>CEUO01036407.1_pt1 | contig 13617 bp, 13 predicted proteins | sample 531391 | NCBI WGS metagenome assembly CEUO01 (sample SAMEA2622799, study PRJEB7988) | marine metagenome | isolation source: saline water (ENVO:00002010), including
ACTAAAGTTCCAGAACAAATAGGAGCTAAAGCAGAAGCTAACACACCAACATATTCGCTGTATAACGAATCTGGACATAGTGATGGCTGTATAGCATTTCAATATGGAATGAACTCGGTACTTGATACAGAAAGACTAAGACCACCACAGTCATTTGTAATGACACCAGAGGTAGGTAAATTATTAGTATTTCCTTCTTGGCTACAACATATGGTGTACCCATTTAAAGGAGAAGGAGAAAGAAGAACAATAGCTTCCAACTTAAATTGTTGGGATATAATAGAAGAAGAATAACATGGAATTTACACCTTATTTATTTTGGAACATTTTTATAACTCTAGTATTAGCACCACTAATGTATGGTATTAGACAAAATACTTCAGAATTAAAAAGGTTAGATATTTTATTAAATAAAACAAGAGAAGAAGTTGCTAAAGATTATGTAACTAAATCAGAAGTAAAAGATGATATGAATGTTCTTATTGACAGATTAGAAAAACTTGATGAGAAAATTGATAGATTATTTGAATTAAAACAAACTTAAATGGCTAAAGCAAAAGGTAAAAATAAAGGAATAGCAGTTTTTATAGCTATAGGTATGCCTGAAAGTAAGCTATTAAAAAATTTAAAGAGAAGGAAAAATGGCAAGAGTAAGAAAAAGTAAAGGAAAAACAGTTAGAGAAGTATTTAATACTATACGTAAAGGTTATGCCACAGGAAGTGCGGTTGAAAAAAATGTTAAAAATATTGATTTTGAACCGGGTCCACCATCACCAGGACCAACCCCCAATCCTACCCCCAATCCTACTCCAGGACCTACCCCTAATCCTACTCCTGGACCACCAACACCAGGACCAACCCCTGCCCCTATTGATGCTTTAAGTGAACAAGAAAGACAAGCCAGAATAGCAGAAACAGCAGATAAAGTTCGTCTTGCATCTTTAGGACAAGTACCTGCAGGTGCTGTAGTACCTGACCCAGAAATGTCAGGATATCAAAGAGATGCAGAAGGTAATATATTATTTGATGATGAAGGTAATGCAATACCTTTACAAGGACAGAGTGTTTCTACTTTTGGCCAGAATACAGGTGTTACAGGAACTACAGCACAATATGACCAAACAACTATGGGAGAAGTTGATAGAGTAGCAGAAGGAATAACAGACACTGCATCACCAGCTCAAGTTCCAATTACTGCAGATACATATACTGCAGATACTATTGATGAAAAATCTCAAGTTGATTCTGCCTCGGCACAACTAAGTGAAGAAGCTCAAGTTGAAGAAGAATCTGAAATAAGCAGGGTTGATCCTATATCAGCCGCAAAAGTTGATACAGAAGGTACTTTAGCTGATAGAATAGTAGGTGTTATAAGCCCAGAAGCAGCAGCTGAAGCAGCAAGAAATGCTGGAACAGACCTAGCTAGAATTACTAGAGCTAAAAAACAACTACGAAATGCTGGGCTTGCTGAAGCAGAAATACAACAATTAGGTAGTAATCCTGAAGAATTAGAAGATAGACTTACTGATTTTTCAGAGATAGAAAGAGGTATAATTGAAGGACTTCCTGAAGAAGCCTTAGTTTCTAATCAATTAAGTAGTTTACTTTCTGGTATGGAAAATGGAGAAATACCTATGTGGGCTAAACCAGCAGTAGCAGCTGTTGAGTCTATGTTAGCTCAAAGAGGAATACTTTCTTCTAGTGTAGGAAAACAAGATCTAATTAATGCATTAATCGAACAAGCAAAACCTTTAGCAGTATCAAATGCTCAAGCTATCCAACAATCAGTATCTCAACAAAAAACAATAGAAGCACAGGTATCTGAATCTAACACACAAAGAAAACAACAAGTAGCAATACAAAATGCACAAAATGTTTTTAATATGGACATGGCTCAGTTTCAGTCTGATACTCAAATTGAACTATCTAATAGTAAGTTTTTACAAACAGTAGCACTAACAGATGCCTCTAATATACAACAAGCAATAGTTCAAGATGCTTTATTAATGTCACAAGCTAATTTAGCAGAAGCTGATTTAAACCAAAAAGCACAAATATATAATGCCCAATCATTTTTACAAATGGATATGAGCAATCTTAACAATGACCAACAAGCTAATATGCTTGAAGCCCAACAAAACCAACAAAGAATACTATCTAATCAAGCTTCTGTTAATGCTGCTTCACAGTTTAATTCGACTAGTGAAAATCAAACTAATCAGTTTATGGCAAGTTTAAATACACAAATAGATCAATTTAACTCTCAACAAAAAAATGCTATGGAACAATTTAATGTTACTGCAGAAAATGCTGCACTAGCTAGAGATGCTGGAAAACAAGCTGAGTTTGAAAGATTTAATTCTCAATTATCAACACAAGTAGAACAGTATAATAGCCAACAAGATTTTAATAGAAATCAATGGTTAGCTGAAAATTCTGCAGTTGTAGAAGCCTCTAATGTACAATGGAGAAGACAATTAAATATGCAAAATACAGCTGTTCAAAATCAAGTTAATATGCAAAATGCTCAATTTGCTTTTAATATGTCTACTCAATCTTTAGCAAATTTATGGCAAGAATTAAGAGATCAAGCTGATTTTGATTTTAGAGCAGGAGAAAATGATAGAAATAGAAGAGTACAATTAATTAATACTGCACTAGCTAATGAGACTGAACACTTTGAATTATATCAAGAAGAATATGGTGATTTTCTAGTAAGTTTATCAGGAAGTGCTTTAGGTGTGACTATATAAGGAGAAAAATGGGATTTTTAAGAAAAATATTTAAAAAGGCTGGTAGAGCCATAGAAAGAACAGTGTCAGGCATAGGAGATGTCTTTAAAAATGTAGATCCAAAAACACTAGCAGCAACCATAGCTTTCAGTTTTATGATGCCACATGTATCTGCAGCCGTTTTGGGGACTCCTAGTACTACCGGAGGTACCGTAGTAAAAAAAGTCATTGATCAAGCAGCTATAGAAAAAGGAGTTAGCTCGGCTACAAATACAGAGTTCGATAAAAAAAATGTAATTAAGAATGTTGCTCTAGATTATGGTGGGGAAGCCATAAAAGAAGTGGCTAATAATCAAAAAATAGCTAAAGATTTTAGAGAGCATTTTGAAAAAGCAGATAGACTAATAGAGTATGCTGATACTACAGACCTAAATTCAGTTTCTACAAGTCCTTCTGTCATTGTAGATAATGTAAAAGATGTAGCAGTCCTTACAGATCAAGAACTCATGGATTCCAAAACAAAAAATACAGTCGGAGCTGATATAACACAGAAAGGAACTCTAATAGATGAAAGTAATGAAAGTGTTTATGCTGATACAACACCAGACCCAACACCGGCACCAACACCGGCACCAACACCAGCACCAGCACCAACACCGGCACCAGAAAATAATGAAGGTATGCCAATAGTTAGTCCATTTAAAGACGAAACTTTTACATACGGAGATGAGATTTTAAATTTAAGTGAGTTTGAAGGGGCAGAAGAGCTGATGTCTTGGGCCGCAGATAATAAAATTAAATTAAATTTTAATGAAAATAAAAAAGGAGTCTATTCATTAAACACTGACAACCCAATAATGTTTGTTGGTTCCGGAGAAACTAAAAGACCTGAAAGGATGGGATTTCTAGCAGACTCAGCCTTATATTCTGATACGAAAGAAAAAGTTATTAATAAAAGTTATGGTAAATTTAATCTAGAAAATGCAAAAGATGCGGCCATTTCAGTTGGAGGACCTGTTGGCCTTGAAATAGCTATGGATAAATATTTAACAGAAGATTATAGTGGTCCTGTAGGGCAAACTGGTTTTATGTCTCCAGAAGCTCCACAAGAAGCTCCACAAGAAGCAGTGTTAGAAAATTTAGCTAAACCATATTTAAACGTAGGATATCAAGGGCCTATAGCTTTAGATCAGCTTGCTAATGCTCCTTTTTTTGGACCAGGAACTGTAGATTATAAATCTGCTAGAAGCATACCAATTCCTACTATAGGATTACCAGGAGTATAAAATGATAAAAGAAAAAATAAATCCACAAGAACAGGGAATAAATATAGCCCTGGAGGGTGTTAATTTAGGTAGACCAATTCCAGGACAATCTTTAACTAATGATCCTAATTCTCCTAGAAATTATGAAAAGCCACCAAAACATTCATCTTTAAAAGCAGCATTAAATGATATTTTTATAGCTTTAGTTGATGAGAATGTTTTTCCTTCTTTAATTAAAAGTTTAAGAAAAGGGGTCCCTGTAGTAGATTTAGCTTCAGGAGTTTTGATGGAAGGATTTAGGTCTGGTAAATTTAATCCTGATTTAATGTTATTATTGGCTGAACCAGTTATTTATCTTATTATGGTTTTAGCGGCTAGAGCAGGTGTTAAAAATTATAGAATAAATGTAGATAAAAATCCATTAGACACAGATAAAAATCCTAAAGAAACAATAGAAACTCTAAAGAGTCTTATATCTTTAGAAGCTGAAAAAGCATCTGAAATGAAAAATAATTTAGAAAGTGCTGATATGATACCAGAAGAAATTGAACAGCAATTAGAAAGTATAGATTTCCCTAGTCTATTAGCTAAACGAGAAAAGAAAGAAACTACAGGTGATAGTTTATTAACAAAAAGGAGTAAATAATGGCTGATAATTTTTTTGACAGTTTAGGAGAAACAGGAACTCTATCTAGACTTTTATTAGGTCGACAAACTAGTAATAAGAACAAATATGCAAAAAGGAAAAACAAGCTTAAAATAGCTGGCGGTATTTTAGGTATTACTGATAATTATTTTCTCAGAAATGCTATGCAAGCCTATGAAAATTTTGAAAAAAGTTTACTACCAGATAGGGAGTATTTAAAAGGACAATTTCAAAATAGACAGTCTTGGATGGATAGTATAAAACAAAAGGGCGGTAGAGTTAAATTCAAAACTATTGATGAAACAACTGAAAGTGGCGATACAGAAAAAAAGTTTTCTTATGAAATTGTAGATAAAGATAGAATAAAAGAAAACATTAGAAAAGAGCTTAGAGACATTAATCAGGCCGAAGAACTAGCACGTGGTCAATCTTTAGGAGTAAACACTTTAGGAATGATATCACCTAAAAAAGAATTAGTAGATTGGACAGAGGCAGAAGTTGAAGAAAGATTTCAAAAACTTGTAAGGGAAGGAGAAGAGTATGATTGGGAAAATAGATCTGAAGCTAGCTACTTAGAAGAGCTTGAACAGGTCTTAAGTCAAGCAAAAATTGATATGTTTTCTCCAAAAAATATAGGCACAGTAGGAAAGATTATTAGTTTGTTTAATTTTGGTAATAAAACAGAACAGGAATATAAAAGAAAACTTAGATCACATGTGCGTAATATGAATGAAATAAGAACAAACGCAGACAGAATAATAAATGTTGCAGATGCGGGTGAAAGACCTCAAGATTCTTATAATTATAATTTAAGCAAACAAACTATAGAAAAATTAACAACTGCTTGGGATGAGGGTTATGCAGTTATACAATATGATGATAATGGTAATCCATTATATAAGGATCTAGAAGGGTTTTTAACTCATGCAGATGCTAAATTCCAAACCCTTCTTGCAACTCATAGAAGTGCTGATGATGATACAGGGGAAAATTTAAGTAATGCACTAAGGTTTAGTCAATCTGTGACAGAAGGAGGATTAATATTAAATACGTGGCAACGAGGAATAGTAGATGATAAAAGAACTTCAAGAAATAAATTCTTAACAGGTCTTACCTCGGATGACATTGAATTATTAATGCAGAACGGTGCTTTGAGTGCAGACCCAAGAAACGATGATGGAACTATAAATAGTGGTGTATTAGATATTGATGTATTAGGTGCAAGTCCAGAACTTACAGATCTTAATGATAAATTTAAATATATCTATGATGCTACAAGACAATATAGATCGGGTGTCGCACCAACTGACGATTTAAAACAAAGAGGTTGGGTAATAGAATGGAAAGAAGTAAATCGAAGAGTAATAAACGGAGAATTATCTAGAATCGAGGCTAGCGAAAGATATGAAGGCTATGAAAAGATAGAATCAGGATCACCTTTATTTCAGTTCCAAACATTTAAAGATGTCTATTTTGAAGATTTCTTAAATATGTCTAGAGAGAACAAGAAAGCACGTTTAGATACATTTAATCGTGAGCATTTTGGGTCTAAAACATCTGATGATTTTGTTCTTCATACTGAGTCAGATTTAGCTTCTTACCACGCTTTTAGGCAAGTAGTTGAAATATATCGTGATAAATGGAACAAAGAGGAGCTTGATGAGGCAGGACAAAAGAAAGAACTTAAAGAACTTTTAGAAGTTTTAAGTGATGAAAATTTAATTGATGAAGCAGATTTTGATGCCTATATAGATACAGTGTTTGAGGATTATACTCTTCCTATTAAATAATATATAAAATAAACTATGGATTTTTATTATACTACTGCTTATCACACTAGTCCAGAAACCGCTGTAAATTTAATAAAAGATAGACATCAACTTGATAAATGGAATAAAGACTTTACGAGAGTAGATGAATATCGTAGAAAATATCCTGAAATCTCAAAACAATACCCCGATGATAAAAGATTAGCACACGCAATTTGGTCAACCAATAAGGAACACTATGTAAATACTCCTTTTGAAAGTAAAGTATCTTTTGAAAGACAATTTTTATTAGGAGAAAAAGAGCTTCCTGAAATAACTGGTGCACAAAGAGCTATAAAATCTATCCTAAGAACAGGGGCTTCTGGACTTCATACTATAACGCAAGCTGCAACAGAGATAGACAGATGGGTTGATAGTCTAAAACGGTGGCCTGCAGAGGCATTATTAAAAAGTAAGCTAAAAGAAGTAGGCAAAAAATATGATATTCCAAATTTTGGAGATAATGTATGGGACTATGCTGAATTACAAAGAGCAGCTAGGGAAGAAAGAGAGAATTATGTTATAGCTACTATGTTTGGAACAGACTATTTAGGTTTAGAAATGGGGTCTGGACAAGGGGAGTATTATTCTCCTACTAATTCATTAGAGCTATATAAAAGACAGCTTGCTTATCACGAAGAAAATAAAGACTCAGCTCTTGGTGATCTTACTAATGTTATTACATTATATCAAGATAATGCCAATGCAAATAACCAAGAGTATCTTTCTACTGAAGATTTTTTAAGACGAGATTTTCCTGGTATATCTGATGGTGATATTAGAAAAATATTATCTGATCAAGCAAGAGGAAGACGTGGGGATTCTCTAAGGTTTAAGCCGTCAGTAAAAACCAGCTATGGTCCAAGTTACATGGAAGCTGTAATGAATGGAGACATAGAAATGCCTTTATTTGAAACTTTAGAATTTACAGGTAAAGAGGTACTTCCATTTGTGGGTGAGCTATTTCTAGGAGGAGGGGGTTTTAGAGTAGCATTCAATAAGGTGCCTGATATGTTTAAGGCTGCTCCTCGTTGGCTTGATACATGGTTAGATAGGTGGAAAAAAACATCTCCAAGTGCTGTTGAAAAAGCAGCAGAAACTACTTATAAATTTGTATCTAGAAAAGCAACAGAAGCTGCTAAATTTACAGGCAGACAAGTTGTACGTGGTATAAAACAAATGCCTGAAGCTACAGCAGCAGGAGAGTTTGCTTCTCAACTTACTTTTGATCCCTATGAAGAAAGGCTGGTAAATATGTTACCTGAATTTATGTCTAAAGATGAATATTTTGCTAGTGATGTTGTTAATTATTTAACCGCAAAAGAAGGAGAAGATAGTGAGGCAGAAGCTAGGGTGAAAATGGCTTTAGAAAATCTTATTATATATCCTTTAGGAGTAGCTGCTGTGGGTGCTGCTGGGGGTACTTTTAAAACTGGGTTTGAAGTTTTAAAAGGATTTAAAGCAATTACTTGGGGTCCGGCTGAATATTTTGTTCAAAAGCATTTAATGGGGAAAACTTACGAACAAATTAAAAAAACCCAACACGCAAAACTTTTAAGAAAAGAACTTGAAGCTACTGATATGGACACATTATCTATACAGTTCGGTGAAAAAGAATGGGCTAGAAACTTATCATACTATTGGTTAAATTTTACAAACCCTAGAGGATATTCGACTCCTTATATGTTTGATAGATATAATAGAAAAGTATATACAATGAAGGCATTTGAAAGACAGTTATTTGACCTTTCAAATGATATAAATTCAGGACTAAATAGGGCTGTAAGGATATATAGAAAAAAAGATGAAAAAGGATTACCTAATTTTACTTTTAGAAACCAACTATATAAGATTACTGGGGAAGCAGATTATAGAGTGGGGATGCCTAAATTATTAAATTATTTTTTAAGTAGAGGAAAGGCAGGTAAAGTTAAGGGACCAGATGGAAAAGTATTACCAAAAGAAGAACAAGGGTTTACCCTGGATGATCAAAAAATATTAGATAGCCTTCCTGAAGAATTACAAAAACTTATAATAAGAACAAGAAAACAGATAGATGAGCTTTCTGCTCAAATTATGAAAAGTCCAAATGTTTCATCTGAAGTAAAAGCTATAATTGAAAAAAACATAGGAGAATATATTAGAAAAGCCTACAGAGTTTTTGATGATCCTAATTATTCTGTAGATGAAACTAAAAGAAATAATGCTATTGAATGGTTAAAAAGTGTTAAAGGACTTGGTAGCTCAGATGCTAAAAAATTTATAGATGATTTAATAGACAACGAAGGAGCTAGAAATTCATTTTTTAACTTTTCTTCTAAATTTGACAAACTTCATAAAGAAATTTTTAAACGTAAAAAAGATTGGGACCCTAAAAAAGATAAAGCTTGGTTAGATTTTTTATCGGAAATTGATGATCCTAGATATAATGTGGTAAATACACTTCATAGAATGAGAGGCTTTATTGAGAATGATAAATTTTTAATGGATATAATGGCGGATGGACAAAAGGCAGGTTATTTTATCAAAGAACAAGACTGGCTTTTAAAAAGTCCAAAAGATAAAAAAAGATTTGATACTCAATTAATTAGTGGAAAAAACGAAAAGGTATCAGACTATGGACCTTTAGAGGGCTTTTATACTAGTAAGCACATGAAATGGCAATTAGATGAATTACTAGAACTAAATCCAAAAGTTCTTACTAGAGGAAGTTATGATAGTTGGATGCAGAGTACATTAGGGTGGATATACCAAGCTGCTTTATTTTCAAAGGGTATAGTTAATTGGAATATGACTATTGGTAATAATATTACACATGAAAGAAATTTCTTAGCTGGGCCAGCCTTTATGTTGGCTAATGGTAATTTACCTATAGGGATTGATGGTTGGAGATCTTTTGCAACTATAAGTAATCAAATCAAAAAAATGCCTGATAAATTAAAAAATGAATATTATAAAAAACTTATGAGGCTAGGAATTATTAATACAGAAGTTAGGGCTAATGAATTAAATCAAATATTTAGTGATTTAAGTGGTAGTCTTTTTATGAAATCAGGAAGAAGAGTTCAAGAAAAAATACTAGATATGGCTAAAAAGAGATTTGGTAAAGGAAATAATAGAGACTTAGTAGAAGCATTTAAAGATATTGATAAAGTACCAGGCACCAGAACAAAGTGGTGGCAAGCTCCAACAGATCTATATATGGCTGAAGATGACATTTGGAAAATATTTTCTTTTACTAGAGAGTTAGATGTCCTTAAAAAAGCCTATCCTAATCCACATAAAATTACTAAAAATATGACTGAAAAAGAAATTAAAGCAGCTCAAAAACTAAATGCAAAACACTTAGCAAAATTAGAAGAAGAAGCAGCTTCGATTGTAAAAAACACAATACAGAATTATCACTACATTCCACCTTTTATAAAAGAGCTTAGAAAATCTCCTTTATGGGGAGTATTCTTTTCATTTCCTACAGAAGTTTTAAGAACTAGTTTTAATATTTTTAAACAAGCAACAAAAGAACTAGACTCTAATAATCCACTTATTGTAAATAAAGGAATTAAAAGAATGGCAGGAGGTGCAACTGTAATAGGGGTAGGTGGTAATGGACTTAGTGAAATGTCTAGATGGATGTTAGGAATTACAGATGAGCAAGAAGCAGCAATAAGAGAAAATAATAGAGCAGACTATAGTAAACACAATCCTCATTTTTATACAATAAGTGCTGATGGAAAGTTATTAGCACAAGATCTAGGTTATTTTGATCCTTATTACTATGCAAGAAAACCACTTTATACGGCTTTTGTAGAATATCAAGAAGGAGTAATAACTAATGAGGAGTTTGGGAAAACTCTTAGTGATATTGTGTGGAAATCAGGATTCGATTTACTGGAGCCTTATTTAGGTACTCCATTAGCAACTCAATTAGCTTATAATATGGTTGACGGAAAAACCCCAGACGGTAAACAAGTAATGATTGATTATGATCCTGGTGGTTATACTCCTCTTATATTTCAATCAGAAGGAGATAATCTTGGAAGGTGGCTAGAAGCAGTTATAGAAGGAGGATTTTTACCAAGAACTATTCCTAATCTACAAAGAGTTTATAAGGCTATGGTCGGAGAAAGAAAGTCTGACGGCTCTACTTACGATTTAGATATAGAATTAACAGCTAATTTATTTGGTGTTAGAAGAAATGAAATAGACCCAGAAAAAGGATTTTCTTACAGAATAAGTTCTTTAAATTCAGAAGTAGAAAAAATTAATTCTAATATATCAAGATTATTAACTCCTACAAATAACATTGAAGATTTTCTTACTGAATATGAAAGATTACTAGAAGCAAAATTTGTAGCTACAAAACGTATGGCCCGTTCTGTTGATGCAGCCATGGTTTTAAATGTAGATATGGACACAATAAAATCAACACTAGCAGATATAAATATATCTAAAATAATGCAAGACAGACTTATATACCAAAACGCATATTTTCCAGACATGCTACTTAGTAGTCCTACTAAATACGAAAATTTTCTAAATGCTTTTTATCCAGATAGAGATACTATTCCACCAGACATAGTAACCAGGATAGAAGAATTAGAACATAAGTATATAGGGCGTACTATGTTAGGGGATAGGCTCTTTTATAGACATGAATATGGTGAAAGGCCTGTCTTTGAATGGGAAACAAGTACAGAATTTGAAAAAGATAGAAAGGAAATAAGAGACAAGCTTAGAAATATAAAAGACTGGGAGAAGCGAAAACCAAAAACTACTGGTGGATTAGTTTCAGGACCAGATGTTCCTCAAACAAAAGAGAACCCAGCAGACCGTATCAATCGTGTTACTGGCGAACCTTATCAAGAACAGATGGACAGGCTAGGCTTTGCTGAAGGATGATACTTTACACAGAAAAACAATTAGAAGATTCTTGGATGATTGATTGTTTAAGTCGTGTTATAAAAAATAAACCTCAACTAACAAAACAAAAATATAGGGAATTGTTTGAGGCCTGTTTAGAGTTGCTGGCTGTTGGAAAAAAAGAACAAGCAAATTATTATCTAAAAACTTTTGATTTACAAATTCCTAATAATATAATTAATAGTATAACAGACGATATAGATTTGGAGTTAGATTACAAACATGAACATTGAAGTATGTAAAGAAGAAATAAAAAGACACGAAGGAGAAGTGTTAGAAATATATGAAGATAGCCTAGGCTTTAAAACTTTAGGAGTAGGGCATTTAATTCAAAAAAAAGACTTAGAATATGATTTACCTGTAGGTACTCCAGTTATACAAGAGGTAGTTGATTTATATTATGAAGATGATTTTCAAAAACATTTAGACGAAACTATTAGTTTGGTTGGAAAGGATAGGTTTAAGAACTTACCAGAACCTATACAACATGTACTAGTAAACATGTGCTTTAATTTAGGAAAACATAGGCTTAGTAAATTTAAGTTTATGTTGCATGCTGTTGAAATTGAAGATTGGGAAGAAATGGCTAAACAGATGGAAAATTCAAGATGGTTTAATCAGGTTGGGAGAAGAGGAAGAGAATTGAAAGACATGGTATTAGGAGTTTTATAATATGAAAAATTTATTAAAAAATATTGTAGGTGCTGTAGCTCCAACTTTAGGTACTGCTCTTGGCGGTCCTATGGGTGGCATGGCAGCTAATATGATTGCAGATGTTTTAGGTTGTCCAAACAATCCTAAAGCAATAGAAAAGGCTGTTGCAGAAGCAACACCTGAACAAATGTTAGAACTTAAAAAAGCTGAACAAGCCTTTGAAGTTCAAATGAAAGAATTAGATGTAGATATATTTAAGCTTGAAACTCAAGATGTGCAAGACGCTAGATCAAGATTTAGTGGTGATTGGACTTCTAAGATTCTTGGTTTTATAACTATAGGAGGCTTTATGGGTTATATATTTTTAGTTACTTTACAGCCACCAGAGCAAAATAGTGAAGCATTAATTAACTTAGTTCTAGGATATTTAGGAGGTTTAGCTAGTGCTGTAATATCTTTTTATTTTGGAGCTTCAAATTCAAAGGGGGACAAATGAGTTTTTGGGAAAAAGTTGGTAACTTCTTTGGCTGGGTAAAAGTTAGAACCCGTGATGCAAACGGTAGATATATAGCTGACGATAAAACTACAGCAAAGAATGAAGCCTATACAATGGTACATAAAGATTTAGTCAAGAAAAAGAAATAGTTATATAGCATGTATGAATATAAATGTGAAGTTGAAAAAGTAGTTGATGGCGATACTATTGATTGTGTAATTGACTTAGGTTTTTCAGTGCTTTATAGATCTAGAGTTCGTTTATATGGAATAGATACACCAGAATCTAGAACTAGAGACAAAGACGAAAAAGCTAGAGGTAAACTTGCAGCAAGATTTTTAAAAGATTGTATAGCTGAAGGTAAAGAAGTTGTTCTACAAACAAAACTTAAAGATTCTAGAGGTAAATTTGGTAGAGTTATAGCGACTGTTGTTGTTGATGGTGTTGATATTAATCAAACCATGATAGATAAACACTTAGCAGTAGCTTATTTTGGTCAATCAAAAAAAGATGTTGAAGACGAACATTTAGTTAATAGAGCTAAACTAATAGAGCTAGGTATGTTTGTTCCAGCTGAAGAATAAAGGGTATTTTAATGTCTGATATTGTTGCAATAATAACGGAAGTAGGTTTTCCTATAGCAGCAGCCCTGGGTCTAGGTGTATTTGTTTGGAAACTTATCAATAGAATTATTGATGGTATGGAACAAAAAATAAATACATTAGATGATAAAGTTCAGACTAGTTTAGATACAATGGAAGAAAGAGTATCTACTAAACTTGATAGTCAGTACGGCATTATAGTAAGTTTAATAGATAGAATAAGAGCTATGGATAATCAAAGTATTAGGCAAGATGTTCTTTTAAAAACATTGTTAGGGGTACCAAATTTAATAGATATAGAAAAAATTGCAAAAGCAGAAAGAGATGACCAAAGAAAGGATTGAGGAAATAATTGAAATGAAAATACTGAGTACAATATTTATAGTCTTAATACTAGGTGTCAGTGGATTTACTAGTGCTGATGAAATGGTACATAAATTTAAAAACCCTAGCTTTAGTGGTATAGGAACTTCAGCACATTATCTTACGATTGA
>CEUO01020880.1_pt1 | contig 13605 bp, 4 predicted proteins | sample 531391 | NCBI WGS metagenome assembly CEUO01 (sample SAMEA2622799, study PRJEB7988) | marine metagenome | isolation source: saline water (ENVO:00002010), including
CACCAGAAAATACGTACCAGTTATAAGCGATAATAATCTACCCTTTAACGCTCTTGGAGTAGCTAAAGACGGTAGTATAGATTATGATAAACATATGACGCCGGGAATTATTGATGCCGGAAGTGGTATGTATGTACAAGATGTGTCGGTTTCAAAAATCATAGCAAACAGAGGAGATTTCAACAACTTAAACCCAGATGTGTTTTCGGCTTTTGTTGATTTCGACCTAGAATTACCACGTAATTTTAGGTAATTTTTTAAAAAAAAGATATAAAAAACATTTCCCTAAAGGAAAAAGATAATGTAATATACAGCAAGAGGATTTTTTAATCATGGCTAGAAAAAGAGTAATTTATCAATCAGAGGCACTATTTGTGTCGTCTACTGGCGGCATCGGTGATTATCCCGACGCCACTCCAGAAACTGGAGTACAAATCAGTCGTGTTCAGGAAGCTAATTATAGTTTTGACATGAACCGTACTGACGTAAATCAATTTGGTAACTTGGCTGCTATTGACCGAGTTATCTTAGAACAACCAACAGTAAGTTTAGATTTTTCGTACTATGTCACCACTGGTGAGAACGAATCAAATCTAGGTTTTGATGTTGGTGGATCTAATTCCGCAATTCAAGGATTCCTTGACGGAACTACCGATATTAAAAACTATTACATTTACATTCAAGACGAAGGTAATGACGCCGCAGGCGGAACCGTTGGCAATGCTAAATGTATTGGTTTAGGTAACGGAACTTTAACAAACTATACTATGGATGCCGCTGTAGGCGATATGCCTACCGCGAGTTTGACTGCCGAATGTTTCAATATGCGTTTCTATGACGGTGTTGGAGTTGTTGGCAACGGAGAACAAAAACCGTCTGTTAGCACAGAAGATGGAACCATGTTGGATGGTTACTTCTGGCTACCTCAACCTGCAAGTGGCGACACTTATTCATGCTTGAGACATGGCGATATCTCTGCTACTATCTCTGGTACGCTGGGACTTGTAACTGGTGATCTTAAACTGCAAAACTTCAGCTTTGGTTTGGGTCTCGATAGAGAGCCGATTCAGAAGCTTGGTTCTAAGTTTAACTTCTCTAGAGAAATCGTGTTCCCGATCACTCCTACCCTTAGCTTTGACGCTATCATGGGTGATGTTACAGCTGCGAACTTGGCTGACCGTGTAAACACGAGCGATCCAGAAGTAGACATTATGGTTAGAATGAACAAGCCCGGAGGCGGCACGAGCGCGGTTGAAGAGGACTTTAGCTCAAACGCCCTTTCCTTATGGTTCAAGGGAGCCAAGCTTGATAACCAATCGTTCACTTCAAACATTGGAGACAACAAGACTGTTTCCATGAGTTGGAGTACTCAGGTTGGTAGTTCTTCAGACACTGTGCATAACGTGTACCTGTTCACGGGTAATAGCGCGTCCAACACAGCGTTTGGTTCTTAAGCCTTAGTAAATATAAAAGATTCTCTTTTGTCCCCCTCGTTTTTCGAGGGGGATTTTTTTGTTTTTTTATATAAAATTGTGTACTATATAAAAGGAACAAGGTTTTTACTGGATAATGGATAATTCTGAAAAAATTAAACAGGTCGTACTTTTTCAAACGAATAGATCAATAGTTAATTTTTATAAAAAACATTTAACTATGATTGAAGATTTAAAAAGAGAACATCAATCTATGTTAAAAAAGGTTGAAAAAAAGACATCTAAAGAATTCTCTGAAAGTATTGATACTTTTGATGATGATAAATATAATTATCTTAGAAAGAAAACTTTAGACAGTGGGAACGATATAATTAGAGAGTTAGAATCTAACTTAGAAAAATTGGATATAAGGATTAAATAATATGGCTAAAAAAAATAAAAAACATCTTTTTGAATTTACGGTAAACAAAGAAGAAACCGTGAAGGAGTCTCATAGCGAGAAAAATGACAAGGGCGAAACCATCACAACCGAAAAGGAAGTTACTAAACAGGTTCCTGTATATTTCAGTATAAAAAAACCAACACGAAGACTTTATGATGAAGCAGACCTTTTTTATTCTGTAAAACTTTCCGAAGGAATTAAAGCTGGTTTATTAACCAGAACTCTGCTTGAAAAAAGGTTTGAAAACGATGGAGGAATCTTTTCTGAGGGAGATAAGGATAGGTATTTTGAATTATATAGATTGGTTTTTGAAAAAGAAAACGAGTTACAACAAATAGCTCTTAACTTAAAAAATTTAAAAGAGGAAGATAAAAACGAAAAGATTGCTGAAGTATATACAGAACTAACAATGTTGAGAAGAGATCTTCAGGAATATGAAACGTTATATTCTTCTTTGTTTGAACAAACTGCAGAAAACAGAGCAAAAAATTCAACTGTAATGTGGTGGGTTTTATTTTTAAGTCAATATAAAATGAGCGAAGGCGAAGATTATAAATCTGTTTTTGACGGAAGTAATTATGATGCAAGAATTGAAAGCTATGATTTATATGAAGAAGCTGATGATGATTTCTGGGTGGAAGCAATCAAAAAATTAGTTTATTTTGTTAGTTTTTGGTATTCAGGAAATGGTCAAACCGAAGAAGACTTTAAAGAAGCTGAAAAGTTTTACGATCAAGGAGACGAAGAAGGCGAAGAAGGTGAAGAAGGCGAGGAAGGTGAAGACGCAGAAAACGAGGGTGAAAATAAAGAGAAACAACCTAAAAAACGCGCCCCAAAGAAAAGAAAGCCAAGAAAAAAGAAAACCGACGAAGAACCTGCTAAAACAGAAGAGCCAGAAGAAAAGCCGGAAGAAAAGCCAGAAGAAACAGAAGAATCAAAGCAAGATGAATAATGTCGGTACAAGCCAAACAAGAGTTTTCTTTATGTAGAAAATTATATAAAGATATAATTAATGGATATTCATATATACCATATCACAAGATATATGTAAAACACTTCAAAGAAATAGATATTGGAGAAATAAACGAATCCAAACAACGAATAATTGAAGAAACAAAAGAAAAGGGACTTCTTGGAGAAAAAGAAAAAATTGAGATGCTAATAGAAAGCGGTCACTGGTCGCAGGATAAAGAAAATCAAATACAGAGTTTAGAAGAACAAATAGCAAATCAGAAACAAGCAAAAACTAAACTTTTTGTTAAATCTCAATTAGATGCGGTTCAACGTCAAATAGATCAAAAACAAGAAAAATTAGAAGAACTCCTTCAAGAAAAATTTTCAATTTTAGGACTAACTGTCGAATCTTTTTCAGAAAAAAAATCCTCGGAAGAAGTGATTAGGTTCGCTCTTTTTAAAGATAAAGATTTTGAAATACCTTTATATACAGAAGAAGAATATGAAGAATTAGAACAAAACGAATTAGAAACTTTAATTTCTATATATTCACAAGTTTTGGGTGAATTTTCTGAACATAGAGTCAAAATGGTTTCTGCGGCAACATTTTTTATGAACACTTTAATGTTGTGCAAAAATAACCCTTTTACTTTCTTTGGTAAGCCAGCTTGTCAATTAACTAATCTACAAATGGAAATGTTTTCTCATGGATTATCTTATAAAAACGTTTTAGAAAAAGGGAATACTCCATCTCCAGAGATATCTCTAAATTTAGAACAAATGGTAGAGTGGTATGAATCTGCAGGAAACATACAAAAACTAACAGAAAAAGCAAAAGATAGAGACGGAAGTACAGTAATGGGTGCCACTAAAAAAGAATTAAGAATAATGAATGAAGGAAATGAAGTTATTGATTTAGCCAAAGAAGCAGAGAAAAAAGGTGGCACATTAGATATGCAAGATTTCGTTAGAATTCATTCGCAGAACAAGCAAGTTTAAGTGTAATATCAGTCGTAAACTCCTGTATTTAAGGAAAAAGGAATAGGTGAATGGCTAGAGATATTTTACTGTCTGCTGAGTTAGATCTCAAGCGGATTAACGCTCAAATTAAGAAACTTGAAAACAAGAAAATAAACTTGTTTTCAGGAGACGCTAGAAAATTACAAAAATTTCAGCAACCCTTGGGGAAAATTGTTGGAACCCTTGGGGAATTCGAAAAATCATTAGAAGCTTCTAATGCTCGTGTTATTGCCTTCGGTGCTTCGGCTGGCGCAATTTACGCAGTGCAACGCGCTGTTGCTCATGCTTTCAGATCTTTTGTTGACGTAGAAAAAACATTAAAAGATATTAATGTAATTTTAGGAGCAACGTCTGGCAATTTAAAAAAGTTTGGAAACGAGTTATTTGAAATAAGCAAAAAAACAGGAACAGGATTTAAAGATGTAGCCGAAGCTGCAACCGAACTTTCAAGACAAGGTTTAGGAGTAAGTGAAACTCTTAAAAGAACCAGCAATGCTCTTACCCTCGCAAAGCTTTCTGGAATGGACGCTAAGAGTTCGGTAGAAGCTTTAACCGCAGCCATAAACAGTTTTAATAAAGCCGCTTTAACATCTACTCAGATAACCAATAAACTTGCCAATGTTGATGCTAAGTTTGCTGTTAGTTCTCAAGATTTAGCTGAAGCTATTAAGCGTGTTGCTAGTAGTGCTCAAAGTGCTGGAGTATCTTTTGACGAGTTAGTAGCATCAGTTACAGCCGCACAACAAATGACTGCCCGTGGTGGTAACGTTATTGGTAACTCGCTCAAAACTATTTTTACAAGAGTCCAAAGACCTAGAGTAATAAGAGATTTAGAAAAACTTGGAGTAGCAGTTAAAGACGCTCAGGGAGTTATGCTACCCACCATGAAAATATTGAAAAATATGGCAGTGGAATTTGATAACTTGGGCAAATCTCAAAAAGCTCAAGCTGCAGAAATGGTTGGTGGAGTATTTCAAGTTAATATTTTAAAGGCTGTACTATCAGATTTAAATAAAGAATTTTCAGTTTATAACAGTGCCCTCAAAGCATCAACTAATGCAACTGACGAAGCTCAAAGAAGAATTGCAGAATTAACTAAAACTTTTGCTGGGTTAATGAACGAAACTCAAGCGAACATAACTCAACTTGGCGCATCTGTAGCAAAAATGACTTTAGAGCCAGCGGCAAGAAAAGTTTTAGAGAGCTTTAATAGCGCTTTTGAAAAAGGTCAAAAATCAGAATCTATAGGTGCTGATATTGGAAAGGGAATGCTTAAAGGCCTTGGAACATTTTTGGCTGGCCCGGGATTAGCAATAGGCGCTGTTGCATTTGTTAAATTATTTGGAAAACTAACTTCATTTGCCAAAGACGCATTCCAAAGTATAATGGGATTAAATAGAGCGCAACAACAACAAGCAGATACTCAAAAACAAATTTATGAAATTTTAAGAAAAAATCCAGACATATTAAGTAAAATACAACAAGGAGAAACTAACATAGCTAAAGTTCATGATATAATTTTAGATAAAATACAAGCGGAGAATCTAGCGCTTCAAGCACAGCAAAAACTCATAACTACCCTTGGGTCATCCGTAGGAATTGGTAATGCAAGTGCAAGAACTCGCACTGCCCAAAGAAAACTGGGAACATCAATTGGAGAAACCTCAAGTCATGGTTTTAATTCTGGTTCCGCAAAAGAATTTTTTGGAATGATCTCGGGAGGATACAGCAAAAAAGCTTTGCGTGATCCCGGCATAAAACAAACCACTTTGAGTGATGGCAAAAAATCAGTAAAATCATTCATAAACAAACATGAAGATCAATATTCATTTACTAATTCAAAAGGTAAAAAAGTTGATATGGTGTTTCCAGAAAAAGGAAGCAAAGCTTATAAACAATTCATTAAAAATATAAATTCTTCAGGAGGGTTTGTTCCTAACTTTGCTCCAAGAAGAGGAAGATACTATGACTTTGATGAAACTTTAGGAACCTATGGCCCACAAGTTAGATCAAAAGATTTGTTTGATCCAAGATCGGCAGGATTAGCTAGTCCAACTCCATTAGCCAAACAATTAGGCGGAAAAACTATAAAAGTTTTAACGGCAAGAGATGTAAAAGCAACCGAACCAATTGCATCAAAACTTAAAAGCTGGGGTATAGAAGTTGAAAAAATTCTTACTACAGCTAATATGTTTAGGGATTTAAAAATATCATCAGATGGTTCTGGCAAGATTGTAAGAAATCCATCTAGAACCGGAAGAATGAAAGGGTACAGAAATCTAAACCCTGCAGAGAAAAAAGCTTTACTTCTTCAAAGAATGCAAAAGAAATTCGGTGGACAGTTTAGTTTAACCGATGACGCAGCAGCAAATATACAAGCTATTAAAGCGTTAAAGAATCCAAATATAACTGGAGAACTTTATAAATTTGCCGGTCAACACGCTGGCAGAGGAAGCGGTAACGCTAGAGGATTTGTTCCAAACTTTTCTAAATTTTCTAGACCCTCAAGAAACAGGTCTGACGATGTTCAAAAACAGATAGCTGATGAATTTGCAGCATTAACTGGAACACCATATACAAGAAAAGGTGGAAGATACAGCTTCCCAAGAGGAACAAGTGTTGATGGACAAACTTTTTCAACTTGGGCAAGAACAGGTGGCGGCGGCGGCACCGTCGCAGGCAAAGCAAAAACAAAAGAGATGATTGACCAAGGTAGAATGCTTCAATTTGGTGATCACAAATCTGCAATGCTTGTGCCTCGTGAGGGATATAAAAAAATATCAGATGGTTTTAGAGGTATGGACCTTGGTAAAAAGGGTCCACAAGATGATATCGTAGTCCATTTCCCTATTGCTGCTTTAAACACGCCCGTTGCAAAAAAGGGAGAAGAGACAGCTTTCATAAAAGAAATGGAAACCAAAGCTAAGGATTATGCTTTTGCTATTGGGAAAGCTATAGGCAATGCATCAGGAACAAAAGTTACAAAAGATTTAATAAGCAAAGAAGTAGGAAATGTTAAAGGTTTTGAAGGTTCAATAGCGGGCGCGGCAGGATCCGCATTAGAAGTAGCTTCAAGAGCAGGATTTGGATTTGAAGCTGATAAACAGGTTAGACACGGCGCAGATTTTGATGTTACTTCAAATAATATAGGAAAAGTTAAAGATTATTTTCAGGGTCTTCCCGGCGCAACGAGACTAGCAGATTTAAAAATACAAGATAGCCCGGGTAATAGAGAAAGTATGATGAAAAAAATACTCAAGCTTGAGTATGGAGTTACTAGTAAAGACGCGTTAGAAAAGAAATTAGGAATAAAATCAGCAGCTTCTGGATTTAATTCTAAAGAAGCTAAAAGAGCAATGGTTGCTGAAGCAATGGCTGGAGCCGATCCAGAATTCAGAACATCACCATTCCCACACGTTGCAGATAAAAGAACTCAAAAAACTTTTAAAGATGTTTTAAAAGATCATCCAAATTTAGGCGAGGCGATTAAAAATTCCAGAAAACAACAATCATTTGTTCCAAATTTTGCTCCGCCACCCACGCCCGGATCAGCCTATGACCCCAACCTTAGAGCCGGATTAGGAACAGCTATTTTAGGTGGAGACTTAAAACTTCAAATGAAAGATTGGGGGCAAAGAATAATGGCTTTGGGTAAAAGTGCTCAAACTTTAGAAAAAGAGCAAAGAGAGCTAACATCAGAAATAGCAAAAGCAGAAAGGTTATACGGTACACATAGTCGAGAAGTTGCAGAGCTTACAGCAAAGCAAGACAAAGTTTCACAACAGCTAGATAGAAGAGTTAGAATTGATAAAGTTCAAACAAAGAGATCAGAAAAAATGTCTACTTTTATGCAAAGATACGAAAGATCGCAAACCAAAATGTTAACTGCCTCTTTTGTTCTTCCGCAAGCAATGGGAATTTTGTCAGAAACTCTAGCTAAGGGTAGCCCAAAAGCACAAAAAAGTATAAATGCTATTTCTAGTTCCATGTCAACGGGCGCAGCCGTAGTGGGAATGATCCCCGGTCCGGCAGGAATGGTTGCGGGCGCATTGGCTGCTGTTGGCGGATCAGCATATGGACTAATAAAAGCTCAAACAGATTTGGGAGCAGAATACGATAAGAGGGCAGAAAAATCAAAAGAAGAATCTACATTATTCTCTGACGCGAGTTCTAAATATTTAAGCGCGCTTGAAGCAGCGCAAGGAGCTTACGATAGAGATGCAGAAGGCAGAACGAAGTCCGAAGAACAAATACGTAAAATTTATGACAAATTAGAACAATCTCTTAGAGATGTACCTGAAGCTTATCGTTCGGAAATAGCATCTATTTCAAATCTCAATGAAGCCAGAGAATTTGCAGCAAAAACTAATTATGAATTAGCAGAAAAGGCTAAAAGAGATGAAGAAGCCAAAAACATGAAAGATAAAATCAACGAACTCAAAGGTGCTGGAAAATATGTTTCAGCAACCGACATGTTTTCGGGTCCAAATGATTTTGTTGAAGCTATATTAAAGCTAGGAGGAAATAAGCTTACTGACGCGTTTTCAGAAAACAGAGGTCTTCTTTCTGATGCAGACTCAATGAAAGATATAGTTAAGACTTTAAGAGATATTGACGCAATAAGTGAAGGGCAAGCAGAAGTTCTTTCAAGAATAAACGAAGTAGGCGAGCTTGAAGTAGTAAATGGAAAAAATGTATTTAAAGTTTTGGACGAAAGATTAGAAGGAAAAAGTGATTATAATAAAAGAAATAAAGTAACAGCGGAGTTACTAAAAAATTCCAATTACCAAAGGTCTCTTGCTCTTCAACAAATAGAGCAATCTAGAGAACAATCTAAACTGTTGAGAGAACAACTATTAGCTTTAAGTGCTTTTGGTAAATCGTTTAGAACAAGCGTGGCGGAAGATAAAAAACAATTAAGTTTAGCAAAAGCCAAAGGTGCCATTGATCTTGGTTCAGATTATTTAACGACTGACTCAAAAAGAGAATATCAGTATATGATTGATGCTGCTGAAGTCAATATAGAAGCCTCAAGAAAATCCAATGTTAGTGTTGCCAAAAATTTTGATTCTTTAACAAGAAAAATCAACGAAACTTTAAGCAAAGCTGCTGCATCTCAGACTGTTGGTGCTCGTGGTATAGAATCTGACGCTTATGCGTCTAGTGAAGCTATACGAGCCGCAAACGACCAAGTAATAAAATATACAAGTTCAACAGGGGACGTTACGGGAAACAATATACAACAATTGAATTCTGGATTGTTAAATCTAGTTGATGGTTTTGATGGATTAAGTGATTCTCTCAGACAGGAATTAAGAAATCAAATTAAAATATCACAAACTCAAACCACTCAAACTTTAGCGGAAAACGAAAGGTTGAGAAGAAATAATTTAGAAGTTCTAAAATTAAATAAAAGTTTTGAGGAACAAAAAGCCATATTCTCAGAATTAAAATCTGCATTTGGTGGAATAGATTCATTTATCAAAGGTGGAGAAGGTAGCGCATTTGCTCCAAATGAAAGACTGTGGGAATCTTTGCAGTTGATGCAGCCCTATCTATCAAATACGACTTTGGGTAAAGTTGGAGCACAGCAAGACTATGCACGAGGAATGCTCGGAGTAACTAAAGAAATATTAAATTTGGTTCCAAATGCAACTTCCCAAAACAAAGACATAAGAAGACAAATGTCACAGCAACTTCTTCCTGTGATGACCGATGTATATAAAAAGCAAATAGATGATCAAATATACGCCATTCAAAATTTAGGATACAATACTCCAGTTGCAGGTTTAGCAAATTCCTTAAGAGATTTAAATCCTGAAGCTATGGCAAGAGCGCAAATTGACAGTTTCTTAAAAGGAGATGAAATGCCAAAACATCTGCAAGACATGGTTGCAGAACTTCAAGAAAGAAACAATCAATTAGGTTTTTCTGGAATGAAAAACGCATTCAGAGAAGGAATTGATAATTCCATAATGATGGAGAGAATAAGCTCTAGCTACAATGACATAAAAGAATTATTGGGTCAACAAGAAAATAAATTATCAACTTTTGATGAAAGATTTAAACTTATAACTGGTCGAGCCGAAAAAAGAATGGACGCTGGCGACGACTACGACGTAGTCACAAACGATGCAGTTGGCGAAATTAAAAGGTTAAATAGCAAGAGTCAAAATCAATCAAACGAGTTGGGCGGAATAAGACAAAATTCTCAAGCTTCTTTGTTGCTTGAAAAAAGATCGACAAACTCATTAGAAAGATTGGTTCATGAAGGAACCACCGGACATTCTCTTCATACAGACGATGCGAAAACTCATGGATTATTAAAAGAAATACTTGATAAAGCTTTACAAACACAAGGCTCAGGAACGGTGTCACAATACGGAGGCTTGAATCCAGATGTTATACGCACCATAAATGATTCAGCAGAAAAACAAACAGAAAAAGCTTCTGCTGAAATGAAAAAAAACTTAGGGAGAATTGCTATAGCGGGCAACGTTGTACAAAACATAAGCTCATTGATTCAAAAAGCAGTACCAAAAATTGGGTCTGGATTGGCAAGTGGCGCTAGAAGAACTCCATTTTCCGCAGCGGTAGATCCAGAAACAGCGAGGGCCATTGCTAGAACGCTTGGTTTTGAAATACCTAGATCTGGTAAAGCCAAAACAACCATAGCGCAGCACGCTGGAGAAAAGAAGCTTGATGCGGAAGCTAAATTCCGCCATGAAAGGAAACAAGGGGCAGGTATTAGATATTGGAAAAGATCCGGCGGGAAGAGAGCACCTTACCAAGCCAAATATGTAGGCCAAGGCAAACAACTAGGCGAACTATTTCCAAAAGACGTTATGATTTCCGGAACGCCAGAAGAAGCCCTAGAACAATTGAAGCGTGAAGCTGCAATGAATGAATATTATGGTGGAAATGTACGAGGTAACATCAAACAAGACTTGAAAAGAGGAGCATTCTTTGGAGAAATGGGATTGGGAGAAGGCTACGATAACCTAAGTAGGTCAGGAAAATTAGGATATGCGTACGGAGGAATTATCTCCGGAAGATTTTTGCAACAAGGTTTTTTGGGTGCTCAAAATAGATTTCAGGGAGCAACTTCAGCACTTGGAAGAGGCGCAGGACAATTTTGGACAGGACTAAAAACAGGACATTCAGGCCAACACAGCCAAGGTTTTATGGGAAAGACTTCAAGAGTCACGCCGGGTCCGATACCACAGCAAATCGGTGCTGCACTTCGCAGATTTGGTCCGATGGGTCTTGGAATAGGAGCATCTATAGCTTTAGCTGGCGCTGACGGTGGCGCATTGGGTATGGCAGGATTTTATGATCCGCGTAGTGGTAAACCAAATGAAGGGAAACCAGTTACTGGTAGAAAACTAAGAAGATATCTACAAAGCTTAAGTCCACAAAAGAAAAGAATTGCAGAACATCAATTAAGAGCCCAAATAGTTAAAAGACTTAGAACAAGGGGCGTTAACATAAAAGGGGCAAAAATAAGTGAAATGTCTTTAAAAGACCTAATACAATTAGAAGAAAAATTTGAAAGAAGAGGAAGCCTAGGAAGAAAAGGTAAAGCTGTTCTTAGAGGAGCACAAAGAAAAGGCGGAAGATTTTTAAGAGGAGTCGGAGAAAGAATCATAGGCGCAGGACAAGGAATTGCTCAAAGATTTTCCGACTTCAGAATGTCGGACAGCATCAGATTGGGAGAAAGTTTACCAACTCAATATTTAAGAGATAGCGCTCACATGTCATCACATCCCGGTAGCGAAAGAACCAAACAAATTTTATCAGAGAGACAAGAAAGACAAAGAAAAAGAAGAATAAGACGTGCGGCAGGCGGCGCTAAAGCAAGAAAATTTTTCCAACGCTGGATAGCTCAAGGAATGGTGGGTGAGTCTTTGCCTACAATTAAATCACAAAAGGGAAGAACCGGCTTTGCAAGAAAAACTCCCAGATATAGCCCTGTTGTAAAAAGTGCCCGAGATATGAAACATAGAATTGCTAGAATGTCATTTGGAGCAGAAGCATTTTTAAGGCATCCGTTAGAAAGTTTAGGAGGAATGGGAGAAGGAATTTCTAATGTAGGAAAATATGCAAGAGGTAAATATAATTTTTTCACGAAAAGTAAGTCGGGTGGTTTAGCATTAGGACGAAAAGCCTTTAGATTTCAACAAGCCAGAACTGCAGGCACTCCATTTACAATGAATTTTAATGTGGGTCGTAAGGGAGCCGCACAGTTTATGGCTCAGTATGGACGGGAAGGATCCATGGATCCGGGCTCGAGAAACGTTGAAAACATTGAAGCTTATAACGAATATTTAAAAAATGCGTCACTAACAGAAAGAATTGGTTCACGCTTAGGTAAAATGACCGGCACAACGCAAAGATTTTTTAAAGGCGGAGTCAAGTTTCCAAAACCAACAGTTCCTGTGGATATGGAACAAATAAGAGAAAGAATTAAAAAAGGAAAAACAAAAGTCTCAGATGTTACAAAAACTCTAACCGAATCAATAAAAAATCAATTAATAAAATGGAAACCCCAATTTGAATTAAAAGACGTTTTAGGAGATGCACAAAGATCTTTCAGTAAATTTTTTGAAAATTTTTGGAAAAATTTGACTAAAAAGACATTACCAAAAATAGAACAAGCTCAGATTTTGTTAGAAGGAAAACAACTAGCTTATGAAAGAATGTGGAATGATTTTCTCAAAAGACTCGAAGGAGCTTGGCAAAAACGACAATGGGAAAAACAACAAGATAGACCCATGACTCGTAAAGAGTGGGAACGAAGACAAAATATGAGAAGACAGGGCCCCGTTGTCGATGCTGAAATTATAGAACCGGGTTCTACCCAGAGAACTCCATTATGGGAAAAGCTATCATTAAAATTCTTGAAAAAAATAGCAGACGCTTATAGGGGTGGACGAACAAGCCACCTTGATTTTATGAGGGGAATAAGGACTGGCAGAGGAACCAATGCGGTTCGACCAATGGGAGCTCCATCGGACGTTAGAATAGAGGTACCGGGTTCAAGAAGTCAAAGATTAGGTGCCGCAATTGGTTCAAGATTCGGACAACAAAGAGCTTTGTGGCAAAATCCAAGCCGCATTTACGGAACACCAACAGTACAATCCGAATTTGGATTTATGGAAGGTATTCCAAAAGCACCAACGTCAACAGCCTTAACAACAACAAAACCAACAACTTCTATTGGTCCAAAACAGGGAGAACTTTGGTTCGGAACCACGAAACATGGGGCGCCCATCAATGTGGATCAGCCGGTTAACCAAATTGATCCCGAAGTACAAAAGATTCAAGAAGAGATAGCTCGTAGGAAAGCGGGCGGCTCTTCTCGGGAGCCACTGCGTTTAGCCGAGGTGTCTGAACAAGCGAAAATAGAGTCCAAAGCAGCTGCAGAAAAGTTGAAATTACAAAAACTTTTAGAAAACGTAAAAAGGCCCGGCACTTTGTCAGAAACAGAATTTAAAGCAAGGCAAAAAAGGATGGCTGAGAGGTTTGGTGCTACTGAACCGGTTACTCCCGAACAAGCAATTAAAGAATTAAGAGGTATTAGTAGGGTCAACACAATAGCGGACTTAGAAGCGCGCCAAAAGGAATACGAAAGACGCGTAAATGCAGAAGAGGCAGCGCGGCATAAACAACAGAAAATTACTCGTTCACCCAACCGAGTCAACCTTAAAGCAGAAGCAGCAGCAGCAGAAGCAGCAGCAGCAGAAGCAGCAGCAG
>CEUO01025439.1_pt1 | contig 13603 bp, 21 predicted proteins | sample 531391 | NCBI WGS metagenome assembly CEUO01 (sample SAMEA2622799, study PRJEB7988) | marine metagenome | isolation source: saline water (ENVO:00002010), including
TCTAAATTTTTACATGACATACATCTTCCGTCCGGTCTAACCCAAGCATAAGAAAAGATTTTATCACAGTCACTCAGATATTCTAGCCTTCTTATTGTAAGCTCTTTTCCTATGCCTCGTCGACGATGGTCTGGATGAACCACAACGCATCTAAGCATACAGTCTGCAACCGCCGCCCACCCAACGACTTTATTACCATATAATGCTACCCATGCACACTCAATCTCTTCTAAGTGGTTTTTAAAGTAGCCGCCAGCAAATGCTGTGTCTACAAGCCTAGTAGCTTCAAGTAATTGACCGTATCCAAAAGACGGGCTGGGTAACGAGATGTATTTATATTTCATTTTTCTTTTTTAGGTGGCATGTATCCAAAGATGTGACCACATGTGAATCCAACCGAGAACGCTATGAACGGTGCTTCTAAAGCCGAGTCTTGCATAAACCTGCTTATTGTTAGAGGCATACCGCCGACTGTTACTGCAAGCAGGTCGTAAATACCCAAAGCTATAATTGATCCCGTCACCAATTTTGCTGTTAATGACATTATAATTTCTCCACTGATAAATCATTATGAGTTCTGTTTACACGCACAAAACGTGCTGTTTTATTAAAATCTTTTAGGGAAGTAGCCCCAGTATAAGCACAAGCACTACGCACACCCCCAAGAATATCATTGATGACAAGACTCGCTTCTCCTTTGTAAGCAACTTTTTTAACTCTGCCTTCACTTGATCGGTAATTTAGAAGCCCGCCTGAGTGTTTTTCTTGAGCCTTTTTGGAGGACATTCCATAGAAGGTTAGGTATTTTGTTCCTGCCTTTTCTACCCATTCCCCCTCACACTCTTTCGTTCCAGCCAACATTCCTCCGAGCATGACAAAATCAGCCCCTGCCGCATAAGCCTTAGCGACATCTGCTGGATAGCGACATCCACCATCTGCACAAATCAACCCTAACCTGCCAGCGTCAGAACGTAGCCCGTGAGCAACGTGGGAGCATTCGGCAATAGCGGAAAGCTGTGGATATCCAACCCCAGCTTTAAGCCTTGTCGTACAGGCAGAGCCGGGACCAATACCGACTTTAACAATGTCAACTTCTCCATGTAAAATTAATTCCGATACCATCTCTGGGGTGGCTACATTGCCAGCCATGATGATTGAATTCGGGAACTCTAACCTAATTTTAGCACAGTAATCAACAAATTTTTCTGTGTATCCATTGGCTATGTCAATGCAGATGTTAGGTTCGTGTGAGGTGTTGTCTTCTATCTCAAACAAACGTTCAAGTTCATAGTCAAGATTCATACCAATGCTAACCCAGACATTGGATTCTACATTGTAGTATTTGTAGTACCCGTCTATGGCCTCTGCACTGTAGTGTTTATGCAAACATGTTATTGCTTCATAGTTATTTAGGGATTTACCCATATTAAAGGTACCTGTAGTGTCCATATTCGCGGCCATGAGCGGTACGCCGTGCCATTCTTTATTAGACCAGTAAAACTTAAAATTCCTTTTCAGATTTACTTCTTTGCGACTTGCAGCATACGACCTTTGTGGTACGAGTAATACATCATCAAAATCCAGCTTTACTTCATTATCAATTTTCATTTTCTTCCTCAAGGTCAAATGGTAGGTCAGCACCTTCAATAACATCACCGTCTGGTGACGATCTCATTTCATCTCTGGTTCTTAACTCGTTTAGTTGCGAATGAGAGCCTATCATATTCATGTTTATATAGTTTCCGTCCAGCAGTCCTGCACCATGTCTAGCCTTTAGCGTCACAAGTTTTCTATTGCCCCCGCTTGGGCCGTCCTCAGCTAGCTCCTCTGCTGACTTTAATTTAAATATGGAGAAAGATGTACACAACCAAATTAGTCTGTCAGAGCCGCTCACAGCGTCTGTGGACTCTTTGGTGATCCCGTCTCTGTTCAACTGCACAAATGATAGGCATGGAAAATCGTACTTAACAGCTAGGTTGTGAAGACTTGTTATCTGGAAACCTAGAGCTTGGTACTCTTGGATGTTATTTGTGATAGAGCTTGACGACATTAACTTTAGATAATCGTAGACGACTATACAATCGTTGGTTTTGCCATACTCATCTTGCCCAACCTCTTGCATGATCCATCTCTTGATGGTATTCATTATTGTTTCAAAAGGAGCACCAGCTACGCTTACGTAGGTGTACGGAATGTCTCTGATTTCATTCATCGCCTCTTTGACTTTGATAAACTTCTCATCGTCTTCAGCAAATTGTCCTGTCGAGACTTCTCCAATCGGTACACCACTTATGTTAGAAATGATTCTATTTAGGTGGTCTTCTTTGCTCATTTCTGTGTCCAGCATTAAAACCGGAATGCCCTTCCTAGCATTGTGTAGAGCCACGTTGTCGGCAAATACTGATTTACCAACTCCGGGTCTTGCAGAAACGAGATCGACACACTTGCGGCGTAAGCCACCGCCAATAACAGTATCAAATCTAGGAAAGCCGCTAGAGATTCCAATTTGATCACACTGGTTTTCTATTAAGAAATCTATGTATTCGTCTATATCCTCGCCCAGTTTTTCAGGTTTTTGCCCTACTTCATCTTGTCGCAAGAATTCGGTTATAGGAGATTCAATTAAATTTATAATCTCATCAACGGTCTCGTCGCCATTGATACCCTCAATATCTTTGCTAATCTTGTTGGCTATCGCTTTAGCCTTGCGTGCTAATTCAAACTTCTTAACTTGAGCAGCAAAGTGAGTCACATTCTCTTTCTTGACGGGGTACTCCATCAAGTCACGAATGTATTCAAGTTCCTGATTTGTTTGTACAACTTCAGAAAGATTCAATTGTTCTGATGCTGAAAGGATAGCGGGCAGATCTATCTCCGCTTCACTATCAAAAACTTTTTCTACACACTTGTAGATTACTTGGTTGTTTCTGTGCGAAAAGCTGTTGTGGCTAAGGAAGTCAGATATTTCTACATATGCTTCAATGCCATAGGCAAAAAGCCCAGCTAGCACCGCACGTTCCGAACCGATGTCCGAAAGGTTGGAGTCCATATTATCTTCCTGTGCAACGATTACATCTCATGTATTCACCAAAGACCATGTTTTCATTTACCGAAAACGTTTTTCCACAAACATGGCATTCTACTTCTCTTTTCTTTGGCTTCCCCCTACGTCTGGGAGTACGGGTTTTTTCAAATTTTTCATAGTCAACGTCTTCGTCTCTAAACTCGCCAACGTCGGACCAGCTATTTTTTCTAGCTTTCACAACCTTTTTCCTTTGATCTAATTCTTCACTGCGGCTAACCGTAAAATCTTCTTTGACCTTCGACTTAGGAGTCGGCTCCGCTTCTGCCCTCCTGTCGTCGCTTTTTACATTAGTGTTTAACAAGCCTTCTACAAGCTGGCTTTTCTGCTCTGGTGTGAGAGAATCTAACAATGCTTTTACAATGTCGTCACTCATTTTCTCTTTCCTTTTTCAAATAGGATCTCTGCTTTTCTTCTTATATTATATTCCCTGCTTTGCGTTTTTGCAAGCCTAGCTTTGGCAACATCTTGCCATTCTTTGATTTTTCTTGCTAGCTCGTGGTTTCTTAGGATCGTAGCAACTTTTATATCGTGCTTTATATACTCACCCGACATGTCATGAATTTCACTAGAAATTATACTGTTGAGGCTGTTCTCGCACCAGTTTATAACCGTTTCTTGACCCGCCTTTTCGGAGGCTACATGGTCAGCATATTGGTAAAGCATGTATGCAAGATTAAAGCAGTCATCTCTTGTCAGCTTATCCATCTGCTCAAGAGTTAAAGTCTCCGCTAATGCAAACTCCTCTGAAAACTTTGTTGGTGTCAGGTTCCTGCAAGACACATACACGTCTATGCCGTCTAGGAACTGCTTAAGTCTATCTGCGGCGTTCAAGTTTCTCTCTCCAGTATTCTTCTGAGTCGTCAAATCTTAAAACAATTAATTCAATATCGTTGATTCTGCACCACTCTATCTTATCTTTGTCTCTAGCCTTGGCACGGAGGAATCCAGCCTTGCTCTTGTGAAAGAATGGGGTATACTTAAAGTGTTGTTGGCCATGAACCTCTACCCCTATTCTAGCATTTGGAATCAGAAAGTCAAGGTATAGCACAGATTTTTTTGAAGGCTTTACACTTCCGGGGAGTTTTACTTCTTCTAGAATGTTGTAACCGTGAAAAATGTCTTTTATCAATTCTCTAGCTTTTACATGATAGAAAGAGCGTTTAGACCTATCATTGTTTATGTACTTCTTAAGATCTAGGTTATATTCACGACCGTTTAGTCCGGTCACTTTCATATAAATACTTCCCTTATCTGCTCATATATAAACTGTGTTATATCTTCATTGTCAGCTAAGAACGTTGTCACTCTTTCCATGCCTTGGAACTTAAATGCCTTCGATACCGCTTCTTCGTCGTCTGGGTCAACTTCGTTTTGTATCAGCCAGTTTTTAATGACGGGGTCTTCTCTGTTTTCTATAGCACAAGACACAGTGTACCAAGCACCGCTTCTGTCTATCATGGCAAATTCGCTAGCTATCTGTGCAACCTCTTGGCACTCATCTATGCCGATACCGTATCTGATCCAGCTTTCTGCTGTAGAGTTCGGTATGCCTCCAGCAGCCGATGTTCTCACAACCCAGTTTGCAATTTGGCCTACGTGTTGTCCCGAATCTTTAGGAACTTCCCATTTACCACGATGGGTAATCACCATGTTGGTTCCTGCTTGATACTGTAACATGTTGCCGCAGTCGGCCATCTTGTTTGGTGCGTATCTACTACCGCTGGTGTTGGCGATGTTGTGAGTGATAAAAATACAGATAGCTTTCATCCTGCCGACATCACCGCTAATACGCTTAAAGAACATAGATAAGAGCCTAGGTAAAGCGTTCCTTACGCCGGTTCTAATTTCCCCATCAAGCTCGTCTTGAGGAACCATACTAGATGTAGAGTCTACTATAGCTACTAGATCTGGGGTGTTCTTGATATAAGTTTCTAGCGTATTTAGATATTTCTCAGCAGAGACCAGAGGTTCTTTGTCTGTAGCCTGTACAATCTTGATAGCATCTACATCCAGCCCCTTTATGCCTTTAAAGTTTTCTTTTGTAAGTCTACCTTCGGTATTGAAGTAGATTACGTTCTTGCCTTCTTTCTGAGCTTTTGCGGCAAAGTACAGGGCGGTAGTCGTCTTTCCAGTCTTAGGATCGCCGGTCATAACAACGCAGCTACCTTCTCTCAACCCTCCACCCAAAGCTATGTCAAGTGCTGGTGAAATACCTATGGTCTTGTAGTTTTCCAAGGATGCTAAGACTTGGCTTCCCGATTCAACTATCGAGCCGTACTTTTTATTGATCTGATTACTTACTGGGTCGTCGTCAAACTCAACAGCTTTAGATTTCTTCTTCGCCATTTTCAATTTTCCTCAATGTATTTAAAATATTCTTCTTTCCAAACTTCTTTTTCTGATGCTTGGCGTCTTTCTTAACTTTGATTTCCTGTACTTTGTCGGTTTGGTTATCTAATAATAGCTGATAACGCCTAATTATCCCAACAGCTTTTGGATGATTAAGAGAAAAAATACGTTTAAAGTCATTTGACAGGACAGCCTTTACCAAAGCTTCTTCGGAAATAGAGCCGTCTTTCAATATCTTGTTTGCGGCTATCAACTGTCTTTTGAAAGTCCAGTCCCAAGGTTTCTTGTTCCAGAACTTGTATGGTAGCGAGCCTTCGTTTTTATTTTCTGCATTCTTTCGGCACATTATTTCGGCAACATAGGCAGCACACGTACAGTACTCGCCTGTGCTTTCATGCTTATATCTGCTCTTGTTTGATCTTTTACGTTTTTTGCTCATTGTAAATAATGGCCTCGTCGAAGCACGATTCGATGTCGTCTTCATAACTTTTTTCCTCAACTAGTTCTGGGATAATATACATTTTCTTATGCACAATATCTCCCTTAATTATTCCTACAGTAAAGTAGTCTTTAGAGTCACCACCCATTTGTCCAAGTATAGATCTTACGAAGTAAAATCCGTCTGCATCGCCAACCTCTATTTCAACCTCATGAGATCTAAATTGCAAAAAGAACTCTTCAATGAAGGAGGATTCATCTTTGCAGTGCTGCTTAACAACTGTCCAGACTCCATAATTGGTAAAGTAGAACTCTCTACCATCGGTAGTCTTCACTTTGATCCAAGTAGACTGCTTGTCTGTTCTATATTTCTGTAGAAATTTTTCGTTATTCATCTCTGATCTTCGTTATGCACGCCCTTCTTGATGACTTGTTTTGGTTAAAGTTTGGTCTCATGTCGTCGGCCATAATTGATGCGTTTGGTGTCATAACAATAGAGCCTTTATTATTGTTTGCAAACTGTTGAGACAATAGAGTTTCCTTCTTCTCTGGTGCAGGTTTTTCAATCTTGTTTTTTGAAATGAAATTTTGCACAGACTTCTTGGTTCTGTCCAAGTCCTTACATAGCTGATCTACATCAATATCATCTGAATATTTACTTTCTATGTAAAACTTCTCTGCTTTACTGAGTGGTCCTGTCTTAGTCATTTAAAAATCCTCTCTGAGCTTTAGTTAAATAAATTGAATTGTTTGTTTTTAAGTACATCATGTAGAAATCGAACGTGTTTTTTGACACTCTCTTAAATGTTGCTTCAAGGTATCTTCTACGGCTGGAGTACGTCCCCATAGGATCGTAGAGATTGCTTTCTAGAACCTTAACATGATGAGAAGATTCTTTATCGTCAAGATAAATCACTTTACCATACATGTCTTTTGAAGCCTGCTTTTTAATAACGACTCCGTTCTTGTCAAAACCAACCTCCTGCCTATGCCTCTCCTTAACTTCTTTTTTAATTTTATCTATAGCCATTACTTCTTACCTTTCAATATATATTCAGTCTTTTGTTTCTTTGTCATTTTGTTTATCTCGCTGTTTGTAGCGGTTGCGTGTTTATGATACCAAGGCTTTTCATCTTTCGGTTTTGACTCTTTGATACGTTGCTGATTCTCTTGTATCAAAGTTTTATTGTTTTTTGCATTTCTGTCAGCTAGTTGGCCTATGGTATTCGTCCCTTTTACAAATGCGTGAACACCTCCAGAGATGACCCTATAAAGTTTAGGCTCATTACACTCTGGGCAAAATGATAATGGTTCGTCGTCAAAAGATTGCTTGATGTCAAATAGTTTATGAGAGCAACATTCGCACTCGTAATCATAAAGTGGCATATCAATTCTCCAGTGCAGTTAGAACTTTGCCTATTATGTCATTTCTTTGTATGTCTTCATATCCAAGTTTACATATACCAACACCTTCGATGCCACTCAGCTTCCCTATACAGTAGTCTAGGCCGCTTCTGCCTCTTAGGTCGTCTTGGTTTATGTCTCCGTTTATCAATACTTTGCTGTTCTTACCCATTCTTGTTATGAACATCTTTAGTTGTTCGGTCGTGCAGTTTTGTGCTTCGTCTAGTATCATGTAAGAATTATGGAATGTAGAACCTCTCATTATCTCTAACGGTTTGTAATGAATTTGTCCTTCATTATCATAGTATCCATAGTAAGATTGTCCAAGGAAAAACTTTAAGTTCTCTTTCATTGGTAGTAGATAAGGTGCTATTTTTTCACCCAACTCTCCCGGAAGGGAGCCTATTTCTTTGCCCGTACACACCAGAGGTCTTGTGATAATAATCTGTTCTATCTCTCCTCTGTGCAAGTGTTCTGCTGCTATTCCTGCCGCAACGAAAGACTTGCCAGAACCTGACGGCCCTGAACAGAAGACGATATCGTTCTCTATTATAGCTCTTATGTACTCTTTTTGATTTTCTGTTTTTGCTTCAACATGCTTAACCTTTGGTTTATCGTCTCTTCTACTTCTTCTTGATCTTGCCATTTATTTTTACCTTATCGGATGTATTAAAGATCTGTTTCTTTTACAAAGATTCCATCGACCATTCGGCCTTTTCTATCTTTGATGTCCTGCCAAGCTCTAGCCAGACAGTCTTCAAGAGATACATTGTTTCTAGTTGTTATGTTCAGCATAACTACCAGCATGTCTCCTATGTCGTCCTTAATATCCTTGCCTTTACAGACACTATCGGAAAGCTCTCCTAGCTCCTGTAAGAGCTTTAGAGTTTGATCCTTATCGGAACTGCCTTCTATTAGATTTCTGTCATGGTGCCACCGAACAACCTTTTTTATTAGTTGCTGTAAATTAGTGTTTGCGTCAATCTCCATCCATTCTGGATAGCTTTCAAATAAAATCTGCTGCTTGACACCATGGACGGTTTCTACAGTATATTTTTTAAGCTGATCTAGTCTAGCTTTTTGGTCTGGATGTATATTTTCTTTTTTTGTCATAGTTTCATGTCTCCAAAATCCATGTCGTCCAAATCATTTTTACTTGCACCTATTTTATAACTTGTAATCTCATGCTCTTGAGGTGCAACCTGAACACTCTCGCTGTGCATCCAAGCCTGAGTCCAGCCAGCAATGGGGTTCTTGCCAACGCTGTCGTACGGCAAGCCAATTGCTTTTCTTCTAGACATACACAACCAGTCAATATACTGATGTAAAACTGTTTCGTTCAGACCGATGATTGACCCATCTTTAAAGAGGTATGAAGCCCACTCTTTCTCTTCTTTAGCTGCGTTTTCAAACATCTTAATTGCCGCTGACTGGCATTGTTCAGCAGTCTTGACAAAGCCTTCAGACTCTTCTTTGTGCAGAATTTTTAGTATATGCTGAGTGTTTGCTAAGTGCAACGCTTCGTCACGTTTAATTAACTTAATTATATCTGCGTTGCCTACCATCTTCTTGTTTTCTGCAAAAGCAAAACTGCAAACAAAGCTGACATAGAACCTTATGGCTTCTAATATGTTAATACTAACAACGGTCATGTAGATTTGCTTCCTAATATCCGACAACCTATTTTTGTCGCAAGCCATGCCCATGAGGTTATTGTAGTCACTAATTGCACTGTTGGCACGCTTCATGATCTCTTTGTCTTCGTATATGCCCGCAAAAACCTCTGAGCTATCCGCATAGACATTCTGAATAATGTACGAGTACGATTGGCTATGTATCTTTTCAAAGAACTGCCAAGTCATAAGGCAGGCTTCTAGCTCTGTATTAGTAACAAACTCAAGCAGGGTTGGCACGCCTCTACAGATAACGCTGTCGAGCATGGTTTGGTATTTTAGGTTGGAGGTAAAGATAAACTTCTCGTTTTCCGACATCTCCTTAAAGTCGCCGCGATCTTTCTTTAGCTCTATCTCTTCTGGTCTCCAGAAGTTCATCATCTGCTTGCTGTCAAGATCCTTAAATATGGGATACTTGAGAACGTCATAACGCTGGACTCCTAAATCCTTACCCAAAAACAACGGCTGTGTCATTGGGTCTACACTCTTTGTATTAAAGATAGTTTTCATATTGCACATGCTCCAGATTCGCAGTTCATGCCTTTTTCAGTGTCGCCATCTCCGTCCGGCGTATTGGCATAATAGAAATTTTTAAGACCATATTTATATCCGTATATCTGATCTTTTATTAAAACGCTTAGAGGAATATTGCCATCCTCGTAGTGGCTATAATTGTAGTATAGATTTGTACTCATGCTCATGTCTACAAACTTTTGTATTACAGCAGCAATGTTTATGATAGTCTTATTGTCGGCTATGTCCCAAGCTAACGTGTAATAATTTTTACGCATACGATAGTTTGGTACTAATTGTTTTAGGACACCGTTTTTGGCTTTCTTGTGGATCAGCAAGGATCTGACCGGTTCAATTCCATTGGTACTGTTTTGAATGACGGAGCTAGACTCACAAGGCATAATAGCAGATAAAGTAGAATGTCGTAAGCCGTGTTCTTTAATTCTTTCACGCAACCCCTCCCAGTCCATATTGTAGTTGGGCCAAATTAATTCGTCTACTTCTTTTTTATACCAGTCTATTGGCAGTAATCCCTTTGCGTACTTAGTGTCTTGGAACTTTTCGCATGGGCCTTTTTCTTCGGCTAGTTCACAACTAGCGTTAATTAAGTTCCACTGTATCTGCTCCATAGTTTCATGTACTAATTCTAGGGCGGCGGGATCATCATACTTTAATTTATTTTTGGCAAGAAAACCAGCGAGGTTTGTAATTCCGACACCAAGAGATCTTCTGTTTTTAGTAAAATTCTCTCCCGCCAGCACTGGATAATCTTGATAATCAATAACAGACTCTAGTGTTCTGACCGCCATTCGGCAGGCGTCTTCTATGTCCTTCTCGCTGCCTAGCTCAAGCAAATTTAATGCTGAGAGAATACAGATTCCAATCTCTCCGTCCGGATCGTCTATCGACTGTATTGGTTGTGTCGGGTGTATGATCTCTTGACACAGATTGCTCATATAGGCAGGTACAGCCCACGATCCGTGTTCATTGGCTGAGTCAATGTTCATGCTGTAGATACGACCGGTCTCAAGCCTTTCTCTAGCAAATATCTCTGCCAGCTTTCTTGCTGGTATTTTCTTCTTAAATTTGAGAGACCTAGAGTTTTCGTACTTAAGATAAAGTTGTTCAAACTTTTCGTTGTCTCCAAAAGCTTCGTATAAACCTGTGGTCTCGTAAGGGCTAAAGAGTGTGATGTCCTCATTTTTAATTAGTCGGTCATAGAAAATTTTGCAGAACTGAACAGAGTAGTCTAGCTTACGGACTCTATTGTCATCTGTTCCTGCATTATTTTTCAGAACCATTATGTCTTCAATCTCATAGTGCCAGAACGGGACGTGTACCGTAGCCGAACCTCCACGAAGCCCATTTTGCGAGGTAGACTTTACAGCAGATTCAAAGTTTTTAAGGTATGGTATAAGACCTGTGTGGATAACTTCTCCGCCTCTGATAGGAGAATTAATTGGCCTCATTCGCCCGATATTGAGTCCGATCCCTGCTCGTCTTGCGGTGTATTTACCGACAGCATGTATGCTGGAAAAAATAGCATCAAGGTTATCGTCAACATCAACCAAAACGCATGAGGCGAACTGGCGTATATTAGTTCGTACTCCTGCCATGATAGGAGTGGGGAGGTTAATTTTAAATGTGGAATAACAGTCATAAGCCTTCTTTACTTCTTCGGGAGTACCGAACAGGCACATAGCTATCGCCATGTACGCAAACTGAGGTGTCTCGTAGATAGATCCGGTGCTTCTGTTCTTGACTAAGTACTTGTCGATAAGCTGTTGCAACCCAGCAAACGTAAACTTATCGTCTCTTGAGTGGTCTATGTACTTTCCAAATAAGTCTACTTGTTTAGTTGTCCACTTTTCTAATATTTCTGGATCGTACATTCCATTATCAACGTTCCTCTGAAGAAAGAGGAGGAAATCTGTAGGCTCATCGCCATATCCCCAGACCTGTTTTCTCAGTTGCATATTTAACAGTCTAGCTGCAACGTACTGATAGTTCGGAGAATTAGTCGAGATTAGATCGTTTGCCGATTTGATTAGTATTTGATGAATCTCTGAGCTACGAATCCCATCATATATAGAGAGATTTGCGTTCATTTCGATATCAGAGAAGGAAACACCGTTGATACCTTTGGTAGCCCATTGAACGACTTTGTGAATTTTTTCTACAGAGAAAGCTTCCTTTTCTCCGTTGCGTTTAGTAACTTGCATTTAACATTATATCCTTTATATCGTTTGTACACACTAATTATAGTCTAGCGATTCCAGTTTGTCAAGTGTGTAAATATAAAAACCTCGCAATAATTCGAGATTAAAGCGAGGCCAGATTAGTTTATTTTTTAATTTTTATTTCTAAGTTATCCCCTACTTTAACTAGGATTATGTCTTGTCCGTTTTCTTTTGTGAAAGAAATCATGTCCAGTATTTCGGTCGCTTTGTCTATATCTTTCTGTTCAACATTTAGTCTGTCCATGACTGTTCCGATGATTGTCTCGGTAATTCCCATTATTTATGTACTCCCCAAGCGATAGCGTCTAAACACAGACATAGGTTTTCTCTCTTTTCCTTATTAAGGCTAGTATCTTCTAGTCCTATAGAGCTTTTTATACACATGTCTATCTTCTCTCCTAGCGTTGGGTACTTGTCCTTTAGATTTAGACCTGCAAAGTTAAGACCTCCGGAAGTTTCATTGAACCTTTTAAATGTGGAGGTCGAAGATATAAAGCCCGGATCGTTCTCTACAACATCGGAAAGCGTGACAAAAAAATCTGAAATTTGCTTGGCGTCTTTGCTGTCTATGTCAATCGCTACTATGGGGTTGACAAGAGTCCTGTACGCCAAGTCTGGCTCCGGAATACCAACAGATGGTGTGTTTACTATTTCTACGTTGTTCTTTACAACCTCTACTATTTTCTCTCCAAATAAGGCGGCTACCACTAAACATAGGGCAAGTATTACTCTGATTGTTTTAGACATTCTTGCCACCTTTCTCAACAAACAGTGGAAAAATTTTGTCTAATTCCACTGACGCTTTTGACAGACCCCTGTCGTTGCACTTGTTCTTTAAATTTTCCCAACAACCAATTATTTCTACCAGCGATGAGTCGGTGACAGCCTTTTGTTTTTTGGGTAGTCTTATTAAAGTAGAAACATTACTTAGCATCTGTTTCAACGGCGTCCATACTACGCTTAAAACTAATGCTGCGGCCAAACCAATCATTACCATTTGAAAAGGATTCATTTTTACTCCTGTATGCTATCCATGAGCTTATCAAGCTCTGTGTCTGAAAGTGAATTACACGCATCCAACATAGATGCGTACATAGTTTGTCTCTCTTCCTTGGCAAAATGTTTTCTGATTTCCCTTTTCAGAATTATCTTTTGGAGCAGTGAAGGTTTTTTAATTCTACTCGCCGCACCAGATTTACCATAACACATATATAATAGCTTGCACACTGATATAATACAATTACAAATTGCCATAATAGTCCAAGGATCAAAGGAAAACCTTTCGTCTTTTGCTTGTGCGTAAGCTAAGACCTTGGTCGCAACTGAGTATTGTTCTGGCGGTATTCCGTTTACATTCGTCATTTTAATATTTCCAATAATGATCTAAGTGGTCTAAACTTTCTAGTCTTGTATATTATTGTCTCGCATTCAGGGTCTTCTTGAGAAGATGTTAAATCTCCCTTGCTACATGCGGCACATCCCACACATTCAGTTTTATGGCCATCGCCGTGAGTAATCCATCCAGACCCATCACACTCTTCTGTAACCTCATTGTCGCCAGTCATGACAATCTTTGCTAGGTTGGTAGAGATGTATGGTCTGAAGTTATTTCCACTTGTCTCACTGTAGACGGATAACATTATAATAGACGCAAAGGCTAGGGTTGCTGTTTTCATTTTAACTCCTTAAAGATATGAGGATGTACCATAATTTGGCAATTCTTTAGCTGGAAAACCATCCACGTCACTAAAGACCCAAGAACCTTGCTGTGCCAGCATTCCTCTGGCGTCCTTCTCTCTTATCCAAAAACTTCCGTCTGGTTGCCCGTGAACCTTTGGGCCGTTGTTCCACTTACCCCAACTGTTCTGAACTAGGAAGAGGGTTTCTCGAAAACGTTTTCC
>CEUO01020506.1_pt1 | contig 13600 bp, 10 predicted proteins | sample 531391 | NCBI WGS metagenome assembly CEUO01 (sample SAMEA2622799, study PRJEB7988) | marine metagenome | isolation source: saline water (ENVO:00002010), including
CTTCAACAACTTTTATTTTGTCATCTCCACCGCCGGGAGTGAAAGGTCCAATCTGTTGTATTTGAACGTCTCCTAAGGCAGCGGTTGATTCATTCTTCGAAACACTACCAGCACCAGCCATACCAAGTCGAGCATCAACGGCTTGACCAGAAGGGAGAGAGTAACCGGCTTGGTTAAGTATTTCTAAAAACTCTTTAACCTGTGCTCCTTCTTGATCCTGATTGTTACCAGCAACCGTAGTTGTGTCGACAAAGGTCATTTTTATTGTATTCCATTTTGGCAAACCCGGATATTTAAAATGATGATTTATCATTTTATATTCTTTGTTATCAAAAGTTAAAGTAGGTTTGTCGACAGATTTAACGAAGAGATTTAATACTCCACCAATCTTCACGACAAACCTATCTTTTAACTTGGGAGTAGTTCCCGCGGATGTCCAAAACGTCATTTATACCTCTCTTACGATCCCTCTGGATTGAAGAAATCAGTTGATTGTGGAGGAGAAGCAGCACCGATCTTTCCAGTATCAGCGCCAACGTTTTGATCAACGTTAGTACTAGTGTCACCCGGAAGGATTTCGCACTGAGCCCAATCATAACGAAGAGTCAAAGTAATTTCAATGAGATCTTCTGATTCATAATTCAAGTCGCCATATTGAACTCCCTGAATGAATGGGTTATTCAAAGTCCATCTTTCAACAGTAGCACCAGTAGAATCCAATTGTTCGATCTGAATGTTACCTAGGGCTGCTGCACCTTTACCTTTTGACATGGTTTCATATGAACCATTTGGGCTAGAAGGTATAGCATATCCTTGGGCATCAAGCATAGCGTTCAATTGAGCGGTTGCGCCGGGCGAGACAGGATCAACTAAAACTAAGTCAATCGGTTGCCATGTTACACGTCCCGGATAATAAAACTTATGAGTCAAAAAAGTGTGTTCTGCCTCAGAAATTTCGTACTTTGGTTTATTTACGGATTTAGCAAACCAGACGTAACCAGAGTCATCAGCAAGACCATTGAAGATGATCTTGAATCTAAAGGCTCTTTTAGGCTCCTTGTTTCCTATTCCGTGTGTTGCGGTCCAAAATGACATTTAAAGTTTCTCCTTTTTAAATTAAATAGTGTCTTATACAAAATCAGCGCCGGTTTTGGTGATTACAAAGTCTACGACAATGTATTCAATTGCGCGAGCAGGCTTGATATAAATCTTAGCATACATGATGTTACGATCGATCAAGTCAGCAGTAGTAGTGGTTTCATCCAATATTAGTTTGTAATCAGTAAGTCCAAATCTAGCTTGTACGTTAGCCAAGATTGGATTAACTTGTGACTTAAATCTAGCCCAAGTAGAATCTATATTCTGGTCGAACAGAAGGTTTCTAGAAACAGTACTAACCTTAGATTTAAGATGAAGCAGCAGTCTACGAACATTGATTCTATCCAATGCAGATGTACCTGCTTGAAGTGTTTTCTGTCCGAAGATTACAACCCCTTCTGCTGGGAATGTTGCAATTGGGTTGATGTTGACTTCATACAATTTATCTCTTTCGTTAGAGTCTAGACGTTGACGCGCTTGTACTACGGCTGGTCCTCTCGAACCTCCGAGGTTTCCAAGTCCACCGCGATTGAAACCAGCGGGAGCAAACCAAACATCTGATTTTGCTTGGGATTTAGCCATAGCGCCAAGCCCAGCAACAGAAGATGGAATCCATACATAATGTCCGCCGCTCAGGTTGTCAGCGATTTGAACCCAAGGGTAGAAGCAACAAGCATAACTTGAATTAAGGTTTCTACCTTTCAATGTTGATACTGCACTAGTAACAGAACCTAGTCTGGAAGAAGCACTATCAGTAGATTCGTGTGTTGGCATGTAATCATTTTCAATATCAATGATAGCCAAAACATCTTTACGAGACTCAGCAGTACTGATCAATTTGTTAGTGATCAAAGGAGCGCGGATACCGGGAGCTAACAAAAGATTAGCTGGTACTACTTCTGGATCCTTAACAGCATCGATAGCTTTATTCAAAGAGTATTGTACATGATTTGTAGTCTCAGACCAAGACGTTCCAATCAATCCATTTCGAAGAGGTTCTTTCTCAGTAATATCAAGACCGTCAGATCCACCCCACATAGGCATCAAGAATTGGCGCACATTTAGGTCTAGAAGGTCTCCAAATGATCCGGTACCCTTTGTGTATGATGGGTCAGTGCTGGCGCTGTCAGCGCGCTCATATGAGCCGCTAATGTAACGTACAGTGTTGTCATCAGTATTGACTAGGATATCGTCCAACGAGAAGCAAATGGAGTGCTCAAAATCATCGTTACCGGGAGCAAAGCTATCAGATATTGCATTAAGCCCACGAAGGTAATCGCAGTAGTCCGCATCATTTGTTGGAGAGGTAGCCGACAGTTTTGGACGGATCCCCCAGTAACAACGATATGGATCAGCAGCGCCACCATCAGTACCACCAGATCGAAGTGGAATTGCTGGGAAATTGAAGGAGGCCGTGTAGCCAACTGGTCCAGCAGCAAACTCAGTGGCGGTACCACCGGTAATCAATGTAACATCGTTACCTTTCGCGAAAACACCTCCATCCACTGTTTCATCTGAACCAGCGATCGCTGATATAGAAAGTGGACTTATGTTCTCACTAACTGAACTGAAATCGTATGTCGAAGCGACAACAACATCAGAAATCATAACAACAGTGTTTCCGTCTTCATAGGCAGAATAGCCACTGATAGAGTCTAGAAGAGTAGTTAAGGCTGTCCGGATTGAAGCTTGACTAGTATGGTTTGCTTTCAATGTAGCAGCGCCACCAGAAAAAGATATGTCATCCGTCGCACCATCAGTAAAGGTGATAGTATAGGCTGTTCCATTAGCTGTGAATGCGGCCTGTCTTCCACTAGTTACATCATCTTCGGCAGTTCCGTTCCAGATGAAAAGTAAGGTAGCAGGATTTCCGGGATCAGCGTGTCCCAAAGTCAATGCTCCATCACGACCATCCATGATAGTGAATCCTTTCGGACGAACTGGTCCTTTGAAACCGGCTGGTAATAATCCACCGCCACCACCGTCAGCGATATTTTGATTAACCTCGACATAAACCAAGTCAGAGCGATTAGGGTAGTCACCATATGTTCTGTAACGACGGTTGGTGTTGTCCCAAGACTGATATTGATCTCCGATAACTTTTGCAATATAGTTTGGAGAAGCAGGGTTCAAGTTAAGGTTGTTGTATCTCTCAATTGCTGTTCCGTTTAGATCCAGAATCGCAACAGAGAAAGTACCATAAGCATCAACGTTTCTGTTACTAGGTTCTCTGATGTTTTCAATTGCAATCATGTGATTCTTTTGGAAGTCGTCTCCGACATGCAGACATTTAAGACGGAACAAGTAAACTTGGTTAGTTTCTTTTTGAGAGAAAACCCACCCAGACTTAGCTTCTTGTGCTGCTTGTTTTCTATCAGCCCAGTTGTTACCCGACAATGATCCACTAACTAGTGGCAACAAGATACCATATACTTCACCGGAAGCAGAGTTACTTAGATTGTCTTCGATCGCTCTATTGAACGTTTCACCCAACCAGTAAGTCTTTCTATCGGCACTACTTATCATAGTCTCATTGACCAACTGAGGGTTGGTGTTGAGGACGCTTCTAATATATTGTGAAGAGTTTCTGCTGAAATTAAACGATGGAGATTCTTTAAGGGTTCCATCTTGATCATAAACTTTAAGAGAGAATCCATAATTTGAGGCGTTAGATTTGATCAAAGTCCCTGCTTCAATCACGTCAGAACCGCCCGGGTCAGCCGCGGCTTTACCTGTCAACCCCATATAGCCCCTGTTACAGTATATTACAGCAGCCAGTGAACCAGTCCCCATTGCTTTGGATCCAGAATCACAAAGAAAAAGCCCGTAAGCTGTACTGTTAGTACTGTTAGTAGAAGATACAGATGCACTAAGAGCCCATCCAGCTTTACCAGCATCAGCAGCATTTGGGTGTTGCTCGCCGGCAACTCTAACCATTACGATTGGTGATTCTTCTGATGCCAACCAAGCTTGCGCAGCATACGCAGCATAAGTAGGACCGGTAGTATTACCTTCTCTCCAAATATCGCCTTGATCACCGGTACCACCAGCAACTGGTGCACCGAAAACAGCGATATAATCATCTAAGTTTCTAATTTTAACCGGCTTGTTTGCTGGCCCTTTGCGAGTACGGCCGATAATGATCGGTCCTTCTTCGTCTCTTTGGGTAGCAATCCCGCTTTGGTCAATCTCCCGCATTTCAATTCCGGGTGATAGGAAATCAAATTTTTTAGCCATGGACTAATTCTCCTTTCTTATTCTAATTCTTATTAAATAGTCGTGGAATTTCTTAAAATCATTATATGTCTCTATATTTCTTGTTGTCGGTTTCCCACGGTTTTTCATCTCCGACAATGCTTCTTTCTCTGACAATCTTTAATTCAACGATTGTTTCCTTCTTTATTACCTTCGGGACTTCTTCATTTTCCCCGTCCCCTAGAAGGTATCCTAGGACTTTGATGTCGATTTTAGTTTGGAACATCCTTTCATCTTCGCCTAGGCTTGACATATTATTTGACTGAGCAAAATCTTGTTGAATAAATGCTTCGTACTGATGACCCTCTTGACGAATCAATAGAGCATTAATATTTCCTGTACGAGTAGCAAATGGTGTCATCAAATCATTCATCTGTTGCTGATACTCAGTTCTTAAAGTTATTGAGTAAGTCACCGTGATCCAAGTTGGGATAGGTGTGTATATCTCCTCATATACAACTTTCTTGTTTTCGGAAGGGTAATGGTGCTGACCTTCATCCCTATGCACATCAGCCGAAGCAAATTTTCTAGTACCTTTACTGCTGGGTTTCTTTGCAACTTTTTGTTGATGTTTTCTATATCCGCGCGGACCAGTTGTGTTTGGGAAGATATTTGCTTGAAAGGCGCCTTTGAAGGTAGGATCCTTCGCAAAACTAGTCCTCTCTATCGTTATCAGGGGTAACTTTAATTTCCCAACTTTATCTCTGATCTCTTTTTCTTTGATGTGAAAGGCTCTCTCCGGAGATATCCACAAGACAGGAACTTTTTTAAACCCAGCGTTGGTTTTAGTATGTAAATCAAACCCGTTATCAATAAGTTCGTATAGAGCCAAGTCTATCGTCTCTATGGATGAGGCTTTTATAACTATTTCTTCATTCGCCATTGAATAATCCGTCCCTTGCTCTTATGCAGTCTGCTGTAATTTCATATTTTGTCTCAATTTGACCAAAAAGTTGCTTTGGTTCATTGAGTTTGGTGATTTCATAATAGATATCACCGTACCTAACAAAGTCACCTTCCCTTACGAAGAGATTTTGATCTTCGGTTAGCCTTCTTTTGTGGAAATGCACTGTTATCGTAGTTTTTTTATCGATACCAACACTATCCATGAAATTAGTTTCAATACCTCCGTACTCTACTAGGGCAAAAACCCTAATTGGGTGTAAAAAGTTTTTTTCTATGGCCTCGCCATAAAGAGGATGGAAGTTGGTTGTTTCCATATCTATTGCAAAATACAAAACTTGTTGACCAACAACGCGCTCGATGATCTCATCGTTAACTTGTTTAACAAGATTCTTCTCTTTTTCTCCAACAAATAACGGTGAGGGTGGCTGTGCTGGTCTTGTCCATTTATTGCTCATTTATTTACCCCACAAATATCTTCAAAGGTGTCTTCCCTACAATGGAATCTGTGTTGTCGACGTACGCCTTGTCGTTCTCAGCTAATTTTGTATATAACATTTCGTCCAATTGTTTATTGAGTTCTTCTCGTAGAGCGGTTTGTTCATTTTGTGCCTGTGATAACAAATCAGAGGCATTCAGGGTAACGTTATCTCCCGGAATCGGAATTGATCCTCCAAATTTTCCTCGAACTTGGCCCAAAGTCTCCTTCGAAAGCGCCAATGAAAATCTACGAATCCACTGTTGCCCCATGGAATTAATACTCTCGAATGGAAGGTTTTGAAACGGCAAGTTGTTCATATTGTTGATGCCGTTCACTCCACTATCATAGGATCCTGTGGCGAAAGCATCATTGTCTTCGATTGTAAACTTAAACCAGAACTTCTCCGGAGATACATCATTGGGTGTAGGAAAAAGTCTTAGCTTGTTGTCAATAATCTCGTACGAATAGTGAGATGTTCTTGTATACAAGTGATCTTCAAATGCCACGGCTTGTAGTTTATTTTGCCAAGCAGGAATGACTTGGAAAGTTGAATCGTCGGCATACTGTCCATAATTGTGAAAATCTCCCACAACATTTAACCCGCCATAGTATCCATAAAATCTCCACATTTGTTCCGGAGTCTTATAATACATTTCTTTGATCTTGATTCTTTTATTTCCAACTAGGCCAGCGTATGGTACTCCACCTGCCACTGAACTGGCACTCACAGCATTTTGTAAATCATAGTCTGATTGATTAGAAACTCTATCGATCGAAGCAGAATATATTGGTTGTGTTCCTCCAACAGCAGCCTCTGATGAAAAAGAATCCGCCACACGATATGCGTAATCGAATTGAAATTTTGGATATTTCAGGGCCGCGTCAGTTCCGTCGGTCAATTCTCCCTTGTTATTGAATGACCCGGTTGTGCCACCGAGAGCGCTTCCCAAAGCATTTCTAGCTTGATGAAGATTTACGATATAAGAATATTCTAAAACAGCTTCTTCATAATGATTGTAAACATTAACAGCTTTTATTTCAATATCTAGAACATCTCCTCCTAATCTTTTATAGGTATAAGCAACTTGTGAAGCCGCTCCGGATATAAAGGCAGCACTGCCTGTATAGTAACCAATAGCCAATGATGAAGCTACGTCGTCAGTCGAACCAGTTGATGGTAAAACAATTGCACTTGTTGAAGATGTCGGTGTTAAAGATGGAAATGACATTAAGGAATCCTCCGCTACACCTAATTAGTTAATACAAAAGGAAAACCTCCGACGACGATTCATCGGAGGCAAAGCATTACACACACATTTATTATTTCTTGGAGGAGATAGATTTTGAACTGGCTTTTGTATTTGTTTTTCTTGTCCTCGTTGTTGTTTTACGAGGCGCTCGTTTTCTTGTTGTTTTCTTTACCTCAACCTTTGGTTCCTCAGCCACAACTTTCACCGGTTCGGCTTCTGTCACAAACTTTGGTTCTTCGAGAACAACAGGTTCTTCGATAATTGGTTCAGGATTTTTAGTTTTTAATTCTTCAATTTTTTCTGTGTTTGTTTTTTGTGGAAGCAAATTTTCTATCCCATAACGACGAGCAACTTCGGGAGAAATTTCCTCTCCCAAAATGCTAGCCTTCTTAAGAATTGTTCTTGCTCGTTTATTACGTTTTCCCATTGATCACCTCGTATTATGTTAAACCAATGCCGCCGTCTAATTTGGTTTGACCAGCGATATACCATTTGGTTCCATCGGTCATGACTTCTACGAAGTCTCCAACAGTATCTGTTCCGTTAGCAATAGTAATGTACGTACAACCGGTTGAACTTGGACCGTCATCTGAGGTATCTACTTCAAGTTCGTTAATTCCACCGATAATTGTATCCGTATCGTATGAAGCATTTTCTTGAATTATATATTCATTAGACGAGCAGTTTGTTGCAACAATAAAGCGACACCACCATCCCTGACCAGCGTCAGCAATTGAAGGTAAAGTTACTGTACAGCCAGCCGCTGCATTGAGCATCATAAAAGTGCCACAATCCGCTTTTGTCAGCGAAATAGAAGCAGTAATTGACTGAACTTTTTTTCTATCAGCAGAGTATCTTCCTGATTTAGCCATAATATAAATCTCCTTAATAATATTATAAATATGTGGGTATCACCCAATTCATATGTAAATAGTTCGTAGAATAAGAAAACCCCCGTTCCGAAGAACGAGGGCGTCTTTTTTGGTGTTCTAATCAGTTATAGATTAGGAAGCACCGGACTCACCGAGCAATCCGCGAATGATGACAAGGCCATACATATCAGGACGAACCATCTTCTTGGCATAACGAGTCATTACCCCTTTACGAGGAACGAAGTCTTCAGGCCCGAAGATTGTTGGTGTAGTTTGCAGAGGCACGTATGGAGCATAAACGTATCCACTTTCAAGGAAAGAAGAACCTTTACGACCAACCAATATAAGGTTACGTGGGAAGTAAGGATCAACGATAACGTCAAACTTACGACTCAATGAACCAGCCTTAACAGCGCCGATGTCGCCTTTGTCAGCGTCAGCAGTAACATTAGCACGGAATCCAGAAGTGAATTCGAGAATGTTAGCGCCCTCAGGAGACACAACAACATAGTTAGCACCACCACGAAGAGTCTTTCTGTGGATCTGAGCAGAAACATCATTGATAGTTTCAATGAGAGTCTCATACCATTCACTAACAGTACCGGTGAAGTCAGGAGCTGCAGCAGTAGCGCCCAATTCCGCACCAGTTGAACGGTTAACGAAGAGACCCGGAGAACGAGACCAGTAATAAGTAGCAGCGGTAGCACCACGTACCAAGTCAGAAAGAATTTCGCGATCGATTTCCAGAGCGATTTGCTCAGAAAGAATAGAAGTCAACTCAACCTCAGCATCCAAGTTGTGGTAAGCGTTCAAGTCTTGACCCAATTCAGGAGTCCACTTGGCTTTCAACTTCTTGGTTTGCGCTGTGATGGCAGTTGAATCTACCTTGATGTCGATTTCCGGAATATTCTCGGAGCCTTCCAAAGCAAAGTTGTTACTAGAAGAACCAACGGCTCCAACAGTACCAGCAGCAGGAAGGTGGTCTACGATTGGGAAACTTAGTTTTCCAATAGCAAGGTCACCAGCACCATTAGTTGCTGTATCAGATTCTGTTGTGATTTGTGCTGGTTCGTCCAAAGAGATGACAAAACGCACAGCAGCGGCACCAGTAGCGGAATCAGCAGCAGTAACTTTTCTAGTTAGACGACGTACTTGAGATATATTAGCAACAGCAGTAATAGTGCCAATTGCAGAACCACCAGTTACTCCATTTAAGTAAGTAAGAAGTGCTGCTTTATCAAATACAAAAGCAGACAAGTTGTCAAAATCTGCGTCAGCGGCGTCTGCAACACTTTCAATCTCCGCTTGGTTAACGTCGACAACGACAACACCCAAAGTAGTTGATGCTAGTAGATCCGGATCATATTGAATGTACTTAGCACGAGTCTCAGATACACTTCCATCTAGTTTGAAAGCAGAGCGTACTTTAATGTGATCGCTGTTAGTAAAAGCAGCAACGTTACTTCCACTTGGAGAAGCGTAAGCGTATCCGACCATACCACTTCGGCCGGGACCAGAAAGATCACCTTTGAGACTATCTGTAAGTCCAACACCGGTGATAACTTCTGAACCAAGTTTATCAGTACCATAGATAGATTCAGTACCACCTTGTGTGTTACCCATACGAGAGCCAGAAACACCGTTTCCACCTTCTTGATCTCCAAAAGAGAAGTCAAGGAAGAAGATCAGTCCACTAGGGAGTGACATCGGCTGAACACTAACAAGATCGTTAGCAATAAGTCCGGCGAATACACGACGAACGATAGGGAAGGCAACAGCAGCGAAACCTTCTACGTCACCAGCACCCAATGAAGAAGCCTCACGAAGAAGTTCCTTCGCTTGGTTTTCCAAAAGACGAGCCATAGTGCTCTTCTGGTGATCATTTTGAAGGCCTTCAAGCAAACCAGTTTGACCCCATTTGTTAAGAAGAGCAGCGCCTTCTTGGGCCATATCGCGGTTCACGATACCTTCGGTTAATTTTTCTACAATAGACATTAGATTAACCTCCTTATATATTGTTATTTAATGCCTGCAAGTTTCTGCATTTTCTTTACAAAAGAATCATCAGGAATCTTGCTTTCGTTTATGTTTTGTCTCGAATTCAACATAGAGGATAGATTCGATCGTCGATTTACGGTTTCATTCAGTGATTGTGGAGCCTTTTGTTTTTGGCTTCCCACTGTTGCCCTTAACGTCTCATGTAAACTCTTTGCCTCCTTAGGAGACTCCGCATTAGAGATGGCTTCGACAATTTTAGATTTTTGTCGCTCATTCAAGGAGGCATCATTTAAAGTGCGGTTTTGATAAAGAAGCTTTGCGTTTGAAAGCAAAGTCTCTTCAAGTTTTTCGTTCAATTGATGAACAACGGATTCAAGCTTTTCATTTTGTTGCTTGAGTACCAAAAATGTTTGTTGAAGTAAGTCTATCTCTTGTTTGGCTTCATGGAGACGATCGTGGTGTATTTCCTCATCGGAATCTTCTTCCTCTTCTTCCTCTTCTTCGAGAACAGAATGAGTATATTTAGCGTCTTCCATGTCTCTCTTATATTCCAGAGAACCTTCGTTGGTATCTATCCAGCCATCTTTGGCCTCACCCATATCGACATCGATATCTTCTTCAATTAATCCTTCATCATATTCTGATAATAAGTCCAAAAGCTCTTGGAGTTGCATATCAGTATCTTCTTCCCCTCCTAGATCGCCAAGAAGGTCATCTATTTCCTCCCCAGTTTCATCAGCGGGTGTTTCCCCTTCCTCTTCCTCAGGAGCCAAGGAAATGTCCTCTACGGGCTCTTCTGGAAGTGTGTCTTCTAGTCCCTGATCTGCATCGGCCATTGACAACTCAATGGCGTCCAAGTCGATTTCGATATTTCCATCTTCGTCAACGTTGTCTAGCATCGCGGTAAGGGTTACAGACTGCGTGTCTCCGTAGCGCGAATCCCATGCAGGGGGTGCTTCTATTTCGGTAGGGGGAGCAGTTGCTGTGTCAGCAGCAGCGTCCATTTCTTCTTCTTGAAGCACCTCTTCATCTGTCGCCTCAGACAAATCTGATTCTTTAACGACAAAAGGTTTTCCACCAGCCTCAGCGACAGTAACATTGCCGTCTTCGTCCGCTTCGTGAATCACACTAACTGTTCGCCCTTGATACATATGGGTGCGGGGAGCACCTTCGTTTTCAAGCATTGCCTCTACGGCCTCTTTAATTTGCGGTGCATACTTCTCAATAATTGATTGTTCTGCATTTTTGAGAGCAGCCTCTCGTAGAGCCGCAGCATCTACAATTGCTTGTTCTAACATGTTAGACATTAACACATCTCCTAATAGACTATTATTCTTATTAAATAGTGTTGTTGTCAAGAAAAGGAATAAATGAAATATTAGAGTTTTTGTATCGTCAGATAAGACACATGAGGTAAACCGGTTATTCTACCGTAACTCCCCGCGCTGGCGATTGGTCGAATCGTTACTTTAACCTGATCACTACCGCTTAAATGGGCGACTCTATCAAGTCGATGAGTGTTCACGGACGTCACAGATGTTTCCGGAAAGTAATTTCTAAAAGCAATCGCTCCACCGTAAGCCCAACCAGCAGATGAAGAAATTCTTACTTGGTATTGAGTTGGGGTATCATTTATACTAGTGTGATAAAGCGAACAGTTTATAAAATAATAACCTTCCTCCGGCGCTGTAAAAGTATGAGTGGATGTGTTATAATCACTATCAGCAAAAGTAGATTTCAATACACTATCAAAAGGGACTGTTAAGTATTCATTTGTGTCACTAGTTGTAACATTAAAATCAGAAGAAATGTGGGCCATTAAAACAAGCGGCTCTGTTGCTGCTGCTGCGCCACTATCAAAAACTAAGGTGACTATGGCTTCTTTATCACTACCAGCGGATTTACCAACTTTGATATGAATTACATCACCTTCGGCAACAGACTGATTTAAATTAGAAAAGATCTTTTGATTACAATCTGTTGTGCCATCAGAGAAATTTGATACTTTCTCCGTAAAGGTATCTGCTCCAACTGTCTGATTGACTATGGTAGATCCGTAATTTTGTTGGTTCTTGTAGATACTCAAAGTTACATTACCATCATTTGCTGTGCTAAAGTTATTGCCCTTGACTGAAACGATGACCTTATCTATCTTTGTTGCTTTGGGTACAACAAACCAAGATTTAATACCAGACGCAGCAGATATAGAAGAGGCGTTAACCCAGTTAACCGGCTTGTTGTTGGTTGTTAGATCAACATGTCCCACGGCGTATTCCATTCCTCCGCCACCCGAACCACCACTAGATTGATCAACCCAAGATAAGGCCCCGGCGCCATCTGTCGACAAAACCTGCTTATCACTTCCGTCAGTAGTTGGGAATGTAAATGCTTCGTTAAATGTTATAGCACCGTTTGAACCAGATATTTTAAATCTTGTTGATCCACTTGTTTCAAGTTTTATTTGATCGTCTTCAAAATCAATCTTAGTATCTCGGTCTGCATCGTCTGCTCCAACAATGTCTCCTAGGATTCTTTTACCTTTCGAATATAAATAACTCATACAATTTCTCCTCCCAATAATTAGCAAACATAAAAGAAAACGGCCGACCCGAAGGTCGACCGTCCAAGTAAAACTTGTAGGATAATAATCCAATCGTTAGATTAGAAGATGCTCCAAAGATCAGCAGAGATGTAACACAAGGAAACAGCAGCATAAGGAGATTCTAATACAAGAGCGGTTTGACCGTCAATTGTTTGAGAACCTGCTTTGTTGATTGTAATAGTGTTAGTCGAGCTACAATTAGAAGGAGCTTTAACGTATACAATATCACCTACAACTGGACTAGCTGGAAGAGTACAAGACTCAGCGCCACCCAAAGATGAGAAGTAGTTAAATCCTCTTTTAAGAGTACCGCTATCATCAATGTTTTGAATATCCAAACCTTGAACATATCCTTTTACCTCATCAGCTCTGAGTTGCTTCATAACTCCGCCATCATTAAATACGAAACCATCAGCAGAATCAGAAATAGTAATACCAGTTGCGAATGAAGTATCACCATCCATGATGTTTAATTCAGCAACAGTAGCAGCAATTGCAGTAGTGCCCGGATCAGCAGACAATGCTGGCAAGTAGTAAGTACCGGCGCTCAATTGAGGAAGCTCGATTGTAGTATCAGCAACAGGAGTAGCACAAGTGAGAATAGTCTCATGATCGTCTGCTGGGCCTTCAAACGTGAAAGAGCTAGAAATATTGATTGTAGTAGAATTTACAGTAGTGGTAGTACCTAGTACTGTAAGATCACCTTCAACAGTAACACCAGTTGCAGTAGCAACAAGTGCCGGAGCGTCGTTCACACAAAGATGAACTTCATCCGCTGTACCGAAATCAATATACTCTTGATTAGCAGCAGTACCAATCTTACCGATTCCAGAATTAATGATAGAAGTGATTGAAGTTTGAGCAGCAGAAACTGAAAGTTCACCAGAACTAACAGTGATACCAGCACCACCACCTAAGAAATCACCAAGAACAGAAACATCCATTCTCTTAAGAGTTCCAGCATCACTAACCATCAACTCGTCAGTAGCTGCAAGACCAGAAGCCAAAGCAGTTTGAGCAGAGATAACATCTGTATTAAGCATAGAGCCTTCAACAGCGTTAGCAGCGATAGTAAGAGCACCACCGGCAGCAACAGTAGCATCACCAGAAACGTTTGCGAAGATAGAATCTTCTAAGTTAG
>CEUO01037883.1_pt1 | contig 13599 bp, 21 predicted proteins | sample 531391 | NCBI WGS metagenome assembly CEUO01 (sample SAMEA2622799, study PRJEB7988) | marine metagenome | isolation source: saline water (ENVO:00002010), including
ATGTATATTCAATTCTTAATCCATTTGTAATGTCTTCATCTGGATAAATTAATTGTATAGGAGATTTTTCACCCGGCAATCTTATTTTATAACTACCAATAGTATCTATAAAAGCATTGTTAGCAAGTTGCCATAAATGTATATATCTACCATGTAATTGATAAAACCAATTTTTATAAGTATTATAACTCATAATCCTGCTCTAGTTTGAAGTCTTTTTACAATTTTATACATTTCTTCTAACTTGTGTTCAAGCAAAACTATTTTTGTAGAAAGCTCTTTATATTTATCATCTTTAGGCTTAGTCATAATTACTTTTTTTTCTTTTTTATATTGAACCGGCATTATTCTGGACTCGTATCTTCTGAAACAATTGGGTCATATGCCAATCGTTTTATTTTTTTATATTTATCATCTGATGTATCTAGAATAGAAACAGATTTTAAAGATACCATGTTAAGTGGTAAAATATATTCTCTTTCTCCATCAATTATATTTTGTTTATTAGATTTTATTTCTTCACCATGAGAAGATTTAATAGCGTGTACAGCATCTTTTATCCAAGCTAATGCTAAACCAGTACTATTAACACCGGCTCTTTCCATCATTTCTTTAATAGTCATTATACGTCATCCAATATAGCTGCTACATGAGCATTAACAGTTGCCGTTCCTTGACTTTCTGGTCTTAGATTTGAATCAAGAACACAACTTCTAGCATGTAAATCTGCAACTGTGCAATTAGGTGGTTTTATTATTACCATTTCTCCAGGCCCTACAACAATTAAATCTTTTTCATTATAAACTGCATTGCCAGCATCTAATACAAATCCTATTCCTTCTGTAGTGGTTGTAGATATATTTTTAATACATAACCATCTAAATGTGTCTCCAGTAGCTACTTGAGATGACGAACCAAGATATGAATCACCAGTGTCTAGTAAATCTGTATCTGAAGCAGAACCAGTTACTTGCACTTCTGCAAATACCCACTTATCATTACCATCAGCAGGTTCATAAATTAAACTACCACTCATACTTGCTTTTATTTCATCTAATAATATTGATGCTGATAAACTAGACGATGCTTTATCTGCCATTGTTATCTCCTAACTTGTTGAGGAGCTGCTTGTGCTTTTGGTTGTGCGCCTGCCATAGCTGCAAATGCTCCTTCATATTTTGCCATTAATAATTTTGCTCTTGATTCCATCCATCCATAATCTGTCATTACTTTCTGTATCTTAGCTGTATAGTCTTGTAATTTACTAGATACTTCAGATGTATACGATTGTAAATCTGCATTAAATTTAGCAATCTTACTTTGATTATCTTGTTGATAAGATGATATTTCTGCTGAATACTTTTGCAATTTTTGCGCATCATCTGATTGCGATAATTGAGCATTTTGAATTGATACTTGTAATTGAGCTTGATACTCTACATTTTCTTTGTTAAAACTTTGTACAGAATCTTGTACCTTTGCTTGAAATTCTGCTATTTGAGCATTAATTGTTTGTATTCTACCTGCTAACATTTCAGGGTCTTCTTCTACACTAATCCAATTTTCAGCATCTCCAAAATTTGGTACAACTGTAGGCCCAGAATATGTTGGAGCTGTAGTTGTAAAAGATATACTATTATTACTTATTGATGGAATAACAGGAGCATCTGATAAGGATAATGAAGATGGTATAGATGGAAAACTAATATCATCTGGTAATGCTTTAGATGACAAAGCATTTTGTAATGATTGTATAGATGCATATAAAACTACTAAATATGCTTTATCTTCTGGAAAATATTTAATATCTGAATGAGCATATGTTAGTGATGCATTATTAGTTTGGTCTGTTGGTGTACCATTAACATAGTAAACTTTATAAGAATTAGCACCACCAGATGAAGGAGGTGGATAAACAAGTATCGCCCCTTCTTCAGAAACTAAATAAGCAGGATTAAATTTAGAAGCATAATGAAGACTCGTTGAATCTGTAACATCGTATTGAAAACCAATAGGTATTTTCCTACAATTTTTCCAATTATCATTAGTACCTGATTCTCTTACAACACTAATAATTTTAGCTGATGGAATTGTTACTCCAGCTTGAGATGTGCTTTCTGAAGATATTCTCATAAACATAAAAGAATCTTGAGGTCTAACAGATAGACATCTACTTGTAACGTCTAAAACGCCATCTTTTAAAAATTGAGTTAATTCACTTTGTGTAGGAGAACTACCACTATCAATAGATAATCCAGTTAGTCCCTCTACTTGTTCTTTAAATGTTGCCATATTTTAAATCTTTTATATACAGGGGCCCGAAGGCCCCCATATATTGTTTTGTTTAGTTAAACAAGTTCTACGCTACATGCGTCTATTCTTACTTCATTATCAGCGTGAGCAGCACTCCAATCAACATTAAGAACTACATCTATTGCAGATGTAATATCTTTTGAAGATAGGTTTGTTGCACCAATAACATGAGTAGCTCCTAAAGCATCTGTTCTAATTTCAGCTATTGCTGTCATTGCAGTTGCGCTAGTTACATGAACATCAGCCCAAGCGTAAACTATATCATCATCGGCAACATCAAGTGCTGCTCCAGTTGCTATAGCATCGCCTGCAAACTTAAGAATAGGTGTTAAAGTGTCTGAACTATTGCTATCTACAACTGTGCAGAAAACTTTAATTCTAACAATGTCACCTATTTCTAATTTATTAGCTGGTATTGAGTATTTGAATATATCGTTAGCATCTGTTGAATTTTCATGCTCACGAAGCGTACCTGCCTCAGAGTATAATTTTTCACCAACAGATTCTCCGAACTTATTTTGACCGTATAAAGGCATTCCCATAATTTACTCCTTTATGTCCATATGGCATGTGCTTCAGGCATCTGAAACTCCATACCGGCTTCGGTTTGAATTAAGTCAACTCTACGGTCAATACCACTGTTTTCTAGTGTTTGAACACCAACATAAACAGCTGTATCACGATTAAGTCCATTACCAACAAGAGGCCTGTAAGAACAATGACGCATATTAATTGCGACAATCTTAGCAGGAGAACCATCTAGGTGTACGTTACGAGCTACATTCATATCACCATAAGGTGTTGAAATAACTGTAATGTCTACTCCAAATGCTTTCTTTTTACCTACCATGTCAATATTAGCTCTACCATACGAGTTACCTGAACTATCAGGTGAACTTGCGCCAGGTTTTACCATACCAACATTGTTAGCAAAGTACCCACTTAGTTTATGCAACCAATTATACACTTCTGTAGAACAGAAAAATACAGTAGCAGGGCTATTATTGTATCGTGGGTCTAGGTATTGAGACAAATCTTCAAGAAATGAATCTTGAGATTTTGAAGATAGAGTTAGGCTAAATTGATTACCATAACTAAGTATATAATCAACAGCTCCTTGAGTATACTGAACACCATTTGCATCAGAATACTGATTACCAAATAGTAATGATGTTTCAATATCCCACTTATGCTCAATCAACTTTTCTCGCCAGATTCTAGCAAACTCACTTGGTTCATACTTTAGAACAGTTGCACGAGTTGTGTTGTCCATTGCTAAAGAAGTTTTCCAAATTTGAGTTAAACCACTACCGGTTGAGAAAGGTTGGTCTTTCCATGTTTCTGGGTAACCAGAACCTTGACCCCAAGAATTACCTACTATATAACAACGAGCTTTTTCAAGTTGTTGAACAGTAAAGTCTTTCCATTCAGCCGCAGATACATCATCAGTATGCGCGTCAAGAGGGCTTTCAGCAGTTGTACCAGCTCCCCAACCAGCTAAGTCATTATTAGTTGAATCGTCAAGAGTTCTTACAATTGTAAGTTTTAACTCAACAGAGTTATTTGTAGCAGAAGCAGCACCTTCAGAATTTGAATATACTTCTTCTACTCTACCTACAATATAATCATCGCATGCAAAAGCAAGAGCAGCTGTATTTGCTGCATCATTTGTATGAAATGGGATTTTTACCATTTGACCTGGTAGAAAAAACTCAGGTCTTGTTCCGTTATCACCTACTCTTAAAGAAGTTGATGAACCATATACTTGACCGATGTTACCATCGTTCTTATAATCAGTCATCATCCTTACATACCAAGTATCGCCTTCTGCAATATCACTTGCTGTTACAGTTGCCTGTGAACCAGCTAGACCTGCTCGACTTGTGCCGTGGTCTACTACATATGCATATCGTTTATGATAGGAAGGTCTTCTTTCTGTGAATTTAAACTGAGGGTCATCAGTTGGCTTCTTAGCTACTTTTGACACAAACCTAAAAAACGGGTCTTGTGCAATTGCTAATTCGCTAACTCTATCGCCAAAGTTATATTTTCTCCGAAGGTCACCAGTCGATAAATTTCCACCCGGGTCAACTATACCAGCTGTGGATTCAGTTAAACTGGTAACATCGGAGATGCCAAAAATGTCTTGTGCCATTTTAAGCTCCTATTTTAAGTTAAGTATTTAGTTATTAACCAAATACAGATTCTAGTTCCGAATCAATCCCTAAAATAGCTTCAAAAACTTGCTCGTCTGGAGTCATATCATCATTTCTAGTAGCTCCACCTATTGAAGATGCGCTTTGAGGTTTCTGACGTACTCTTTTCATTTGTTCAGACATATCTTTTCTGGCAGAATCAGCAACATTCTTATCACGATTTTCACGATTTTTAAGATAATAAATATCGTCTAAAGAAAGTGTTCGTGAATTAGCATAGTCAACAAGTTCTTTCCATTCACCATCATTCATATTATGCTTTGCTCTAAATTCTGCTTCAGTTGAAAGTCTTCTACTTTGATTTTCTTGTTCTACTTGATGCTTTTGTAGACGTTGATTAACAACGCCATCAATGGTAGCTTGTAAAACTTTTGCTGAGTCGGAATCAGTATTATTAACTGCTTCATCAGCATCAAAGATAAAATCATCATCTAAACCAAGTTTTTCCGTTACTTTTTTAGGGGTTGAACCACCACCCTCAAAATAGTCTCTCACATGAGTTACTAAATTAGGGTCTTTTCTCATTGCATCGAGAACAGGTACATAGGGTTCTAGCTCACTTAAACGAGAGTTAAGTCGTTTTGCTTCGGAACTTGAATCACTATATCTCTTTTCCCAATTATGCTCTTGCTCAACAGGTTCTGGGCTCACTTCTGAGGTTTCAGATTCTGTTTCGTTTTGCATCAATGCTGGTTCTTCTTCCGGCTCTAGTATACCTTGATTTACCTTACGGTCAAGAGCTTCAAAAAAATCGTCAGCTGTGTTTGGCGTATTATTTTCAGGGCTATCTATATTAAAATCATTCATCTCTGGTGATTTAGATAGGTTGTCTGTATTTTCATTAGCCATAATTTCTCCTTAATTTAAATTAGCAATGCTGAAAAAATCAACTATTCTTTAGCAGACTCAATGTTGTCTTTTCTTATAGTCGCTGCTAGTCCTAGTTCTTTCATTTTCATATTTGATTCGTTTTTAAGTTTTTCTCTATATGCTGATTGTGCTGCTTCTGTTTGCATCACATCTTTTTGTATAGACATATCAGCATCTTTTACTTTTTCTTTAATGCCTGATTGTACTAATTGTCTTTCAAGTGTTTCTATAGTACCATTTCTGTCTTTTACAATTTGGTCTAATTGTTCTACTTGGTTTCTTAATTGCATATAAACTGATTTACGTTTTATTATTGCTTCTTTATTTCTTACATCTGTTTCTTGTAACATAGCAATATCATCTATTAATCCAGATTGATACCACTTAAAGTATTCTTCTAATAATGCCCATCTATTTAATGGTAGTGTAGAACCACCTATAATTCTAACATCAAATCTAGCAGTTGCATAATCATTCCATTTCTTTACTGAATTTCCTAAGTCATCAAATATTGGAACATTAATTTCTACAATTTTTTCTTCATTTATATTATTAGGTTGAACAATTCTAAAAACTTTATGAGCTAAATAAGTATCTTGCGCCCAATCTTTAAACACCATTCCTAAATGCTCTAATCCAGGCTCTATTACATTTTGCATCCAAGATTTAATTCTTCTAGTACCATACTCATCCATTTGCAATAAACCTCTATATGTCTCTGGGCCTGAACCACTATCTCCTTGCATAGAGGAATATACCCCTGCTACATATTCCATGTCAGCTTTTGCGTTCTGGGTTATGCCATAAAAGGCATTGTTTAGTGGAAGAGGTTGGACTGGAGTAGGAGGGGCAAATCCCTGTCTATACTTTAATAATGCACCGGGAGCCGATGAATACTTTTCCCATTCTTCTTCTGGCACAGAACCTTCTTCATACATCCATCTAAGATTTGATGCTAAATTAGCATTATGTATAAGAATTTGATGCGCCTTATTTAATTCTTGTTGTTTACCAACCAATGGATTTACTGCACTCATTGGATATGGTGTTCCTGTGTATTGATAAACAAAAGGAATTATAGGGTAATCTTTTATTGGTAATATTTCATTGTAAAGAAGTTTGTCTCCAACAACTATTGTATATCGTATTCTATCTTCATAAAAATCAATTGCATCAACAATAGTTCCTGCCACAGTTTTGTCTTTTATCATTATATCGTATTCTGCTTTAGTAATAACACGATTTTCTATTCTTGACTCAGCTTCTTTTAATTTATTAATTAAAATAATTCTTTGTTTTTCTACTGATTCTTGTGCTTCTCTACGAGCTCTTTCTATTTCTAGTTCTGCTCTTTCTTGTATAATTTCACCTTTTTGTACAGATTCAGATAATTGTAAAGCTTTCTCTTCTACTTGAACCATCATTTCTGCTTCAAAATCTTTTAAATCTACTTCCACTTGTCTTTCAATAGATTCCATTTCAGAAGGCCCGGGAGGTAAATTAATAAATAGATTCATAAATGATACTTTTTCTTTACTATAGCATTCGTAATAATCTATAATAGTATCTTCTTCGCCTTTAGAATCCCAAGATTCCCCTGCGGTATCCGCTGGAAATACTATGTCACTTTCTAATATATCTCTATCAGAGTAATTATTTTCACCAGCTGAATCACTATTTGCATTTTTAATTTGTCTTACTTTATCTGGAAATAATTTTTTTACTTGTTCTTTAGGTAAGTCTTTTCTTACCATAATATAAGTAGCATCTCTGAAGAGAAAATCTCTAGAAGTTGGGTCTGGATAAATATCAAAAGGCTCAACTTTTTTAAATATTACTTCTCCTAATCCTCTATCTTGATTTGGGTCTACATCTACTTGCATATACCCAACCCCCTTTACAAGAGCATCTTGAATTACTTGAGCATATATACTATCACCATTTGAATTATACCAACAATAATCTGCTATGTCAGCGTGTACAGCCGCTACGTCTGAATCACTTCCTTCTGCCCCTACAGCTTGCCATCTAGGAGTATTAGCGGTTGCAAAGAATTTCATCATTTCAATAACAGGAGTAATCCTATTAATTGTAAAATTAGGCATTCCAGCCGACCTTAGTGCATCTTGCTCTTCTTCTGTAAGTTGCTCTCCTAAGAAAAATTCATAAGCTTGTTGAGCTACATTTTCCCACTTTTTTCTATTAGACCCATTTGCTTTTCTATACAAATCATGTATTTGATTTACTACTTTTTTGTTACCCCTAGCCATTATCCTTTAATCTCCACATGAACAAGGTCATCGAAGCCATTGTCTTTTACTTCGCCATCACCATCCCAGTCGCCGCCCCAACGGACAGGAACATTCAATTGTTTAGCTATTCCTCTAATCATTCCACCCATATAGTGAAACCTATCTCTATCTTCCCAATCAATTGGGTAGGGAGCTAAGTCCACCGCCTTTCCTTCTAAATGTTTTGAGTATTTCGTTTTAGATTTTCCTTGCGCCAACAATTCCATTTGTCTAGCCTCTGTCCTCAATCCCTCGATAATAGTAACATCCATTATCTTAACAAGCTCATTTAGAACATTTACGAGTTCTGGCTTAACTCCCTTTAATCTTTGTTTTGACCTTTTTCCAAATCTTGGCATTACTTTTTCCTTTGTTGTGAATATAAAATATCTATTTTTCTTTTTGTGTGAAATTTATTTGGAGGAATAAAACTTTGCCAATATGATTTTTTTGGCCCGCCATCATCAAATCCTTGAGTACCTAACTCTCCTTTAGATTTCATTGATAAACTACTGGTACTTTTAGGTAATGATATATCGTGAGTTTCTTTTGTTGCCATTATGCTACTATCCAACTTTTAGCTTTTTTAATTTTTTTCATCCAATTATTTTTTTTATCCTTGTGCATATTAGGCGGAAAAGAGTGTACACAAGCATAATAAAGACTTTCTATGGTGTCATCATGTGACATTTTAGGGCCGAATGTAACTATTTCATGCGATAAATCAAAGTGAGACTCCCTAATATGTACCAAACCCATCGAAAATCTGCCCGAAAGTCCACTATAGATGCGATTAAGCTTGTTTGAACCGCCCGGTTTCTCTGGTATAACGGCAATACTGAACTTATTTAGCCTTCTTCTTTCATCATTTAAAGCCTGAAAGATACTACGATTCATTGCAACGTCTTCAACCGTAGCTGATGTACAATGATATTTTTCGTATAATTCTATTATAAAATCTACAACGCCTTTTTTACCAATAATGTTCCCATCTACTTTACTACCAATAGTTGGTATTGCTCTATGTCTTTCATATTCAAGCACATAAACATTACTTTCAGGGTCTATTGCGACAACCATTATAACTGAAAAGTCAGATGTTTTGGTATCTATATCTGTAGCTGGGTCACATCCTATAAAGATATTAACTGGAATTTCTGAACCATCTTTTATAAGATAGTTAACACCATCTTTATATTCATAGTAGCCTTCCCAATATTTTAAATTTTTTCTAGTCCATACAGAGTCATCTTCAGATTGTACTTCCATCATATACTCTTGATAGAATTTTGTACTTTGTCCAGAGTCTATATAGAATTTTTTCTTTTCTTCTAACTTTGCTTTATTAAAAAATGATGCCCACAATGGTTCACCACTAGGTAGGATTGCTTTATATGTAATTAATTTCCAAGCAAAATCCTTATCATCTTTTTGAGCTTTTGCATGATTAGTAAGAAGATTGTTAATAAAAGAGTCATAATGTACAGGAGTACCATTAATGCGAAGACGGCCAGTATGAGGCTCGATAGCAGGATATACAACAGCGGTAACAAGATTAGCATTTTTATCTCTAGACTCTTGAGTGAGCGTGTTTGCTTCATGTTCGAAGTCGTCAAGGATAATGAGGTCATATCGTTTATGGAGTTTTGCTCCACCTCGTATCCCAGAGACATTACTCTTGGAAATGAGTTTACAGCCATTGGTTAATTCTATGTCTTCTTCTGTCCACTTTTTTCCTTTAAGACTACCAAAATAGTATTTAATCCTATCATTAAATTCAAGATGATGCTTGATATAATCCATATTGCCCACAGACAACTTTTGTGTAGCTGATACCCAAGCGTAGAATAAAAAGTTTTCTTCATCTTTGCAAAATACAAAATCTTTTAGTATAGATGCTTTAGTTAAAACTGTTTTTCCATGACCACGAGGAATAATAATAGCAAGCTGTTTGCATTCTTTATCATCAATAAAATCAGCCATTTCATAGTGAAAAAAAGGTGTTTCACTTCTGAGGAAATCGTCAGGTAGAAATAATTTACCAAAAGCAATTAAATCTGTATATGCTAATTGTAATGCTTCTTCAGCTTCCGAAACATTCTGTGTATTTATATTTGCCATTTATATCAAAAGTTAAAGTATTGTAAGAAACAGAACAATTACCTTTTTTTTGATGAGAATATTGATTCGGGCCTTTATTTGCCAAATGCCAATACGAAAGCACTGGAATTAATGTTATTTGTTTTTCCATTGTTGCCTCTTATATTTTAAATATTCAGCCCCTTCATAGGGATTAAATATTGTAGTTATTAATCTATTATCATCATCATCATATCTAGGGTCTATAATTGTAACTGGGGCATTAAATATATTCTTATCATCTAATCCTAATTTATCTGCATAACTATCCATTATTTTAAATGATGCTACTTGCAATGCATGACTTATTAATCCACTAGCTGCATCTTTTAATACTTGATAACCTGACACATGAGTATGTCCACAAGTTAAGATGTGGTCTTTCCATCCCATCTGAGCTGCTTTTGCTACTCCATGAGCTGTGTTCCACATTGAATTACCTTTAAACATATGCCTAGCATTTATTCTAACTTCTTTACCATTAGGAAATATAAGATTTAATCTTGCTCCCCATTGTTCATAAATACCACTATGTTCTCTCATTATAAATTCTAATGGGTCTCCATCACCACTCCATACATCGTGATTACCTGCTACTAGATATAACCATTCTACTTGATTAACAAAATGTTCTGTAAGTCTCCACGATTCTTTAGCAGATGTAGATTGTTGTCCGTACAGAGCTTGTAATCTACCTATCCAGTTATTTTGTATATCACCTAGATTGCCACCAAATAAGCCATCTGTTTTGTTTACTAAATCACATAACATATATATTTCAGCTAAATCAGTACCATCATCATCTACATGGGGGTCACCAAAATGAAGGATTCCTATTGGGCCTCTTTGATTAATTTTTATATTTATTAATCTTTTAGATTTTTTTGCTTTTAATTTTTGACTGTATTGTTTTTTTCTATGCTCTATTATTTCATCTATTGGTATATAGTCTACTTCTTGTAACTCTTTTTCAAATTGTGGTTTTTCTATTATTTTTGGATTAAGTAATTTTTTACCACATGCCATGCATTGCCATCTTTGTCTTTTTTTACTTTTCCAATAAGCCCACCCATCTTTTTTTAAATTTCTTGAGCCACATTTATCGCAACCGACTATATTGCCATCTTCATCTTTTCTAATCATTCTTCTTCACTACTTGCTGTTATTTCATTTCTATCAGCAGATTGTAATTCTTTTGGACTAAACCCTTGAAACATTCCAACTACTCCGATTTCTTTTTGTTTAATTGTATTGCCAACTGTTCCTATTGCTTTTCCAAGTTCTTTTATAGATTGTAATTGTATATTGTCGTCTTCACTAAAATCTGCTAAATCTTTTAATTTTTGAAGTATATATTCATGGTCAATACCAAGTTCTTTAGCTACTTCTAAAGCAGTTCTATCTATTTCTTTCATTATTCTCTCCTGTTTTAAAAGCACCGCTGCTTTCTTTTTTGCATTATTTCTATTTTCTTCTTGAAACGCAGTCATATAAGCCTTGACAGCTCCCATACCAACTACAACATTTGTTGCAAACTCTTTTTCTTTATTAGTAGGCTTAGTACGTTTTCGTACTCTAGACGCTGGGTTTTTGATGGTCTTAGAAAAAGTGTATCTATTAGCATGAGAGCTGAAGTCTGTATCCATGAATGTATTATCACGATTCAGAAATGTACCCACTATTGTTCTTACCCAACCTCTGGCAAATTTATAATTCTTTCTATCCCCATGATGCTTAACGCTATGTGCAACTTTTAATAATTGTACAATCCTTCCATCATCACTAAATACCCAATCCCCTTCTTTTCCTTCACGCCAGTTTCCTTTTACTTCTGGACTACTCATCATCTTTGAATGATAATATTCTTTAAATTCATCTACATCATCAAATACATAGTGGTGAACACCCCTAATTGTCTGACTTTCCAATACTACCCTCTTTTACTTTTTTTCTTAAATTATTTACTTCAGAAAACAAATCATCTATTAATTCATTTACTTCGCTTGGTATCATGAATTTTTTACCATTTACTTCTATTGGATGGTAGCTTTCTTGCATCCCTTCTAAAATAGACTCTTGTTCTTCTATTGGTAATAAACCCAGTTCTTTTAATTCAATAGCCATACTATATATACTATGTTACATGCCGGGCCTACAATATCCCTTTCGGCCCCCCTGTAGTCCCCCCAATTTAAAACACTTGTCAAGTCAATGTCAAGCATGCCCAAGTTATTTTTTCAAAAAAATTATAGCATTTTGTTATACAGCCATAACTCGGCTAGTGTACCCCATATCGGGATTGTGAAAATCCGATTTTTAGTTATTTCTTAACCAAATAAAAAGGAGTGAACTATGGAAATACTATGGTTACCAATTAATGGCAAGTTTGTTGAAGTTACCTTAGAGGTGTCAACTGAAACCTATAAGATTGATGGCAAAGACCACCACATTGTAAAGCACGATGGTAGTGGCTTTAGGTATTTGGCAACAGCTGATGCAATCTCTAAGATGAGAGATGATTCGGACAAAGTGTCTGCGATTATGTCAGCCTAATTGATGGGGAATTTTCCCCCTTTCAGGGGGTTTGTATAAGGGCAGTGGTGAACGTAACAAACATATTGGACTCATGTTCATGCTTAACGTCATGATGTTATTAGTAGCCACTCTCTTTTCTTTTATATTATAAGATTTAATAAAACTTGGGCATAAACTATAAACAAGGAGTAATGCGATGCTTGACTTAATACTATTACCATTTATTATACTATCATACAGCTCACTAACATACTTATGTGTGATAATCTACAAAGCAAACAATCAAGGAGAACATAATGAATAAAAAGACAAATAAAGAACTAGCAAGTGAACTTGGAGTAACACCAAGACAAATCTCTAAAAGTAGAAGAAGAGGATGGATTTGGAGAGATGGTAAGAAAGTAAAGTACACAGCACCTCAACCAGTATTTAAATAAACAAGGAGTAAATAATGCTAGACATACTATTAGTAACAATGAGTTTTATAGCAGCCATATCAATGATGTTTCTATGTTGGTTAGGTTGGACAATGAATGACCAGCTACAACACAATGATAATGTAATCAATGAACTAAAAGATGAGATAGATATGCTTCGTGATAGAAATGTACAACTAGGTAAAAAAAATGTACAACTATGTGAAAAATTAAATAAACAATAAACCACAATAACCGAAGGAGTCAAACATGACACTTATATTAATACATGATAATCAATGGTCATTTAGATATTATGGCAGAGTAATAACTGTTGAGGCACAAAACTATAGTCAAGCAGTAAATAAAGTATCAGAAGAACTAAGGAGGAATAACTAATGTTAGAGGTTGGTATATTATTAATAATAGCAATGCTACCATTTGCAATAGTATTTTATACAATATTAAGTTATGAAAATAAAATATATGATGTTGATGTAGATGAAGACGGGCCATTTATAGTATCAATAGATGATAATGAATGGGAAGACTATGTAGAAGAGGAGAAATAAATGCAATATATAGATATAAATGGAAAAATAATCTATGATGATACATATGCAGGTAAAGAAATAGTATCTAAAATCAAAAAACTAGTAAAAGAAATCAGAACAGTCGCAGATAAAGAATGTCGGGTAAATAATATGAAACCAAGTATGATGGAAATAGCAAATAGACTTGAAGATATAATAAAAAATAATAAGGAGGAGTAATGAAATATATATTATTAATATCCTTATTATTTATAGGGTGTAAAAA
>CEUO01091837.1_pt1 | contig 13526 bp, 31 predicted proteins | sample 531391 | NCBI WGS metagenome assembly CEUO01 (sample SAMEA2622799, study PRJEB7988) | marine metagenome | isolation source: saline water (ENVO:00002010), including
TTTGAGAATCCCAATCATTAGGGTCAACGCGACCCATGAACCTGTCCGAAGAAATAATCGCGCCTACTCCAAAACCATGAGCCTTCATGCGCTCATAGATAGCCTTGCGAAAAGCCACGTTTTTAGCCTGACTTTTGGCGATGTTTGCTTTGAGTTCGGGGCATGTCGAGCGATTATGCCCTTTGTTATCGCAATATGAGCAAGAGCGTTCTTTACCCGAAGCCTTTCTCTTGGCTTTCTTATCGTCATATGCGACAACTGCATAATGCTCCGGGCCGTTAACTTTTCGTATTTCCTCAATACGGGCCGCGTACTTGGGACAAGTTGACTTATTGTGGCCGGATTGATGGCAGTATGAGCATCGAACGGTACGCTTGTAATGTTTTGTTGAATAGGCCATGTGTGATAGACTCCTGTTTGAATTACATATACATTATACACTTTATTTTAGGTCTTGTCTATAGAAAAGTTGTCAAAAAAATGTCAAGACCATCGGGACAGAAACTCTTGAAACTCCATTGGCCAATAAATAGAGGTTTCACCTTGCTTTTTAGGATGGCGAATCCAGTAAATGTGATAACCGGTAATAGCTGTGTTGTTGTATTGTTTAGTTTTGACCAAGATAAAAGACCTTTTCTTTAAGTTATAACAACCGCCCACTTTTAAATCTTCGACTTTCATCGCCTATTTTCCTCGAAACCAGCCTTGGGTTCTATTAAAAGATGGCTGGAGCGTCACCTGTTCATCGCCCGCGATAGGATTCCAGACCCAAAATCGCTTCTTTTTAGTGCCAATCTGGTGCAAGCCATGAGGGGCGGGTCCACCTAGCCCATTCCTTCTAGATTGACCCTTAGAAGGGAACAGACCGGCCTCTACAGCCATCGCAGCAAGGTCATCATGGTCTATCACCACAATATCCTCGTGGGCCTCTACAGGGCCGAATATGAGGTCTATATCGCGTTGCTGGATAGTATGATTTTCTCGCTGGACTACAAAATGCTTCATGGGTTAGCTCCTAAATATGCCATTATTATACACGCGAGAGAAGCGGGAGTCAACAGAAAAGTTGTCAAGTAAATGTCAAGAGTAAATAATCAAGGTTTCAACAAGTATCTCAAGCGTGTTTGGTGCATCTGGCAACAAACCTAAGCGGCTTTCTCGGATTCCCGCCTTCCTAACCTGCAATTTCTTTATTGATTCACCCTCTCGGCGGGTGCCCTGCCCATTATCCCGGTTTAAATAGAACAATGAGCAAGCCAGACCTGTCAGATATTGGTCTGGATTTCTCGTTATATAGTTTTAACTTTGAGATACCAGTTCAAACCTCCATTATGCTGCTTTCTTCCAAGTATAAATCATATCCTCCATTAGTTCCTGTGATATAGGCCAGTTCGACCCTACCTTATGAGTCGTTGGAGAGGCCGACTTTCTTTTGTAGATTATATGTAAAGTAAGGATATTTTGTTGATTCTTAGGGGTGGGTAGTTCGTTATAGTAGAGATAAGAAGGCCGTTTATCGACAACGAGAACCTTAATCATAATATTATTATCACAGAATAGGTCAAGCATATCGCCCACTTGTGGATTTTCAACTTCTAAAGCCAATTATGCCTCCATGCCCCATGAGTCGATGGGTAATGTGGGAAGATTCAAGATGGAGATTTCGCCCGGATTCCTATATCGATGGGCATATAATATGACACAAGTGGCTTTAGGGCCAGCCCACGGCTCTTTATCGACCTTTATAACTAGGTATTTCCTCGCTACCTGCGGAGTGTAACCGGGTATAGTACTCTTATGATAAGTGCAGAACAAAACGTCGCCCACTTTCACCTCCGAAGGAGAGAGGGGCTTACTACCGGGTTTTGGATAAACACATGACATCTTAACCTCGCTTTCGCTTTAAGAATCGCTCTTGAATCTGGACGGTTTGAGACTCGCCAAAAGGCAGGATTGTATACATCTTTGCGCCTTTTGCATGACTGCGAACAGGACCATTGTTTGATACTACCATGGCAACACGGTTGCGTAGTTTGTATGCAGACTTTGAAGCGGTCTTGCGAACCTGTACCAATGAGCCGACTTCGAATTGAGGGGCGGTATTGATGGTATTAAGTACCTTCTGAACGAATTTATTCTCTACCATGGCGCGGTACAGCTTTTCAGAAGGAACATAAGTTTCATCTTCTAGGATAGTTTGAGCAGCACCCTCGAAATAAGGAGGGTTTGCCTTATAATATTCGGCAGCGACTCGAATATTCTTTGCTTTTTCCTCGGTCCACTGGTCATACCATGCTTGGCGTTGGGCAATAACTTCTGGGTTATATCGGGCTTCCATCCTCTGAAATGCAGACCATTGAGATTGGGATAGGCGACCCTTCTTATCACACCAATGCTTCAAAGAGTCACCAAAGTTACGCTCTGAAGGCTTAATATCGGTACGCGCTAAGAAAGTTTCGAGTCGTTTAAGTTGTTCGCTCATGTGATTACTCCGCTAATTTGTATATACATTATACACGCTGGATACAGTTAGGTCAACAAAAAAGTTGTCAAGTAAATGTCAAGAGATTAAAGTCAGGTTTTGAACTTTATCTTCGGCCATGTCAAAAATGAGGGTGGTATTCAACGGTGACCCGTGAATGCAAAACCAGCGGAACCTTCGATGTGGGGCACCTTCCCTACTGTGTACACTCCGCGAGTCGGTAGGAAGTTCCTCCAATATTATCCAATGCCCTACGGGTGCGCCGTGATAATCATATTGCCACCTATACAAATGGCCTACTTCTAAATCTTCAAGTTTCACCCTACTCTTACCCACTCTCTCGGTGTTACTGGGGCTTCTTCGCCTGTTTCCATGCAAAAATAAGTTGCTTCATCGCTGTAATCTTCATCGTCAACTTCATAGTCGGTAAGTTTATAAGTGTGCGCGTTATTCATTACTTCTCTTATTTCTGGAATAGCATACAGGACAGCTACCTTGAAATAAAACCGACTCGCGCCCGTCAACAACATTGGCGTATCTTCCACGTTAATCTTGGACAATACGACGAAGCGAGTAAATTCATTCATGTATGCGCCCATATCTCTATATTCTGGATTCCAACGCTCTGAAATTATGCCTCTCTCTGAGATAATATCACCCACCTGTATATCTTTTGAAGTTACCACTTCTTCCATGTCGCCCCCTGTGGTGGCCAAAAGTCACATACATCGCCCGGCTTGAAAGCTGTCGGGCAGTTGCTCTTAACAATAGCCAGTTTGATTCGATGGGTCCGAACGTTTGGATGTAGGCGTGCGGTTAAAAAAGAATTACCAAATGCCAAGACGGAAGAATCATCTGGTTTGTCGAGCTTTTCTACTTCAACCAATATTCCAGTTACTCCGCCGATTAAATCCGGTGTAGAGATAACATCTCCAATTTCATAAGGAAAGCCCTGCATTATGCGTACTCCCATCTTAGTTCACAACTGGTATACTTGTATATTTCCCATGGGTTATCGTACCAATCGCCAATATCTAAGTCTGTATTGTTGGGATATTCTGGCGTTGCGACCACAACCATAAACTGCTCAAAGTCTTGGTCTTGTAAATCCTCATACAATGCGATTAAATCAGGAAATGAATCGGCGTACCATTTTACAGCGTCGGCGACGAATAAAATGCCGTGGTCTCCGATGTCTTGGTGGTCGCCACACCACTCCTTAATAGTAGTTTTGCTTTTTTCTGAAAGTGCTTCATATACCCCTAAAGTCATTCCTAGTGCTACGTCGCTTCTGATTCCCATGTGTGATAGTCCTTTGTTTGGGTTAGTGAATCGCTCAATTTGTATATACATTATACACGTTATTTTGAATCTTGTCTATAGAAAAGTTGTCAAGTAAATGTCAAGAGTCTATTGTTTCCTTACAACGTAGTAATTCGCCTCCCCTGTTTGTTCTGCTTCATGCTCGCTGACTAGAGTAATCCTGTGGATTGACACTTTAGACCCCGCTTTTAGTCCCTTGAACTTGTTGAACTTACTTTCGTAATGGCCATTATAAAGACACCACGCCTCCATTAAGTCCTTTCTTCCTGTCTTTCTAGGGTTTATAACCAGAAAAACACCCACGAGTTCGCGCCTGTGGATGCAATATCTTTCTATGATGTCGCCCTGTTTAGGACTTATCAGTATCGGCACATACACGATATAATACTTCCAAAGTGTTGTTTTCTGAACGCTGTAAGAATTCTTCTAAATAGAGGGGTGTTATTTCCCCTACATTCATATCATCATCATAATAAGGGGTTTCACATAAAAGAGTGTACCCGTCAACGGCAAAAGTCCTCTTGTCGCCATACGGACGACGGTAAGTTCGCGTAATAATATGCACAGACGAATGTACTTCATCTCCGTTTATTCGTATTACATCGCCAGCTTTCAAGTCTAATGTATCCCAGAATTTAAACATCATTGATAATCTCAAAATAAAAATTATTATCTGTTTCCGATTTTGAGGGCATGTATTCGGGGCACATCTCCTCTATATCACCGGGTTTATTGAACGCGGTGCCGTCTGCAAGTGGGTCACCGGCGTCCTCGATGATATATCCCCTTATAACGTATAATTTGACGAATTCCTGATTGCGCCGCGTAAACGTATCCAATATTAAATATCGACTCATTATGGACCGGTCTTTGCCGACATTGGTAAAGTCAGCAATTTGGTCGATAACTTGCCCTTTCTTATATTGCATTATGCGAAAATCCTTTTTCCATCTATTTCCCAATAAACACTATAACTACCTATCAAACTATATTGTGTCAAGGTTGTTATTGAGCCGGGTGCATCTATATTTTCAGCATCATATATACAACAAGCCTTCACCACGTCGGAATTTCCTACTTTTATGATTTCTAGGACAATATAACGTGCAAGATGCTCGCCGGTTTTAACTATATATTCATCTAGAATCTGACCCGGCTCAATGTGGGAAACATTATAGCTCATTTTTTAGAATGGCATTTCTTCATCAAGCTGCTCTTGAATCCACTCTGGACATTCATCCTCCATATCTTCTGGCATAGAATCATAATTTTCACCGAAGTCATACATATCTTCATAGTATTCTTCTGAACTTACGATGTGTTTATAGTTTGGGTCGAATGGCATTTGGCTGCTCCTGTGTTGGTTTATGAAGTAATTATACAGATTATTTTGTGGTAAGTCAACAGTTATTTTGTCAAGAGAATGTCAATTATTCTTTGATTCTTGGATTAAGTGATTTAAACTTTAATTTCACCCAAAGGGCAGCGAAAGGGAGCGAAGCTGAAGCTGCCAGAAGCGCGTTCCATTCTCCATGACAATTTGTTAAATGCTCGAACATTATAAAAAATCCTTAATTGTCTTGGTTGATTGATAATCTTTTTCAAATTTGCTTCTGTCGGCCTCGGATTTAAAGCGACGGACAGAAACAGAGCCACAAACTCCAGATACTCCGAAGTGCATGGGTTCCGAGTTGTCGCCACCAAGCTCTTCTACACAATCGGGACACTCGTTAATATATCCTCCTACCTGCTTTTTTCGGCGAGAGTGTAGGTTGAATTCAATTTGGCAGTGTTTACATTCTTTAGTCATTTAGTTTATTCCTTTGGTTAAAATTATAATACGCGGCCAAGCTCAACATCATCTAAGACGGCATCGAGAAAGTTTGTCACTCCGTTTAGTGCGTCGAAGGCTTGTTGTTTATCCAGACCGAAAAAGTCCTCTAACAAGTCAGGCTTTGAGCCATCGACACATTCCAAAATCTCCAAAAGAATATTTCGTTGTGTGCGTAGAAGTTCAATATCGATGGATAGATTATCATTTATGTGTGCTACAGTATCTTTCATAGTTTCCTCTCTAGTGGTGGGTTAGAGCCGAATCTTCAAATTGACGACGCTCATCATCTTGAAGATTGCTAATGATGGTTTTTTGTTCGTTTGTCAGCTTTTGAATATGCTTATGGTCGCGAACGTCACGGGGCATTTCCCACAGAAGTTGCAGTTGATATTCAAGTTGCCAGTATCTATCTAAGTTTTTTGACATTCGTGCTCCTATACTCTAAAGTCTAATAGTCTTTCTTTGGGTTTTTATACATACATTATACACGCTGGACACAGTTAGGTCAATAAAAAAGTTGTCAAGAGAATGTCAACGACCTAAAAATACGCCATGTAACTCCAGCATGACGCTGTATTGAGTCTTATATTTCAACCCCATGACGTGAGTTCGAGATAGATAAGCATCGCTCTGGTGAGTAAGAGCAAAAGCTACCTGTTGTTGTACCGCCGTAAGAGTGAATGCTGGGTTATTGCGTAAGGATTCATCGTTTTTTCGGACGAAATGAAAAACCTTTTCACCAAACTCGTCGCGCTTTTTATACAACTCCCTTCTATTTCTCGTTTCTTCGCTCTGTAATTGTGTGGCGAGATGGGCCATCATCAACATTTTTAAGTGAGGTTGCGCTTTCCAATTCATTTCTTTCATTATTTCTTCTCCTGTCTGAATGACACATATATTATACACACTAGGAAAAGCCAAGTCAATAAAAAAGTTGTCAAGAGAATGTCAAGAGATTTTATTTTGAAAAATAAACCTTATGGTTTCCCTTCATCAAACAGATAAATCTCTTGTAATCTTTCTTTACGAGGCTTATCATCTTTTTATGGTCCGGTGGGCCATAAACAACAGACGCGGCGGTGTCGCCATTATACTGGTGATATATAATCGTGTAAACCATTCCACTCATTCCAAAATACTTTTTTCGATTTGCCACTATCTACCTCTTTGGACATTTTTTAATCATATAAGTTATAAAGTCTTTTTTCGCGTCTTGAATCTCTTTATGATAAGCGAGCGTAGGAATACGGTTTGCCTTTTTAAGCTCCTGATTCAAAAGTTCGATGATAAGTTTCTGTGTCTCAAATTGCATAAACAACTCCATAAGGCGTGAAATAATCTTCTGCCCATTCGTCAGTAATGTGGCCACGAATAGCCGACTTTGTTCTAGTTTCTGGCTTTGACCAAGTAGCAGGACGAAATACTGCGCCATCAGATTTTCTGATAAAAGCGTAGACAGTCTTGGATGAACCACCAAAATCATTTCTGTTGGTCTTGATAATCTTCCAATACTTTCGACCTCTTTTCTCGATTTCCAATACGGGACTTAAGGAGTCCTGTAGGAACGTCTTACCAACAATCATCTTGTTTGGGAGTTCCCGCTTTCGCTCCCAGTCATCCAGCTTCTCTTGTAGCTTAGAGAGCAGCACTTCAAGGGTTGCGTAAAGCTCAAGTTCGGTTGGTTCCAGTTGATTTGTCATATTTTTCTCCAGCTTCTTTTACATTATACATGCTGAAGAATGATTTGTCAAGCGTTTTTTTTAATAAAATCAACTTTTTCTATAAACAAAGGCACCTCCTCTGGGCTTTGGTAGAGTGTAATTACCTTTTGGGCCGAGAATGAATAAACAGTTAGAGAAAATATCGGCACTTTTGCCAATTTTAAAGATGCATCGTCGCCGTCGAGCATACTTGCAAAAGAATATGTGCCATGGCGAATTAAACTTTCTGGCTGGATGACAAGGCCATAGCTGAATGATTTGTCAGTTTTTCCCTGATTTCTCCATCTAACAACGTCGCCTAGTTGGAAAAGTTTTTCGTCATCCACTTCATACGTTTACCTTTGGCTCTCTTTAACCGACATCATCTCGTCGTAAGCATCGCGCTTTAGGTCGGACAGTTTCTCAAGGTGGCTACCATTCCTTAGTGCCTTGAAAACTAAATTTTCAACTGAAAATTCCCCTCCTGTCTCTAAGCCTGATTGTCTATATTTCGATAGTTTATCTCTTAATCTATCTGATTCTCCATAGACCTCTTCATGCTTGCCATCGGCCTTCAATTTATCTATCATTTCGATAGAAGCTATCAAGGCTTCGGCCTTTTGACTTACAGCATCTTTGCTTACAGTGAAAGTTTGCGGCTCCGGTTTAATCTCCCACTCACCATTCATAATAGAGTAAACACCTGTCGAATGGTGAGGTTCGGCTGAATTTTGGACATATATTTCGACTTCGTGGCCCTTGATTATTATCTCATGGTTACGATTCCAGTTAGTCTTGGCCTCCATTAGATACTTTCTAACAAGTTCTATATCTTCATTTACGTCTGCATAGTCAATAAGAATGTGCAAGTCTATATCTGACATGTCGGTCCAGTTATAATTTGCTAAAGAACCGGTAAAGGTTATGTCCAAAATAGGAGCGGGTAAATCTAATTTATCATAAAAATCTTTCGCGATTGTCAATAGCTTGTCAGAGATTTCTGGCTTCAGGTTGCCGGAATCATCCCATATGTCACTATTGAGTTCTTCTTTTATCTTTGGAATGTAAGAGACTTCCTCAAGTGGACCCAAGCCAGACTTACCCTGTAGAACAGGCTCTACCGTGTACGGGGAGGCTGGGCGCTTTTTGCCTGTTCGCATCCACTTTTTGAATCGACGGTTTTGTCCTTTGGCCCATTTCTGATAAGGCTCAAGTTCGCTTAAAATGTTTTTGTATTCATTCCATTCTGTTGTCATGGTAGGGGTTTCTCCGCATATTCTGTGTCTCCATAGTCTAAATCAGATGATTCGCCACCACCTTGAGATGGGAGCAGCTTTTCCAACTTCTCTATGCGATCCAGCAGAGTCTCGATTTTTCTCATCAATGTTTGATGTTCTGTGGCTATAACATTGGCAGCATCAGTTATGGGCTTTACATGCCTATTGTGATACAATTCGAACGCATTAGCCATGGCGTTATTCTCATCTAGTAAGCCCGTATCTTCCACAGGTTCAGCTTGTTGCATCTCTTCTTTGATGATGTCAATCAATCTTGTTTTTGTTAGTTTCATTTAATACCTTCTCTTAGATTATAATTAGTCACCATAAAGCTCTTGTTCCCCATCTTGATAAGTAATAATCGTTTTATTTCCGGGGTGGGGCTCGATATGGACTTTGATAAAGTCAGTCATCGAATCAAAAATAGCGATACCGCCTCTTGGTGGTGGATATAGCCAGTGAACGATACACTGGCCAGTACCGAGGACAACGCCTTCGATGATCACGCCCTCGCCCGATACTCCTGTTTGATCATGCTGGCGGCATACTGTGAACGTCTGAATTCCTCGTGGAGCGAGTTTCGACGGAGGCTTTGGCTTTAAATCCTCTGCTTCGCCTTCTTCTATAATTGGTTCTTCGATTTCGTCACTCATAACTTAATTCTCCAAAAAGACTTTCAGTATTTTCAAAGTCTGATTATAATTTTTGACCGGATGTGGCTGGTCCAAATCCGACAAAGCGCAGACTGCGCTGTAGTCATTACCCGGTGGGTCTGTCTTGTCTCCAAAAAAATGTATCTTAATTGGCTTTCCTTCGTGTTCTTTCTTAATATAACTTATCGCTTGGGATTTGTCAAGACCCTTTGGATAAATATCGATAGAAATCTCTCCCCCTATGGATACCTCCACCTCTGGATTGCTTACTAAGAGGGAAATGGCTATCCTTTTTCTTTCTTGATTTTTCTTATCCCATGTGTGATATTTCTTTCTCTCCAGCGCATCGGCGTTGCGACCTACGGTACTAAAATTTACCATGCCGGGTCGTAATTCAATATGGCGGCCAGTCTTTGTTCTGTATTTTGATTTCTGCACAAAACCCTCCAGCCTGTGCATCAGGGATTCATTAGCCGGGAATTCATTGGTGTATACATTTTTTCCCGCCACCCATAACTCGTTTCCAGAACTACCAAATATTCCGCTACATTTCTCCAAAATATCAGAAGGCACTTGTTCTCTAATTTTAGCAATATCGCTTCCAGAAACCAAATATACTGTATTATTATTTACAAAATTACTAAAATGAATTTCGAAATCTTCAGTCATCGGCTGTCTAGGCGGTGTCAATGTGCCATCGACATCGAAAACAAAGACATTTTCAAGCTGCATTACGCTTCACCGGCTGGCTTGAAGTTCTTCAACATCTCATCCAAAACCGATTCCTTAACGTCCTCTACGAAGCTGTCAACGGTCGCTGGCGTGATTTTAGACGATTCCTGTAGTTCATCTATCAAATCCCACACAGACTTGTTCTCGTCCGTCAGACGTTCAATTTCTTTAATAGCTTCATCCAACTCTCGCTCAAGTTTGAAAACGTGCAACAATAAGTCTTGCTTCTCTGTTGCAGGAACTAGCCCAAGGTGAGAACAGATGTAAACCCATAATCTATAAATCATATTATCTCCAGTGATATATTATAATTAGTTTTCTTATTATCAATATATCCTATTATTAACTCTTTGTCAAGGAGAAAAATTATTACTTGGAGAACTACTCACATCTACAGTGACTTCGTGGTTTGCTATGGAGTTATATTCTTCCACTGCATATGCAATTTCGACCAATTCGCCTTCGAGCGGCATTACATCAAAATAGATACGATTTTCAGACTTTTTATAGTGCCAATCAGTGAATGGTTTATTTTCCACAAACACAGTAATTGTTTTTTCGTATGGCTTATGAAATAATTGCCAATCCTCAATAGGTTCAATTTCCTGTGTAGCATCTTCAACGGCGGTTGCCCAGTCTGGATTACAAATGTCAACGACTGCTCCGCCAAAATAATCGGTTGCGTCAATATATTCTTGACCAATAGTCGTTGGTCCCGGCGTGTATGGGCAAATAGATTCGGCGGCTGGCAAATTCACAATCGAGGCCATGTACACACTGTTTCTCAATCCCTCATACCACCACGCAAAATCTGATACATCGATACCGCTTTGTTCTGGCTCATCAGAGACAAACACAGTCAACAACGCTGCGTCGTTGCGCATCCATGTTTGAGCATAAGCATCGCCTTTGATGTAGTTTTGTACCGCGCCAAAACCGGCTTCGCCCCCATCGTAAGGGAGGTCGTTAAGCATATCAATCGCATCATCTATATCATCTCCGCGTGTGAGGGGAAACAAAGTTGACTGCACTGGGTATGTATTGTCGCCCGCTGTAATCATTTTAAGTCGCCAATTAACATCGCCCGGTAGGTTGTTCATCATGGCTTCTACGCCCTTAACTAATTGTCCGTGGTGAGCATTCATTGAACATGACCCATCGATCACCCACAGAATATCCATTTCGTCAAAGGCTCCGACTTGTGTGAATGACTCTATCCACAACTCCACTTCAGGTTCGACCTCGACATACTCCACTACTACTTCTTTTTCTGTTGTGCCGATAACTAAACCATAATCTGTATCGGTACAAGCCGTTCCCAGAAGAACCATCACAAAAATAAGAAATAACTTAGAAGCCCGCATTTCGCATTTTCCTCGCTTTTCTCAAATTGTCTTTTAGCCATCCTGTGTCAATTAACGTGGCTGGAGCTACATAAACTACCGAGCCGACTAATTGCGGGCCAATGAATCCTCGCCCGACCATAATGGATACCACAACGCCAACAAATTGGCCGTTCTCATCGAACACCCCAGAACCAGAACTGCCACCATAGGCGAATGAGTGCATGGCGATGTCAGTACCATAGCCATCACCGGAGAGTGTACCTGTAAAAGTTAATAAATTATTCGCACCGGGGAAGCCGGAATAGAATACCTTGCCGCCGATTGGGTAGCTCTTAGCCCTCGTGAATGTGGCGGCCTTTCTGCTAGGCAGTTTGGGGACATCGAAAATAGCTATATCAGTAATCTTGTCGATGTAAACTAAACGTCCCATAACCTGCTCATTTGGTGTAGTAATGACGGCCTTGTCATGTAGGACGTTACCCCCACCTAGTGCAAACAAGTGGGCTGCTGTTACGACCATATGGCCGCCCTTATACTTGAAATATGTGCCAGAGCCACTGATCAGAGCACTGCCGTAATCAATCTGGACTCTGACTGCTGCTTTTCTGGATAATCTGGCTGCTGCTGAATCATAAGATGCTACGTCGATTGACGGATCATAAGAGTCGTCGCTCCAAGATAATGTATTATATTCATCTGCTGCTTCTGCTGTTGAGGCTATTGCCTCTCTCAACGAACTATTCGCCTGACAGCTAAATAAAGCGACAACGGCTGTCAAAAGTGCGAATGTTTTAAAGTGTTTTAATAATCTCATTCATGTTCACCTCTAGGGGTTAATCCCCTATTAGTAACTATCAAAGAAAATATCAAAAGTTGAAATTATTTTTTTTTAATCTAGGGCTTCTACCCCAGTGACCATGCGTACCACCGTAGTGCCCGGAATTTCGGAAGACCTAATGACTGGTAGCAGATGGTCTTTCACATATTTTTGAGGGGTTGTTGAATCTTTTTGGGGATGAAACTTCACACGAATATGACTCAAATAGCTGGACGAATATTTTCTGAAAACAGAATCTAGGGCCGTCACAACTGTGACTCCACCAATCGACCGGATATCTTGCAGGGTTTCTTCCACTCCATAATCAGATTCTATTTTTAATAGAATTTCTATCTGAAAAATTCTTAATTTGTACTTTTCTTCTCTTAGTTTTTCCAAGGCTTCGGCGATGGCATTATCTAAATTCATTACATTATCCTCACTGAATATAAATAGTTTAGATTATTTCCAAAATACCTGTATTCCCACAATAACAAACGATAGCAAAATACAAATTAAAGTCTTAGGCTCAAACATACTTTCGTTAAAGTAGTAATATGTCAGGGCCGGAAATACCAGATAGGACAACCCAAAGCCCAATAGTCTCGGACCCCATACTTCGTCCATTTCCTGCACAGCGAAGCGCATCCCATAGGTGAAAAAATATCCTGTAGGTATTGAAAAAATCAATGGCAACAGAATTACGTTCTCTTTGCACCAGTCATATAAAAATTGAGAATAAGTTGCGTACCAAGACACAACATGGCCAGCCAATATTAAAAAGCATGCAAGATAAAATTTATAAGTCACCGCTATCTCCGATAGTCATCTTCTAGTCTTACAACATCTTCCAAATGGTTAGTACTGACTTCAATTAGTTCAACCGATGATTCGAGTGCCCCAAAGCGGTGAACTTGGCCGGGAGAGACATGAAATGATTGGCCCGGTAGAATTTTAGTTATGCGATCATCCTCATCATAATTATAAAGAATGCCTGACAAAACATATACTGTCTCTTCCTTTCTTTCGTGATATTGTTTCGACAATCTGTGGCCAGAGTTAATATGCAAGAGTTTACCAACATAATCACTCGTCTGGGCCCAGATTATTTCAAATCCCCAAGGTTTCTCAATCCGAACTGACATTATTATCTCCCTTTTCTACCCAAGCAGAATATAAAATTAAAGCATCTCTATAGTTATTTTTCCATGCACACGTACTAAAATGCAAACTTTTATCTATTGCAAATTTATCAATAAGTTTTTGAGCTTCCTCCCAAGCGGCCACTTCTTCTCTCAAGATTTCAACGCGGCCAGATTGGGTCTGCCTTCCTTGTTCTGGGAATCTCTTTTTGAACGACTC
>CEUO01062538.1_pt1 | contig 13518 bp, 20 predicted proteins | sample 531391 | NCBI WGS metagenome assembly CEUO01 (sample SAMEA2622799, study PRJEB7988) | marine metagenome | isolation source: saline water (ENVO:00002010), including
AGACAGAGGAGACCACTGGGAGTCATATAAGAATGGTAAATATATAGAATATTATCAATTAGGATATGATAACGCCGCAGAGCAGCGCGATCAAGATGAGTGGCACAGCGAAGAATACGAAACTTTAGCAGATAGAAAATTTGCAGATAGGGAAATTTAAAATGAAAATTACAAAAAAAGAAATTAAAAATCTTATTAAAGAAGAAATTAAAAATATTGTAAATGAAGGGGGCATGGCGGGTCACTTTCACCGCGTTCCTATGGGTTTCACTGCTGCAGATAGATTACCTAAGTCTCAATCAGAGTTAGGTCCGTATATGCGCTGGACTCAAAGTAAATACTATCGTCCTAATTCTTGGAATCAAAATAATGGTACCATAGTTGTTGCTGATAGTCAAGGAAAAGCACACGTGTGGATTCCTAAACCTGATCCGGATGCTCCTAGACGTGTGTCTTACGATCAAGCTATAGCTGCTCTGGAAAAAGAAGGCTTTTCTAGAAATCCAGATATTCCAGTACCATATTCTAATTTTGGATTTGATTCTCAACTTGAAGAAAATCAACTACATACAAGCACTAAAAAAAAATACTTGACAAGGTTAATTAAAAATGTTACACTTTTAAATAAATAATTATTATTTGTTATTATTATTAAATTTTAAAAAGTGAGTATTGTTATTAAGTATCAAATATATTGTGATATGGATGGTGTATTAGTAGACTTTGAAGGTGGTGCTGTAAGAGCTATTAATACATCTTTAAGAAAACCAGTTCCTGACTCTCCTAAACTTAGAAAACTTATAATGAAGATAGCTGCTATGTCACCACCAGGTAATACAGTTATTAAGTTAGATGATCTTAGATATCCTGGTGAAGGTTTGCCTCTTACTGAAAAAATGAAGATCATTCGAAAGTATATGTACGCTCTTCTAAAAGGCAATTATCAGTACTGGGTAGATTTAGAAGCTACGTCAGATGGTATGGAACTGTGGAATTATATCTCCCAGTACAATCCATATATTTTAACAGCCCCTATGGGTCAAGAGTCTGCAGACGGAAAAGACGTTTGGATTAAAGAAAATTTAAACCCTCAGCCTGAAAAGGTTTTTATGTCTCATGATAAATTTAAATGGGCTACAGACAAAAAAGGTAGACCAAATATTTTAATTGATGATTTTAAAAAGAATACTATTCCGTGGGAAGAGAATGGTGGTATTGCAATATTGCACACCTCTGCTGCAGAAACAATCAAAAGATTAAAAGAACTTGAAAAATAATAACCTAGTTACTTTAGAGGGTAACATGGTTGAAAAAACTAGTATTAGTATTATTATTTTTGATTCTAAGCAGTTGTGCTTCCAGAAAACAACTAGTTCGTATACCTAATTTTGAAAATGCATGGCAAATAGTAACAGAGCCTAGTCCAAATGCTGATTCTGTATCTTATGCAATGACAATATTTTATTCTTCTTGGCAAAGAGAGTTTGGAGATCGTCGACTTAAAGTGTTTAAGGCAATTGATAGTCTTATGATAGAGTGGTCGACAGAAAGAAGAAAGGTCCAGGGATATAGCACGTTGGGAAATTTTAAAACTGATGCCTATATTGGTGGCGCTACTTTGTCTCCTGGTTATGTATGGATTTTAATAAGGGAAGACAATAAAATTTCTTCATCATCTTTAATTCATGAATTAGTGCACGTGTCATTGTGGGCTATCGATCCTAGTAACAGTGGCGACGATGATCATGAAGGTCCTAGACGTAAAGGGTGGACTAAAAAACATACTATTTTTATAGAAAAAATAAAAAATATTCTAAAACAAAAAGGTTTATAAAATTTTCATCTAGTTACTAGTAGAGGTATTGATGATTGAAACGGCTCTTAATCGCGATCATAGCAGCTATAAGTTTATTATCTTGTACAGATATGTTTATGGACGAGCCTGCACTTCCAACCACATCATCAGACATCAATCAAGCAAATAATGATACTACAAATGTCGTGCCAAAAGATAACGGCCCTGATCCTTCAGAGACATATCCTTTTCCCGGTAATTCTTGTGTGCAGTGTCAGTGGTATTTTTGTCCTCCTTTAGATTCTGTTTGGCAAAAAGAAATATGTATTGATCATTGTCAAGATCCTCCAACTGTTGTGCATGAAGGCGAGTGTAAAGAGTACTTGCAATGTGATCCTACTCAATATCATATGGCATATTTAGATTGTGTTACAGATGATGGATATCCAGGCACTCAAGAGCAGGTGTGCAATAAGGGACAAATTCAATATACTGATTGCGTAAGTGAGTGCACGGAAGAGTCTTGCAATGGTTTAGACGATGATTGTGATGGTGAAACTGATGAAGGGGAGTTAAATCTTTGTGGTTCTTGCGGAATAGAGCCGGCTGAAGTTTGTGACGATATTGATAATGATTGTGACGGTGAAACTGACGAAAACCTATACCAACCTTGCTATACAGCATGCGGCACTGGAGTTGAGTTTTGTTCAGCCGGCGGTTGGATTGGTTGCACCGCGCCTCCAGAAATGGTTGAAATATGCGATGGCTTAGACAACGATTGTGATGGCCAAATAGATGAAAACTTAACTTGTGAATGTACAATTCAAGATGTTGGTGTTCTTTTTCCTTGTATGGAGAGTCCTTTAATATGTGGTCAGGGTTTTAAGACTTGTGAATGTGTTGATCCAGACTGTATAGAAATAAAAACAACAGAGTGTCTTTCTTTTTGTCACTATTTTCCAGACCCAAATGAAATCTGCGACCCCTACATTGGAATGGCTTTAGAAGACGAAATGTGTAATAATTTTGATGATAATTGTAATTTAATGATTGACGAAGATTTATATTCTAATTGCTATACGGGACCTGAAGGAACGGTCAACAAAGGAATATGTATACCTGGAGAAGTTGTTTGTAAAGAGGGAACTTGGGGAGGATACAAAGATGGAGTCTTTATTCCTGGTATGTGCGCCGGCGAAGTTTTACCACAACAAGAAGTCTGCGACGGCGTAGACAACGATTGCGACGGTGTAACAGACACTGGCGAAGAATTACAAGAAACAGATATATTATTTATTGTTGACTGGTCAGGGTCAATGGATACAGAAATAGCTGCAGTTTTATCTGCGTTAAATTCTTTTGCTAGCCAGTATAGTGATGAAAGTGTCTTACAGTGGGGTCTGATTATCGGACCTAAAGTACCGGACCAATATTATGGAAATCACAATTATCTAGAAATGATAAGTAATCTAGCACCGTTTTCTAATTTCATGTCTTTGTTTGCTGGTTTAAATGGAACACCAATGTCTGGTCAATATGAAATGCTTTACGATGCTTTATATTTATCGATATGGAATATTGCAACTAGTATTCCTTATGGTGTAGGAGATATAATGTGGGCTACAGGAGTTGGCACCTCGATTGATCCATCGATACCGCCAATAGATAACTTTTTTGTAAACTGGAGACCAAATGTTAAAAGAGTTGTAATTGTGTTCACCGACGAGAAAGGACAAAGTTATACTCTTCCGGATCCTTTAAACGGATCTTGGAATTCTAACGATACGATAACAGAACAGATATTAATTGATACTGTAACTTCCACACCAGACTTAAAAGTTTATACTTTTACTCCAGAACAAATTAAAGATCTTATGTCTGGCGGATGGGAAAGCATTGCAGACGCATCAGGCGGCAAGTGGTACCCACTATCAACAAGTGTTACCCAGATGTATAACAATTTAATGGAAATTATTGATGAAAATGCGTGTAGTACTTCTGAATGACTATTTATAGGTAACAGGAGAGACTTATATGAACTTGGATTCGTGGAATCAAATGGTCGAAGCTTCTAGAGAGCTAGATATGTCTAGTTTTAAAGTTAAGACTGAGTTAAATTCTAAATTTTGGGATGAAGACATAAGGTTGAAACCAGAAATATCAAAAAAACTTTTAGAAATTGCTAAATCGTTCTTTGAAGATCTAGATCTAGACGTAAAAATAGATGATATAACGTTAACAGGCTCGTCTGCTAACTATAATTGGTCTAAATATTCAGATTTAGATCTACACATTTTAGTAAACTACGCAAGTGTCGACGAAAACATAGATTTGGTCGCTGAATATTTTAGAGGAAAGATCTCTAGCTGGAACAACAATCATGATATTATGATGAAAGATCACGAAGTTGAGATATATGTACAAAACACAACGGAAAAACATGTTTCTAGTGGTGTTTATTCTATCCTAAATGAAGAGTGGGTTGTAAAACCCTCTTACGTTGAACCAAAAATCGACAATCAAGGCGTAAAAAATAAAGCTTTAAAGATTATGGACATAATTGATTCTATAAAAGAGCTATATGATGAGAAAAAATATGAAGATGCGTATACTATTTCTGGATTAATGAAAGAAAAGATTAGAAAATTTAGAAAATGCGGATTAGATTTAGGCGGAGAGTATTCAACTGAGAATTTAGCTTTTAAATTATTACGTAGAAATGATTATTTAGGGGAACTAAGAGACATTCGTAACCAGTCATATGATAAAATGATGTCAATTCGTGAAAATTTTGCAAAAAACTGGTCTATTTTTAAAGAGAGAGTAAAATGAATGTTACCCCTCATGGTCACGATGGCACAAAAACGCCAGGAGACTTTAAAATGAGTATTGAATCAATAGGTGGAGCAGCAAACGCTTATGCAGTGCAAAGACCATCGGCATCTCCAGAGATGCAAAAAGAACCAGAAAAGGTAAACACGCCTCAAAATACAAACAATTATGCGATATCTAGCTATGTACAAAACTCCAGCCATCATGTTGGGGCATGTAATCATAGTTATGGGTCGGAAATGAGTACTGAAGACTTTATAAGTTTAAAAAATCAAACAGAAGAACAGCCTTTTGCTGCTTTAGATAAAGCGATTGAAAGAATGAAAGAGAATATGGAGGCTGTTGGAGATGTCCTTGAGACGCTATCAGAAATGGCGCAGAAGACATCCAAGCAGACTTTAGGATTGCAGATATTAATGGAGACATTTGATGCCATAGACGAGCTAAATTCGAACGATATGGGCAAAAGACAATAAGATAAGGAAAAAATATTAATGGCGCCCTTGCATGCGTACGAAAAACCCTCCGAAGAGCAAATAAAAGAATGGCTCAGGCAAGTTCGAATGGGCGAATTAAATATTTTTGATGATCGAGCTAAAATTATTTCAAATTTATGTATTTTTAGTTTACAATTAATAGAAGAAAACAAAATTCTTCATAAAAAAGAGGTAAATAATGAATAATGAAAGTGTAAACCCTGGTTTTTCTTTAGATCCTAGAAATGCTGAGGACGTCAAGTGCGATATATGTGAAAATTTATCATTTTTACAAGTTTATAGGATAAAAAGGTTCTCACCTTTGCTTACTCCAAATGGTGAAGAGCTATTTATACCAGTACAACTGTTTAAATGCGATTCTTGTGGGCATATTAACAAAAATTTCTTAGAACACGCTAGAATGTCAGAGGAACCCGCGTAAAATGATAAAAATATTTGAAAATTGGCGTAATTTTATGGCTGAAGAGCAAATTGATGAGCAAGAAATGCAAAAATTCTTAGAATTTGCTGAAAAAACGACTGAAAACGCTGATTTTGACAACTATTCTCTTGAAGAGCTAGAAAAAGTTGCTGAAGCACTTAATAATTTGACTGAAAACGACGAATTCGTGCTAAAAGAGATAGAAAAGTTCCAAAAACTAGTAAAAAGGAAGCATTCTCGCATGAAAAGACGCTTAATTGGTCGCGGAAAGATCTCAACTAGTGCCGGTGGGTCTCCATATACTAAAAAACCATCGTTTAAACGGTCTAAATCAGCCCCAGCAGGAGCAGGAGGCTCTTAAAATAAAAACGACTAAAAGTATTTTAAAATAGTATTTATAGTCAAATAGGAGTGTTTTTTTTGTGAAATGCGTAATACATAACAAAACAAACAGGGATATGTCGCAGTTAGAAAACGAAATAACTGCTTTTTACCCCTATGCACAACAAAAATTAGGGTTTAACAGACCAGCTACAGTTGAGTTATTATCAGATCCAAAAAATGCATCAAAAACATTTGGTAGAACTGCATATTATAGCCCTTCAGCTGATACCGTCTCTGTATACGTTGATGGTCGACATATAAAAGATGTTTTAAGATCTATATCACACGAATTGGTACATCATACACAAAATTGTCGTGGAGAATTTGAAAACGCAGGAAGCACTGAAGAAGGTTATGCACAAAAAGATCCTCACTTACGAAAAATGGAAGCTGAAGCCTATTTAATGGGAAATGGTTTTTTATTTAGAGACTATGAAGATCAATTAAAAAAGGAGAATAAAAAAATGCAACTTAAGGACGCAATTAAAGAGGCTATAGCCAAAGTTATGAGTGAAGAAGAGCATGATGAAGAAAAAAAGGACAAAAAGTGTCCAAAGTGTAAAAAAACTAAAGATAAGTGTGAGTGCCCAAAAAATGAAGAAGTTGAACTCGATGAAAACGAAGAAGCGTTAGAAGAGATGTTTAATATGAGCACAGATCCAAAAAAACACAAGGGCCCCGGTCACGAAGCCACACACGCGGCTAAAAATAAAGATAAAAAGAAAGGTCCGGACCATGAAGCCACACATGCAGCAAAAAAACGATCGGTATACCGCGAGGGCGAAGATCTACATGAAGCTTTTTGGCCTACAAAGGATAAAAACGTTCTTCTTAATAAAGAGCTTATGAAACGATGGTGTAAGTAATGGCTTTTGGCGACATAGGTAAAAACGGCTTAGATATACCGAACCCGCCAGGACCACTTTTTTTTACAACGTCGTCTCTTGGAAAAAAAGTTATTGCAGCTGTTGTTGGTGGCAGTACCTGGGCTTCTGTAGCTACGGCATCGATAACGGTAGCGGGCGCATCGTCTAACAACACTGTAACGACCGGATTAGGTACTCTTACGCAGGCCCCGGTATTTGCCAAGAGAACCGAAAATGATCGTAAAGCCTTAACTCTTCGCAATAAAGAATATGTTACCGGCCTCGTTCATGTAGTTTTTAATATGGAATCGTTTCATAGTCAATATCCAAATGCGTTAGTTAATAGTGCGTCGATAACAATAGCACCGGTTTTGTCAAGAGTCGCCGAGCTGTCGACCATGGGAAGCGGCTCTTTTGTTTTGATGTCGTCAAGCTTTAGCGTCCCTACCCGCCTAGGCGTAACCGACTCAGCCAAAGCAATGGGAGGTTTTAAAGATGGAAGATACGTTCCAAGACCGTATAGCGACACCATGCTTTATAATAGCTCGTCATACAATGTTGCTGCTAGCGCAGGAAGATATGAATTTAGATATGACATACCTTTAAATAAAAATGCTAAAAGAGATTTAGCCAGCACAACACCTACAGATCCTTTTTTTAAAGTTACTTTTATGGACAGACATCTTTGGGATGCACTAATTGCACTTTCGGGCAGCAACTCAGATTCAACGCTTATTGCTAATGCTAATTCTTTTGCTCCGCCTGATGAAGACAACAACATATTATTTTATGTTACAGATATTCAAAGATTTTTTTCATCAAACACGGCTAATTACTTCACGCCGAATATTATGAGGCTTTCAATGAGTTTTTGGCCTGTTGATGCCGGTAAGTGTTGCCCAGATGAAAAACCAAGAGAAATATTATCAGACTATAGTATTAACAAACAAGCAGTTATTAATTGTGAATACACTTCACAAGCTTGTGCTGTGCCTTACGGAAAAGTTGTGCCTGGCCCACTAAATCAAGGAGGACCAGCAGGAAATAGAAAACCTTATACTGTTGGTCGAGGTTCGCCTCGTGTTTATACTCGCGATAGAAAATATGAAATTTCTAGAAAAGCAGATGATAAAGCTGCAAAAGAAACAAAAAAAGAAGAAGATAAGAAAAAGTCAGAAGAGAAATTATAAAATATTATTTATCTAGCGATTTGTAATAAAAAAAGCTAATTATGATACTAATAAATCTACATTGTAGATTGGTAAGGAGGAAAAATAATGGGCGACATAACAAACAAGGAAAAAAGAAGGTTTTTAGGCTTATTAGTGGATGCTAAACGGGGTAAACTTCACCGTAGTGATGAAAAAGAACTAATTAGATTAGCAGAACTTATTGGGGGAAAAGCCCCAAGTGAAGTTGAAAAAGCTCTTGGAAAACCAAGCAAAAAAACATCAAAAGTAAAAAAAGCAGTTAAACGCGTTATTAAAAGCGATAACAAGGAATAATAAATATGGGCGGGGTTGCTGGACATCTAGCACATCTATACGACAACAGAGAACTTACTTTTAACAAAATGAAAAAGATTCTTTCTTTGGCGTCTAACGGTGATATAATCGGTACTGAAAAAACTGATGGATATAATATATTTCTAGGATATAAAAATGGTGTAGCTCGATATGCACGAAACAAAGGAGATATGAAGATTGGCGGAAGAAGCATGGAAGACTTGGCTGCAAGAGAATTCCAAGGCGGCGCTGCCGTTAAAAAAGTCTATATCGATGCATTTCGTGCTTATGAAATGGCGGTTAATAGCTTAACCCCAGAAGAAAAAGTAGCTATATTTGGTCCGGAAGGACACATATTTTACAATACAGAAATTCAAGGCCCAGGTGCGTCCAACGTTGTAAATTATGATGCTAATGTAATCTCGATCCATGCAGGTGGTCATAGAATGTATGATGACGAAGAAGACAAAGTTGAAGTCATTGATGCATCTAAAAACTCTGAAGTTTTAGATCGTGTTATCGATAAATTTGAGCAAGCCACCGCAAATGAAGATTTTTCTGTTAGAAAAACTGCTTTTTTAAAACTTAAAGCTCTTGATGATGACTATGATTTAAATATAGCGTTATCTAAAATTCAAAAAGCTGGTTTTTCTGGAGATATGACTATAGAAGAGTTTCTAGAGCAAAAACTTAAGTTTCGTGTCGATGAAAAACTATCTTATTTAAATACTGTCACTCGACAACAAATAGTAAATAGAATTCTTGATAAAAGAGGCGAAGATGGAAAACCACTAGCAACACTAACTCAAATTTACAAAGGTTTTCCTATAGAACAGAAAAAAATTATTAAAGATTTTGTTGGTCGCGGAAAAACTATGCTTTTAGAAGCCATATGGCCAATAGAAGACGCCATTCATGATTTTGCAGTTGAACTATTGCGCGGTTTAAAAAGTGCTTATATATTAGACAATGAAGCAGAAGTAAAAAGACTTAAAAAAGAAGTAGACCAGGCGATAAAAGCAATTCAAGCTTATCAAGGCCCAGGGTATGAAGAAGCTCATGAAGTCTTAGCAAAGCAACTTAAAAAAATAAAACATCAAGACAATATCAATACCGCAGTAGAGGGATTTGTTTTTCAATACGATGGCCAATTATATAAATTTACTGGTAATTTTGCCCCTGCAAATCAAATTTTAGGATTGTTTAGATACGGACGTGGAAATGTTAAAATCCCCAAACCAGAAACAGAGCCTGTTGTTGGAGAGTCTGATATCTTATCTGAAAATGAGGGCCGTATTGTGGCTCTAGTGCCAGGTAAATTTAAACCTCCACATGCTGGTCATTTAGAGATGGTAGAACACTACTCACAGTTAGCTGACGAAGTAGTTGTTATGGTGTCTCCACTGCCAAAAGCTTATGGAGATGGTAAAGAAATAACACACAGTGATTCAATAGCTATATGGAATATTTACATTGCAAATGCAGGTTTAGATAATGTTAAAGTTATTAAATCTCCACAAAACTCACCGGTCGGAGCCTCTTTTGACTTTGTTGCAAACAAAGAAGGAAATAAAGATTACTCTCGGCCAGGAGATAGAATTTTATTAGGCGCTAGCACAAAAGGTGGTGATCAATCTAGATTTGCTGGAGATGTACAAAAATACGCTCAAGACGGCGTAACAGTTATGGATCCGATGAAGTATGCATTTGTACCTACACCTCCAGAATTAAACGCTACAGATTTTCGAAATGCACTAGCAAATAAAGAAGATATCTCAAAATACTTACCGGTAAGTTCTCAAAATGACGCCGATAGTATTTTTAATATTATCGATGACCAAGATTCACAAAAAAAAACTTTGACTATGGAGGCTTTATTTTCTTTGGTTGAAACAGTTATGACTGAAAAGAAAATGACCAAAGGAGATAAAAACAGAGAAACACGCCTAAAGAAAAAAATGGACAAAGACCCATCAATCAAAAAAGACTTTGTTAAACGTTATGGCAAAGAAGAGGGTGAGAAAGTTTATTTTGCTACTATACGCAAAAGATCTATGAAAGAAGACGAAGAGATAGAAGAGATTTCGTCAATGGCCAGCGGTGATGTTCAAGGCGCCAGCGGTCAGCAAAAGAAAGGCAAAAGAGACGATGAATATCTAATTAGAGAAAAAGAACTTGACATAAACGAAGAAGTATTATATAATATTGCTTTTGGGAGCTAAAAATATGCAAATAGATAGAGATGAATTTTTACAAGAGATGCAATTAAGAAAAATAATTAGAAAAGGTATCTCTGTTGTACAGGCTAAAATATTAAAAGAAAAAACAGACACAATCTTACAAGAACAAAAACTGCGAAGTGTAATTAAGGAGTTAATTAAGGAAGGCACAGCTGTTTCAGATAATGATCCTGCGCCGCATAGATCGACAGGTATTAATGTCTTAGAAGATTTGCTTAAAAAAATTATTCCTGTTTTAGAAATTGATTTTAAAAAACTAACAACTAATCCTGATCAAAGAAAATCATTTCGGGCTCACATCATCCAGGCAGTTGCAGACACCCTTGCTCCTCCAAAAGTAACAGCAGCAGCCGGCGCAGAAGGCGCTGATGATTCAAAACTCGTCCGCGTCGACGAACAAGAGGGTTTAAACATTGATCTGGGTGACGATGATGAAAAGTACATTCCAATTGATAATGAGGAAGCTGCAGAAGAGCCTCCTGATGAAAGAGAAGCTTTTGGAATTGGTGGCCAAGACGAAACAGGAAGAAACGTTGCATTTGATAGTTTTAAAAAGATATCAAGCAATATAGTTGACGCCTATGATATATTATCTTCAGACGATGACAAAGAACTTTTCTATGATTATCTAATAACAAACTTAAAGTTGTATTTTGATAAATTTGAGGGCGACATTGGAAACGTAGAAGAGCCAACCACAGATGAGTATGAAGCTGAAAAAGAACAGGGCGCCGACACAGAAGAAGCACCTTTGTAATTCGGTAAACACATGTGGGAAATTAAAAGAAAAAGATATAACAAACCCGATCAAGAGCACTATTCTATCTCCAGTAAGCTTAAGAACGAGGGAAAAATATCAGACGATTTTGAGGTTATGCTTTGTAATCTCAGCTTAGAAGAAATAATTGGTTTAAGAATTGAACTCGCAGCCGAATCAGTAAACCACAAACTGTATGGCTTTAATGTATGGAGAGAGGTTCCAAATATAGCCAAAGAGGCTGTGTTAAAATATGCGTACTCTGCCTCCAGAACAGCCGGCGAAGCCGCGTTGTTTTTGGGAATTCACAAAGCTGACTATAGAAAATTATTAAAGAAATTTAATATTAAAAGTTTTTTTAAAAAAGAGCTTGACTAATTAGAAAATGTTGTTATAATAACTAAAGATCTTTTAAAAATGGGGATGAATTGGTATCGACTGGATATCTAGTTAGTTGCGTGCAAGACTGTGTGAGTGTGGCACAGTAAAAACACTCAAACTTTTAAACGCCAACGATAATGTTGCACCTCTTGCTTTAGCAGCTTAGCGAGCAAGATGGGGTTGTTAAGTACCTTATTAACCAAACTTAACGCGTATTCAATTTGAGCATTTAATGCTGTCTGAATATGGTGATCTTACAACTTTGCATACAAGCATTCTAGTAAGGAGGGATGATAATCAGGTGGGTTTTTATCTATTCTTGTGAACGACGTAACTTATAAAATATTTAGGACCCGGGTTCGACTCCCGGCATCTCCACCATTTTAATTTAAACTATTAAGGAGAAAAAATGGCTGCTACAAAAAATAAACAAGAGCAAATTGCAAACAAGATTGCAAACTTAGAGAATAGAATTTCTGATCTTAAAGATCAAAACATGGCACTTAAAAGCGAAGTGAACCAAATGTCTAAAAAGTTTTCGAATGATGTAAAAAATCTTTATGATGCATTTAAGGCACTAGGAACAAGGATTGATCAAAAACTATAATGAACAACAATACACCGCAACAAGGAAAACCATGGAAAGTGGTTGGTTTTTTTGATGCCTATGACGAAGCTGATCAAAAACGAAAAGAATTATTATTTCAGTGGTCTAACTTAGAAAATCCAGATTCTATGCAAGTCAAAGTACGTCGAAAAAACTCTTCTAAAAATTTTGTGGTAAAAATTAGATCAAATCCAAAGTTTGACTTACCACCATCAAAAAAGGAAAAAAACAATGGCAAAAGGAAAAGTAGAAACTCTAGTAGAAGAAATCCAAGTTAATCAAAAACTGCAGTCTCCTAGACAGGTGTTTGAGCTTTATCCTTATATAGGAGAGCTTTACTACAGAGAAAAACAAGGCGAAGAAATTTCTGAGTCTGAGTTTCTTAATATGAATCGCGAGTGGGTTCGCGCAAATCATTCCCATGATAAGGGAAAATTAATATTAAAAGGCTAAGTTGAGGATCGTGTGAAAAATTATAAATTTATTTTACAAGATAATGTAACAGGAAAAAAGGTGACTTTAAGGTCTACGGCGCCTTCATTTCAGGAAAGTATAAGTTCTGTTTATGTAAAACTCGTAAATCTAAGAAGCAAGACAACTAATGATTGGAGAATAGTTCTTGCTAAAGAAGAGGGCCTATAGCTCAGCGGTTAGAGCCACCGGCTCATAACCGGTTAGTCCCTGGTTCGAATCCAGGTGGGCCCATTTACGCCATTGTAGCTCAGTTGGCAGAGCAGCTGATTTGTAATCAGCAGGTCGGAGGTTCGAGTCCTCTTAATGGCTAATAATATTCAGATAGTTTTTAAAATAGGAGAAATTAAAATTATGAGAATTATGTTTATTTTGCTAGTATTGATGATGCTGGCCACTGCATGTTCAGATACAGTAGATAATACTAGTGATAACACTACAGCCACCGGAGATGCTGTTACTGTGGTCTTGGACGCATCTGTTGATACATCGACTGATGTAGAAGTTTTAGAAGCAAGTGAAGGCGATGTTGTGCTAGCTGATGAGGTAACGACAGATGTCTTAGAGGAGGAAGAGGTTGTAGATCCGGAGGAGACTGAATTAGATTCAGATCCAACAGAATTTCCAGACTCTGATGGGTCTGGTGATCCAATGGACTCTTTTCCATCGGATCCGATTCCTTAACAAGCATGGGAGCCCTTGGGCTCCCTTTTTTTATGCGCCCGTAGCTCAGCTGGATAGAGCAACGGCCTTCTAAGCCGT
>CEUO01032878.1_pt1 | contig 13469 bp, 25 predicted proteins | sample 531391 | NCBI WGS metagenome assembly CEUO01 (sample SAMEA2622799, study PRJEB7988) | marine metagenome | isolation source: saline water (ENVO:00002010), including
GACCAAGCGCGTAGAGCGCAAAGTACTGGCAACGGCAGTGCTACTGACTTTTCGTTTTCATTCCAAGTCAACGCAACCTCGGACGTAAAGGTCTATGTGGGCGATACGCTCAAGACTTTGTCTACGCATTATACCATTGTAGATAGTTCTTCCTCGGCAGGGTTAAACACCGATGGAACTGGTGTGGTGAAGTTTATCACCAGCCCGACAGACTACACTCCGGCAGATGGAGATGTGGTAACCATCCTGTCTGATGTCCCGGTTGCACGCACCTCGGTCTATACTTCCGGGGGAAACATAACGGCGGCATCCTTAGAAAGTGATTTTGACACAATCACGATGCAAGTGGCCGACCGGGAAGAGCGTGACGCACGACAACTAACCGCACCTGTATCTGACCCAACTAGCATCGATATGACACTGCCAGCAAAGGCAAGCCGCCTGGGCAAGGCTCTTGGCTTCAATAGCTCAAGTGGCAATCCCGAGGCCATTACTGTTTACCAAACTGCGGCTGATGTTCGCGCAGCCGTCGAAGCAGCTAGTGACAGTAATGTCTTTACCGATGCTGACCACTCAAAATTAGATGGTATCGCTGCAAGTGCTAACAATTACTCGCACCCCAACCACACAGGTGATGTTACTTCGTCAGGGGATGGCGCAACCACTATAGCGGCTGATGCGGTTACTGGGGCAAAAATAGCTGACGATGCGGTTGACAGTGAGCATATTGCTAACGGAGCAATTGACCTAGCTCATATGTCAGCTAACTCGGTGGACTCAGACCAATATGTAGATGGCTCAATTGATACCGCACACATTGGAGATGACCAAGTAACGTATGCCAAGATTCAGAATGTTTCGGCAACAAATGTTGTATTGGGCAGAGATAGCTCTGGCGCGGGAGTTATAGAGGAAATTAGTGCGTCTAGTTTGCGCACAATACTCAATGTCGAAGATGGTGCTACAGCCGATCAAAGCGCAAGTGAAATCAAAACGGCTTACGAAAGTAACTCAGATACCAATGCCTTTACGGATGCAGAGAAAACTAAGCTGTCTGGCGTAGCAGCAAGCGCCAACAACTACAGTCACCCAAACCACTCAGGTGAGGTCACTAGCACAGCCGATGGTGCTACAGTCATAGCTGACAACGTGGTCGATGAGGCAAACTTGAAGGTCAGCAACAGCCCAACCAATGGCTATGTGCTGACTGCGCAGAGCGGAAACACTGGCGGCTTGACTTGGGCGGCGGCGAGCAGTGGATCAGACCTCACAATTAAAGAGGAAGGCACAGCTTTATCGACTGCCGCAACTTCACTTGACTTTGTGGGCGCATCGGTCACAGCCAGTGGCACAGGGGCTGACAAGACGATTACCATAAGCAGTGACGCAGCCAACCTGACAGGCACACTCCCTGCAATTAGCGGTGCAAACCTTACAGGCGTTCAGGCTGCCTCAGTCAACGTCACTGAAAGTAGTGATGATAACGTAGACTATAATATCCTGTTTTCGGATACCGCAAACTCAGGCACTGTGCAGATGACCCCTGTGCAGGACGATAATGGGCTTACGTTTAATCCTTCCACAAACAGGCTTTATTCTGCTTTCGCTTATCATCAACAAGTCTCAGTTGACAGCTATGTATATCACCAAGGAGATACAAACACTTGGATGCAGTTTGATGATAATGATAGCATCAAGTTTGCCACCGGCGGCACAGAACGGTTGCACCTGAATAGCAGTGGTGTCCAAATTAACAACGCATTTACCCTGCCAACGGCTGATGGAAGCGCTAATCAGGTGCTTACAGCGGCAGGGGATGGGACAACCAGTTGGGCTGCTGCAAGCGGCGGTGGTAGTGACCCAGACCTGTATCGGGACAACGCATCTAGCGCTACGACACCTTCCGCGACTGGCTCAAATGCGGTGGCGGTCGGGAATAATAGTGTAGCGAGTGGCACAGATAGCTTGGCGCTTGGCGCTTATGCTAATGCGACAGGATTTCGAGGCGTAGCTGTCGGACGTTATGTCTACGCCACCTCAACATCGTCAAACGCCTTTGGGGTCAATGCTCACAGCGCCGAACAGGACACCGTGGCGCTCGGAAATGCCAGAGCATTCGGCGGCTCTTATGCAAGCGCTATGGCAGTTGGCAACAACTCGACCAGCTATGGAGCAGGAGCAGGTTATTCACTTGCATTTGGTTTCCTCTCCAAAGCCCATAACGCCAATTCAATCGCCATTGGGCGCAGCGCAACTGTCACCCATGACGATAGTGTGGCGCTAGGCCGAAACGCAGCTTCTTCAGCGGCCAATGAGATTACACTTGGCAGTACCTCGCACAGCGTAAGGGTATCCAGTGCTTACACTCTGCCAAGCAGCGATGGAACCGCAGGGCAAGTTCTCAGCACTGATGGAAGCGGAAATCTATCTTGGGTAGACCCGTAAACTTATAAGGACGAAACAAAATGGCAATCCAGAATACTATTTCAGCCGATAGCTCAGAATATGGCATTTCGTTTAACGATGCCTACTGGCGCATCGTGACAATAGCAGTCAGCCGTGAGCGTGGAGCTGACCCAAAGTTCAGCGTTATGATTGACCTCTCAGCTTACGCAACAAGCACACCGACTTCTGACACACGCACTGTTGGGTATCTACGCTTCGATGCAAATATAAACGACATCAACGCATCATCGGGCGATGCCTTTATCGATAAGTGTTACACTTGGGTCATGGCTCAAGCTGAAATGAACGGATCAACGGCGGTATAGGCAATTAAAGTCGGAATAATAAAATGAAGCAGACAGTACAATCAGCACATCAGCGCATCGACACTTTAGACACTCGGGTCACCGTTGTTGAAACTCAAATTGAAGAGCGCTGGAAAGAAACCATTCTGCGCATTAAACGCCTCGAAAGTATTTTGATTGGAACTGCCGGGGCGACCATCGTACTGCTAATCTCAATGACATACAGGATGTAAACGATGCCCACACTATATGACCTCAATCCCCATTTGCGTACAATTACCAAAGGTAAGGTTTCTGAAAAACCTACACCTAAAAAACGTGGGCGACCGAAAAAAGTAAAATGAAATGCTAGTCGAACTCGCCGCCGCAAATGCAGCATATAAAACAATCTCCACGTTTATTAAAAACGGCAAAGAGATAGGTGACGCAATAGCGCCAATAAAGGCGCTGGTGACGGCAGAGGAAGACTTACGCGCACGCGGTGAAAGAAAAAAGCAGTCAGCATTTTCTAAGCTTTTAGGCAAAGACGCTGACACGTTTGATGAGTTTATGGCGCTCGAAAAAATTGCCGAGAACCGCAAGGAACTGGAGAGCATGATGCGCTTGTATGCCGCCCCAGGGACCTACGATAGGTTCGTTGCCTTTGAGGCCAAGGTGCGCGTCCAGCGAAAGAAGGAAGCGCAAGAGCGCGAGAGGCAAATAGCGCAAATGATTAAGTATATGACATGGGGTTTGGTCGCTGCGTTCAGCATTGGCGGCTTTGTACTGCTCTACTTTTTCACCGAATTTCTGAGAGGATTAAAGTGATGGACGTAACAATGGAACGTGTACTGAAATGGAGGCTTATCCCAAGGGCAATCATGTGTGTCCTTGTTTATATCTACGTTGACACAATCTGGTGGTTTCAATCTTTAGCGCCCGAGGAAATGACCACGCAAGCGACCGCGCTCACCGCCACAGTCAGCGGTTGCATGACCGGGATGCTTGGCCTTTGGTTAGGGAGCAGTGAAAGCAAATGATACAGTTTTTTACAGCCGCCCTGTCGCCAATCGCTAACCTTGCTGGAAGCTGGATTGATGCCAAGACAACCAAGCAAGCCGCTGAAGCCAAGCTCAAGCTTACAGAAGCTGAAGCCAAGGCAAAGATAATGCTCTCAGAAAAAACCTCGGTTGCTGATTGGGAGCGCATCATGGCCGAGGGAACGCAGAACTCAATCAAAGATGAGGTGGTCACATTTGCCGTGCTGATACCCGTCATTCTCTGTTTCATTCCGGGGCTAGAGGACACGGTCAAAAACGGTTTCGACCGCCTTGCTGAACTGCCCGAGTGGTACACTTGGTTGGTCTTCACTGTCTGCACGGCAGCGGTCGGTATCCGGGGCGGCAAACAATTCTTTGGCGGTAAAAAGTAATGGCAACTTGGCAGGTCATTTTGGTCATCATGGTCAGCGTTAACACGCTGGCAAATTGTTATCGTTTATATCTGGAGATGAAGCGATGAAACGTAATTTCGATGTAGCACTTGAACACGTTTTAAAGCACGAAGGCGGGTTTGTTGACCACCCTAAAGACCCCGGTGGTATGACCAACCTTGGTGTAACCAGAGCGACTTTGGAACAGTACCGAGGCCGTCATGTAACTGAGGAAGAAATGCGAGGGCTTACCCCGGAAGATGTTGGCCCACTGTACAAAACAGAATACTGGGACAGAATGCATCTGGATTCCCCAGCGGTTGCCTCGGGGCTAGATTATTTCCTGTTTGATTTTGCTGTAAACTCAGGGACAGGACGAAGCGCCAAATACATTCAGCGCATAGCTGGGGCTACGGCAGATGGAGCGATAGGACCAAAGAGCCTACAAGCAATCGGGAGCCTTGATGCATTAGATGCTATTGAGGAACTGTATGGTGCGCGTCAGCGCTTCTATGAGCGGCTGAAAACATTTGAAACATTTGGGAAGGGGTGGACCCGGCGCAACGCCGAGGTCCGAAAGTTTGCTTTAGAATTAGCTAAAGCAGCGTGATTGCCCGAGGTTGATTGGGCAGTTTTTTAATCCAGTTCTTTTTTTCCAGCGCACACATGCAGCGATGCGCCGTGCCGGTCGATGATTGTTCACGCATCACTTGATGACCATCTACACGGCCAGACATGACTTCACGCACCGTTGGAAAATAACCGCGTGCAGTTTTGTACACTTTTAAAAATTGATACACCTCATATTCCAGAGGGGTCAGCCCAACCTTATCCATTTGCCTGTTCCTTTTCTTCAATGCTTAAGCCCTTATTGTAAGCCATGCGTTTTTGTTTCATTTCTTTTTGGATATCATCCGGCATCTGCGCCAGCGCCTCGGCGTTCTTTTCTTCAAGCTCTTTCAGCTTGGTTCGACGCTCTGCCGGGGTCGCCTTTTCATAACCTCTGATCGACAGCATCAAATCATTGTACTCATTCGCCCAATCAAGCTCAGATGTGTGGACTGCGTCAGGCTTGTCGGCGAGATATGACAAAACAAACTGCGCCGCCGGTTCAGTGTTTTCTTCCGCTCTAGCGATAGCTTCTTGGAAAGCGCTTTTCTCTTCTTTCTTCTCAGGAAGCTGGTGAAGCAACACGCCCTTTTCTTTCTCAGGTTCGGGCTTGGGTTCCGGGTTCAGTATCTCACCAATTTTAGGCGGGGCAACAGGCTCCAAGGGCGCTGCTTCTGGTGTGACATTGCGCGGCTCGGGAATGTCTTGCGCCTCTTCAACTGTCATCATGCCAGAAAGAACGTCAGGAAACGCATCGCGCAGAGCAAGCGACCTTGCACGCATTTGAAGCATCCGATCCGGGTACTGTGACCACGGCCCTTGCTTGCCCCAAAGTTTAGCACGCTTTGCCTGAGTTACACTAAACTCTTTCTTGACCTCTTCAACGGAACCGTCTGGACGATACCGAGATGCCAAGCAAACAGCCGCGTATGTATCGCCCTCGCCTTCAAAGTATTCTTTGATGCCGTGGCACACGCTGTTACCGCGCACTAGCGCGATTAGGGCGTCACCATACATGCTTGGGCGACCATTGATGACCGCAATATTTTGAAGCGATTGGAGCGGCTTTAAACCAAGCTCTAAGCCCCATTGGATTGCGACCAAAGTATTGGCCGGTTTACCTTGGTATTCCCGAGGAACCATTGGCGCTTTAGAAAACATCTCAGCCATCCGAATGGCTTCATCTAAAGACTGTGGCACGATTGCTAAACTGCTCATTGCATTTCCTTTATTTTAAATGTGGTGGTTTCAACCATTTCCCCGGTCGGCATCATTTGCTTTTTCTCACGGAGTTTCGTTGTGTATTTGATTTCATATGATGGCATCGCCGGAATGCCTTCCCGGGTAACAGGAGCGCGTGCAATGACATGCTCTGCGTTCAACGCCTCGACCGCCATTTCAATTGTCTCGCGGATGCTTTCTTTATCTTTCCGAGCCGCAAGCTCTTCTTGGCGTTTCAACTCATAGTCCTGACAAAGCGCCAGCAAATTGAAATTGGTATCAGGGAAGTCTTGGTCAATCTCGACCGGCTCCGACTGTGCTTCTGTTGCGATGGGCGGGTACTCGGTATCGTTCTTAACATGCTCCCAGAACTCAGTGTATGCGTCCAGCATCGTCGTAACGACTGCCGCGTTCCACTCCACTGGATACATGTGAAGCTTCCCATGCTGATCCATGCACAGAATAAGACCACGGCGAATATCAGAGCAAAGCATCTGGTGCAGCACTTGTATCACCCACTCCGGCTTTGGCCGACCGTTGTGATAAAAGTCAGTCTTTATCTCAGCGATGCATTCGCCTTGCAAATTTACAGCCGTGCCTTCTGCGTTCCACAAATGCAGCGGCGCATTGAGTTTCATTATTCTGTCAATGCTGGACGCTATGCCGAGGTCGGGCTTCTTGTATGCCTCGGTCGGTTCAAACATTTCGACCGGCATATCAGTAAGCTCTTCAATGCGCTTTGCACCCCACTGAGCCACGCCATCTTCTAAGAACGTGCCACGGTCTAAGGCGTCCTTGTTCCTTATTTCATCGATGTCTTCCACACCAGCCCGGGCAAGCTTGTGCTTGCGCAGAACCTCAATGCGGTTTTCAAATGAAGTCTTGTGCAACACTATCGCACCGGCTTCTGAGCTACCTATTTCATAGCCTGTTCGGGTAAGCTTTGGCATATCAAAACCCCCCCAAATTTGCTGCGAAACAGGCGTCATCAAACAGACAACCAATCCACAAGCTACCGTATAAGATGATGAAAATAGCCAGAACGCACAGGAACTCCTGTATTACCTGTACTGTCTGCCCTCGACGTTCTGAAATATAGAACTTTCTAACAAGATACTTATTATGCGAATCCAACTTAAAGTCCTTTCCATATCTTTCTGATTAACAATTGAAAGCCTCAACTGCCTCATGTGTACTGCTTCCAGACCTAGTTTGTTATAAGCCAGACCCTTCGTTTGGTCTTTGTAGCGGTTCGTCTAGGTCCGCACGAGCCGCAAGCTCATTCAGGCCGTTCGAGTCATAACGGTATGTGCCAGAATTATCGTAAGTGTATTGCGCCGCGCCCCTCTCCCGGGGGTCTTTGGGGGTTACCCGGTTAAACTTCTGACCAGCCCACATAAGATAGTGCTGCGCGTGCATACACTTTTGCCAACCAAGTTGGCTGTTCGAACTTCGAAGCTCTTTGAGCGCTTCAAGCAGTTCTGTGAGTATCTCTATACTCTTATCCAAGTGGCGCGTATGCCACATAGGAATATCCATACGGCGCTTAAAAGCCATGCCACCACTTTTCATCATAAGAACCGTGGGGTTCAGCTTTGTCTTATTTCTGCGCCGGTTTTGAGTTGCCATAGTTCGTCTCCTGTCCACTTTATACGACGATTGATTCGCCGCGTAAACCGCCGGTAGCTTGACATACTTGTGTATAAAAAACTAACCAGTTAAATTACGCCCCTAACCCTACGGATAGCCATGAGGTTATCCCAGTTTTCGTTCATAAGCGTGTCCTCGGTGGTCTGGATGTGCCTCTCGGCATAACCCTCGGCGAGCTTCATCATCTCAAAGCCAGCGCAATATTTTAGCGTGCCTTTACAATGCTTTGCCCGACTTTTATCAATAAAGTGGTCGTCACAAAAGATTTCAATCCAATTCTCAGCCAAGCAATGTTTTATCATTTCTGATATGCTTTGACGGCTGATTTTTGTCATTGCCATAATTTCAGATTGGCTTGCAGGCTGCCTTACACATTTTGCGAGAACCATAGCCCAAGCGAAAGCGTCCTTTTGGAATGTGGAGTTTATCCACATTTGTAATTTGGTTCTGCCTTCTGGCGTTTGTCTATGGCGCGTATACTGGAGTTTCAACTCACAGATGGACTTGAGATAATCGGTGCTTATTTCTTTTTCGATGCGGGACAGCTTATCATCTAACCGAAAATGCAGTTTATTCATTGGCCTAACCTCTTTACATAATTACGAACTGTCGATGCGTACCATTGGCTGCGGTCATCGACAGACTGATCCGGGTTGCGCCTGTTTTTGGTAGTTGGCACACCCATCGTGTTAAGTTGGTTGGCAATCTCGCGGTAACTTAGGCCTTGCGTTCTAAAGTTTATCAGCATAGTTGCCAGTTCCTCGGCACGCGCATCAGCCTTGGCGGCTTGCACGGCGTTTCCTTTCTTTCCGGCTTTGTCGAGATTGTCATGCACGCCGAGCTTGGTAATGACGCGGCCTGACCGGGCTGTATAGCTGCCCTTCTCTTCTATCTCTGCCTTGATGCGAGTGAGAGATGCTTTGGTGCGCATCTGGATTTGCTTGCGCTCATGCTGCGCAAACATGGCTTTAAAGCCGATAGTCATTTCGTCCAAGGTCGGATCGTCCACGACCACCAGCTTAATCTTGCCGGACGAGATTTCGTTTTCCAGAAAGCGCAGGGTTTCCCACATTTTCCGAGCGATACGGCTGATGGAATAGACCACCATTGTAGCGCCGGTTTTGCGGCAGTGAGAGATGCAGTCTTGGAGAACATGTCTCTGGTCCCACGGCGTGCCGCTGGACACACCTTCTTCGCGGAACCATGTGACCTCTTGGTCGCCGCCGTTGAGCCACGTTGTAATGGCGTGTTCCTGATTCTCGACATCTTGCTTGTCGGTTGATACCCGCACATAACAGGCAAAGCTGCCGTCCTTATGTGCGCCGTGGTCGCGTCTGGTTTCTGTCAGCATTACCATTGCTCCTCAACTACATTGCGCATTGCTTTTTCAAGCGTATCGAATGTTTCTAATGGTTCGAAAGGGTCATAAGTTTCGTCCATGACCGCATAGACAGTGGTTTCCCCGGGGTCATCCATTACTTGAACGCTTAAATCTTTATCAGCGTTAAGCACATATCGGTCATCCACAATGTCTGAATCATTGGCTTGTTTTGTGAAAAACATATTTAACCAAGTCATTATTGTTCTCCCCTCTTCAATCTCTCAAAAGCGCGGCAATCAATGCGTTGCGTTGCTTGGTGTCCAGCGTTACGAAGATATCGCGGTTGACAGGACGCTTGCCGTTCTTTGGAGTGTAGCTCTCGGACAAGTGTATTTCTGTCCAAGCTTTGGGGCTGCTTTTATCTTTCCCATCGTAATCGCGCACATTTATCGTACACGCTGCATCTTCAACTTCCCACTCGGCTTTGTTGTATGGCCGGTGGTAATGATCTGTTAAATTTACCTCAAAATTTACTTCGACCATGTTGCCGGTTGGCTCCTTAATTTTCATTACCCTTCCCCCCCAATTTTATTTTTCAGATTTTCCGCTGCGTACAAACGCACCAACCATGTCTCGCTTTCTTCAGCGTCAGACGTCCACGCGCTATCTCCGCAATGTTCAATCATATCGTCGATTGCAACTTGCAGCACATTAAACTCGGTTTCGCTTAGTTCCAAACTTACCTTGCGCATTTCAATTTCCCTCACGTTTGGTGTATGTATAGAGAACTTTCTCATTTTGTCCTCATTGACATATATAGCAACTAGCTAGCATTATACAAGTACAAGACGTAACTTTTTTATGAGAGCTAAAATGAACACGGAACCTGTTGTCCTCTTTGTTCGGATCGATCCGACCATAAAAGAAGAGCTAATCACATCAGCAAAGACCGAGCGCCGATCAGTAAACCGGCAGCTAGAGGTTATCCTTCAGAAGCATTTTAAGGCTGAACAGGTTGCGTAGAGGCTTTCAAAAGTACGGCGCAAAAAAGGTCAGCTTGGACGGTCACAAGTTCGACAGTCAGGCCGAGGCTAAACACTACTGGTTTAATCTCAAGCCCAAACTGGATGCCGGAATCATCCGTAACTTGGAAATACATCCGAGAATAAACATAGAAATAAATGGGAAAAAGATATGCACTTACATCGCGGATTTCAGATACATCGATCCGAGTCTGATTGGACCGGAAGGCCAACAGGGCGCGACAGTGGTCGAGGACGTAAAGGGGTTCAAGACAGACGTTTACAAGCTGAAGAAAAAGCTAGTGGAAGCGTGCCACAAGGGGACGGTCATCCACGAAATATCGGGAGCAGAATATCGATCAATGACATTGTCGGATGTGTTGCCGACGAAGCAGGAATAACCCCTGCCCGGCTGGTCAGTCCAGAGCGCACACGCCAGATCAGCGCATGGCGAGGTGCAGCCGTATACCTTGCCCGAGCGCATGGCTACACCTGGGCAGATATTGCCGAGGTCATAAAGCGCGACCAATCTTCATGCGTGGGGGTTTACCGCCGCATAAAAAAAATGATGAGCGAAAACTCTGATGTCTGGCAGTCCATCGAAAACATGAGGGCAAAGCTATGATGTGTCCCAAGTGTAAATCCAGCAAAGGCATCTGCCTTACACAAGAACACTATCGCGGTCGCATCTTCAAAAAAAGAACGTGCGGTGAGTGCCGCCACAAATATGAAACCGTTGAAATTCACCGGGAAAGATACGAGGGATATGTACAAAGCAAACGCACCCTCGCCGCCCTCGGTCAACGCTCAAAGTACAGCTATTAGTATGTCTGAAATGTACAAACACCAGACCCAACGTAGAGACCCCAACCGCAACCCGGATTGGAAATACAAGCTTGCGGCCGGGGAAGCCTTCGAAGGGCGCGTCATCAACTGGCTGAAAAAAGAAGGCCACGAAGCCTTTAAGCCGATCGACAATACTTACGACCTGCACATCAATATTCGCGTCCCCTTGTATGGCGCACTGCACCTCACCGGCGAGTGCAAGTGGGACATCATGGCAGAGCAAACGCGCAACCTCGCCGTCCAAACATTCGACAATGGCAAGCCCAGCGGCATCCACCCGGACGGTCCAAACCCCGAGCTTTGGTTCCACGGCGTAGGCAAAGAGATGTGGGTCGCACGCACCCGCCTCATTCAGAACCTTGTCGAAATGCACCGCACAAGCTGGGGCGGTCAGACAGTCCCAATGGGAAACAAATCAGAAGGCGCACAAGGCGTGCTGATACCCATCTCAGTGGCGAAGAAAGCCGTAGGCACGGATTGGGTGACGCTATGAATAGAGACATGAAGTTTTCTGGCAATAAGCTGAGAAACATTCGGCTATCAAAAGGCATTTCTCAACTGCAAATGGCAAATGATTGCGGCTTAAACCAATCGCTTGTCTCAAAATATGAGAGGGGCGATGTTTTAAAACCGCCGCACGATGCCATTGAGATTATGGCGTCCTATCTCGGCGTTGATGCAGACGAATTTTATGACGCGGACTCCGAATACAAAGAGGCAAAGAGTGACGGCAAAACTCAGCGCTTAGATGTCCACGTTTACTTTCACATCGCCGGGGTGACGCTATGACCAAATGTCCCGACTGCCTCGGATCCGGCAAGCTGGAAGCCATCACATATCACCGCTTTGGTCGCGGTCCCGAGCCATGCGGCGAAGAGGTCGAATGTGAACTGTGCGAAGGACAAGGAACCCTGCCCGAGGAGGATGACCCAGATGCTTGAGTTTTTCACAGTTCTTGTCCTTCAATACCAAGTCAATGGCGAAGACCTTCAAAGCAAAATACTCCACCCAAGCTTAGAGGCGTGCAGCGAAGCAATGGCCCCGGTCTATGAACCGATCCATGAATACTTCACCGAGACATTGGCACGATGTGACCGCACAGACATCCCCAGCAAATCAGTCCGACCACGCGCAAGGCCAGAAGGGCTGACCAATGAGTAGCCATTCCCTCAAAACAAAGCGCCGCCACCCCAACCCCAAAACATACAAGCGTGAAGCTTTCCAATTCGGACACATCACAATCGAAGTATCCACGCACCCAGAATATGGAAAGACCTTCGCCCTAATCGCCGGGGACGCACTCCAAGCAAAGGACAGGCGACCGCTCTTCACCGGCCACATCACAAAAGGCATGGGCGCCCAGCTAAGAAAAATCGCCGCAAAGATAGATGCCGTAGAGGAACTGTAATGGAAAAGTCAGACCTCTCACCCTGCGTCCTCAGAGATGCACCAGACGGCCACGGCCACATGCAAGCGCCAGCACCATACATCATCATCCCCGGAAGAGCATACGGCGATACCAGAATGCACAAATATCCCAAAACATTTCTCATACTATCTCTGTGCTGCGCACACTCAAATGCACAGAAAGGCTCAACACTCTGGGTAAACCAACAAACATTCGCAAACATGCTCGGCGTATCACAACAAGCAGTCTCACAAGCCATGAACAAACTCTGCAAATGGGGATACATGGAGAAGATAAGAACACAAAACCCACTCAGAACAAAAGGCAGAAAAGGCGCAACGTGGCGCGTCATATACGAACCCAGATACTCCCTAGAAGAAGCCATCAAGTACGCTCCAGAACCACCCAAAACACCAGAACAAGAATACCAAGACGCACAAAATACCATCGATAAAGCCAACCGAGGAGCCAAAGGACACATGACCCAAAAGAAGAAAAGCAATGAAGATATACAACCACAAGTGCCTGTGGATAACTCTGTGGATAACTCTGTGGATAAAAAAGTCATACAAGCCCCAGCTTGTACAAACGATGCCAAATACAAGCTGCAGCTTGTGCAGAGATACAAGCCCCAGCTTGTAAATAACAACAACAGTAGAACAGTAAGAAATAGAGAAGAAAATTGTAGAAGTTTGTGTAGAATGTACAGTGATATACACATGACGCACTCGGGGCTGAGGTGGCAGTGGACGGTCGAGCAAGAGCGCATCGCCGGTGACCTAATCGACCTCGGGTACGACGAGGACACATTCGCAGAGATGGCGACCGGGGTGGTCAAGTGGTTCGCTGGCAAGAACAGCAAGCCGCCCCACTCGCTGCAATACTTTATCATTCGTCATAGAAACAAGAAGAAAGGAAATGCTAAGAAGGATAGTAAGCAAGTCATGGGGTCAGTAATCAGGTCGCTTAGGCCGTGAGTGTACAAGCACCAGAGGTTCGATGCCAGAATGTACACGCCGCATGTGTGGTGTACGCAGGGCATCGATCCGCGTGCAAAAAAAGCGACCTTATGCCCCCCCGCCCCCTGTCGCGTATAGGGGGTATCACACAAAAATATTTTGGGAAAAACCATGGAAGGAGTTTTTGATGAGAATGGATGTCATGCAAGCGAAGGAGGTTTCTGGACGAGAGAAGCCTGTTTGGTTGAGGATTGGGAAGGCTTTTGAGAAGG
>CEUO01022044.1_pt1 | contig 13399 bp, 15 predicted proteins | sample 531391 | NCBI WGS metagenome assembly CEUO01 (sample SAMEA2622799, study PRJEB7988) | marine metagenome | isolation source: saline water (ENVO:00002010), including
TTCAGATACCCTCTAACTGATCTAGTTGATGAGTATAAGAATGGTGTGAAGACAGGTTTACGTGTGGGAAGAGACGTGGCTGACGACGATCACCCACAAAACTTTCTTGGTAGAGTCAGAGTATTTGATCCGCAAAGTCTGGCAAATGCAAGGCCAGACACCGCCCTAGCAGCAAGCAGACAGTTATTTGGATTCGATCCTGTTTGGAACCCTGCTCAATTTATGACTGCGTCTGTTGGTAGGGTTACTGTAAGCTTTGATGAGAGTCTAGCAAACGCCACAGGTGTTTCTGCTACAGGTACAGTTGGTGCAGCGTCAGCTCTCACATTTACTGCAGATATTACTGCACCATCTATTATGCAAAGTGGTGTAGGGACTGTCACAATAACAGGTGATTTAGTTACAACCGTTCCTGTTACTGGTTCTGTCGCAGTTGGTGGAGCTGGCGTTGCAACTCCGTCAGTTAATGTAACACAATCTTTTGCAGTTACAGTTGCTGCCGCAGGTTATGGCAGCGGAAATAGGTTTTATATTGACGGCGTACAAGCGCCTACAGGAACAATTAATGAAGGAAGCACTTATCTGTTTGATCAATCTGACTCAAGCAATAGTGGTCACCCATTAAGATTTTCAACAACGCCAAATGGAACTCATGCGGGTGGTGTGGAGTACACAACAGGCGTAACTTACAATGGAACGCCGGGCAATGCAGGGGCCTATACTCAGATCGTTGTGGCTGTAGGCGCACCAACATTATACTATTATTGTCCAAACCACAGTGGTATGGGAGGCCAAGCGAATACACCTTAACGGTGGATTTGGGAATTTAAACATGATAGCATTATTAAAAGGAGATTAGATATGCCCGGAAAAACTTTAAAGCCCGTACCCGCAGGAAATAAAGGGTTGGGTAAATTACCAACAGATGTTCGTAACAAAATGGGTTTCATGAAACGCGGAGGACAAGTGTCTCTACTTTCTGAGGATCATCCTGACATATTTAAAGCATCGAGTGGTCAGGCTCGTGGCATGGGTGCAGCAATCCGTGGTGGTAAATTTAGTAAGAACGGATAATTATCATGGGTAAAATGAAAGAAAAAGACTCAGAACTGCAGGAATTACGTGAAGAGTTCTTTGACGGTCCTATGTCAGACTCAATGAGTTTTGATCAATTTTTGCTGAGTAAAGGTAAAAGCGACTTGCTTAAACTATCAGGTCGCAGCCCAATTAAAAAGAATATGGGTGGCTCAATATGTCGTGGTATGGGTAAAGCTCGTGGCGGTCAATTTACAGTAAGGTAGACTAAATGAACTATACAGAGTTAGTACAGGCAATACAGGACTACACAGAGAACACAGAGACTTCTTTTGTGACTAATATCCCTACGTTTGTACGACAGGCAGAGGAGAAGATACTCCGTCAGGTTCTCATTCCAGAGCTTCGAAAAGCTGCTACTGGTAGCACAGTTGCTAACTCTCAATATCTTGCTAGGCCAACAGACATGATTGCTGTGTACTCTATAGCTATACAGGACGGCAGTGGTAACTATAGCTATTTGCTAAATAAGAATGTTACTTTTATGAAGGAAGCGTTTCCTGCATCAGACACAGGTTTACCAAAGTACTACGGTCAGTTTGTTGGTGGCACAACAAGTACACCGGGATATTTTATATTAGCCCCAACGCCAGACGCTGCCTATCTTGCTCAAATAAACTATTACTACGACCCACCATCTATAGTTACTGCAGGTACAACATATTTAGGTGACAATGCCGAAACAGCTTTGCTGTATGGTTCACTATTAGAAGCGTACTCATACATGAAGGGCGATACAGATCTCATGAACGAGTACAGAAAACAACATCAGCTCGCTATGCAAGCCTTTACTAAAGTGGGTGGCTTACTGCAACAAGACGGTTATAGAGATGGCGAAGAGGGATACAGCAAAGACGAGGGCAATGTTTAAGTTTAATATAGATATACCAAAAGAACCTATAGTTAATATACGAACTACAGAGAATAGAGGGTTTACACCTGATGAGGTGGCAGAGAGATGTGTAGAAAAGCTGATAAGCGTTTCCGACAATGCACATCCTGCTATTCGAGATCAGGCTCAAGCCTTTCAAAAGCACATGGAAAAGACGGTTGCATTTTATATGCGAGAAGCTATTCGCAGTGACCGCACAACCGTGTATAATGCCTTGAAAGACGCAGGGCATCCTAAACTTGCCGAGCTAATAAGGAGATTATGATATGGCATTTTCTGGTAACTTTATGTGTTCGTCCTTCAAGCAAGAACTTCTTGAGGGGGGACATAACTTCAAAGCTAGCGGCTCAGGAGGGCATACATTCAAGCTAGCGATGTATACAAACAGCGCTTCCTTCAACGCAGCTACGACTGCTTATACTACCTCTAACGAGGTAAGTGGGTCTGGTTATTCTGCAGGTGGTGGAACTCTGACAAATGTAAATCCATCGTTGGAAGGTAGCACGACAGCGGTGACAGATTTCGATGACCTGACGTTTAGCAGTGCAACTGTGACAGCTCGTGGAGCTTTGATTTATAACACCACAACAGGTGGCGGATCAGGCACAACAGACACAGTAGTTGTACTAGACTTTGGTTCTGACAAGACCTCTACAGCAGGTGACTTTACTATTCAGTTCCCAGCGAAAACAGCTTCAGACGCTATCATTCGCATAGCTTAACGGAGCTTTACTGTGGTGAAATTTGCAGATCGAGTTAAGGTAAGCGTCAGCACAACCGGAACCGGTACTGTGACCCTCGGTTCTGCTGAGTCAGGTTTTCAGACTTTTGCGGCTGGCGGTATCTCTAATGGGGATACCGTCAGATACGTTATAGAAGATGGAACTGATTTTGAGATAGGACAAGGTGTATATACACATTCAGGTACGACCCTGACGCGAGTACTATCATCCAGTTCAACAGGATCGTTATTAAACCTTTCAGGTAGCGCAGTTTTATTTATCAGCCCCAGTGCTGAAGATCTAACACTTTCTGGTAACTCTCATGAGTTTACGAGCTTTACTGCAACTTCAAACCAAACAACTTTTACTGTGAGCTATGGTATTGGAAACATTCTCGTATTTATAAATGGAGCCAAACTAAATGCTGCAGACTTCACAGCCACAAATGGAACGTCTGTGGTTCTCGCGTCTGGAGCAAGTTCAGGTGATATTGTAGAGGTAGTAGAGTATGGCGGTGCATCCGCTAACTATTCGACAACAGAGTTTACGGCAACAGCAGGTCAGACCGCATTCTCAGGAAGCTACAATATAAATAAATCAGCAGTGTATCTAAACGGTGTCCTTCTGCTACCAACAACAGATTATTCGATAAGCGCATCAGCGGTTACCTTGGCATCAGGTGCTTCGGTGGGCGATATTCTTCAAGTTCAACAATATGCTATTTAGGGATTTGACATGACTATAAACAGAAATTTATCAAAGTTTGCTGCAAAAGTTACCTCTTCAGGGACTTATGACATTGTAGAAGATACTAGTCCTCAATTAGGCGGTAATCTTGATGTAAACGGTAATGCAATAGTATCAGCATCAAATGCCAACATTGCAATCACACCAGACGGCTCTGGTAAAGTAATCATCGATGGACTTTCCCATCCAACAGCAGATGGCAGCGCAGGACATGTCTTGAAGACAGACGGTTCTGGCAATTTAGGATTTGCATCTGTTGGCACACTTTCTGGTTCAGGAATCCAAGATGTAGTAGATGATTCTTCTCCACAGCTAGGTGGCAACCTAGACGTTCAAGCTAGAGAAATAAACACAAGTACATCTAATGGTAATATAAAACTTAATCCCAACGGGACTGGTTGTGTTGAGGTAATGGGAGATGGCACTTCCAGTGGTACTGTCGGTGCAATACAACTTAATTGTTCAGTGAACAGTCACGGTGTAAAAATTCAAAGTCCACCCCACAGCGCGGGTTCTACATATACTCTTACACTTCCTGAAAATACTGGGAGTAATGGTCAGGCACTAACGACTAACGGTAGTGGTGTTCTTAGCTTTACAACAATATCAACCACCACAGACTTAAACGCTTTGAGTGCAGGTACAATCAACACAGCGAATGACAGCATAGCGTTTATTGATGCAGACGACAGCAACAACTCTAAAAAAGAATCTGTTGCTGACTTTTTAACAGCGATTGCAGGTTCTGGTATTACAGTATCAGGAAATCAGCTCACAGCATCTGGCGGTGGTGGAGGTGGCGGTGGAGCCACTGGTGGTGGTAGTGACGAAGTCTTCTATGAAAACGATCAGACAGTTACAACCAACTACACAATAACTGCCAGTCACAACGCCATGAGTGCAGGGCCGATAACAGTAAATAACGGTGTAACAGTAACAGTTCCTTCAGGAACTAGGTGGGTTGTAGTTTAGTGCCTGAAATTAAAGTAGATGCAGTTGTAAATTTAGCGGGTACAGGTAAGCCTAACTTTCCTGTCAGTCCCACGCATTCTGGTGGATCTGCTTTAAGTACTATGAATACTTACTCTTACACATCGTCAGCAACAGAACCAAGTAGCCCTAAGAACGGAGCTATCTGGTGGGACAGCGCCAACAGTAAAGTAATGGTCTACATAAATGGCGATTTCAAAGAGATAACTTTAAATACTGATTATCCTGTGGATGGCATTGCTTGGGGCGGAGACAGGGGTCTTGCTGCAGGAGGGGTAACTACTCAATCATCTTCTTATGATGATATTTTATACTTTAATATTGCTGGTAGTGGAGGAGGCTCTGCAAGTTTTGGTGACTTACAATTATTTAGGTATCAAGGAGGTGCAGCAGGTTCTTCTACAAGAGCCTTGTTTGCGGGCGGTTATACCCCCGCTGGAGCAAGAGCAAATGAGATAGATTATGTTACTCCGTCAACTATTGGTAATAGTACAGATTTTGGTAATTTAACTGTAGGTAGAAGCGCTAATTCTGCTTGCAGTAATGGAACAAGGGCGCTTTTTGGAGGTGGATATGGCCCTAGTTCATATAGAGATATTGTTGATTATGTAACAGTAGATACCACTGGTAACGCTACCGACTTTGGAGATCTTAGCGGAGTAGGGTCAGGTCATTCAGATGGTGCAGGTGGGGATACAACAAGAGCTGTTTTTGCGGGAGGTATTGGATCTTATTACTCAGTTACAATCGACTATTTTACTTATGCAACAACAGGCAATGCAACAGATTTTGGAGATCTTCTCTATTCTGCTGCTAGAAACATGGCAGTTTCAGATGCAACCAGAACAGTTTTTGCGGGAGACTCTCCTAGTAGTTATCACACCCCAGCAGGTAGAAATATAGAGTATATAACAACACAAACAACAGGTAATGGCACTGACTTTGGTGATTTAACTAACCAATATTCTATGGCTACTGCTTGTGGAAATGCCGTTAGAGGGGTATTTATAGGAGATGTTACCACAAGTCCTTACACTGGAATGGAGCTTATAACCATTCAAACCACTGGTAATTCCTCTGATTTTGGAGATTTAGCAGAAAACAGAGGTTATCAAGGTATGGCCGCATCAGGAGCAGCATCATGACAGAATTAAAAGTAGATAACATAACCAACCTAGCAGGATCAGGTAAACCAAACCTTCCTGTTCAACCGACTGTAGGAAGCAACGCAGCTATAAGCACACTGAACACGCACGAATATACATCTTCTGGTACAGCGCCTAGCAATCCTAAAAATGGAGCTTTGTGGTGGGACAGCGCTAATAATAATGTTAATGTTTATATAGACGGTGGGTTTAAAAAAATTCAACTAAACGCTTCTGCAGCATCTGGTAACCCTTGGAGTGGTAGTAGAGCTATTTTTGGAGGGGGAGATTTTAACGTCAATGGAGCGCGAAGCAATGCCATTGATTACAGCGCTATTCAAACAGCAGGAAACGCTGTTGATTTTGGTGATTTGACAATAGCAAGGGACTGGATAACATCTGGTAGCAATAAAACTAGAGGTTTATTTCTTGGGGGCTTGCCCACCGCTACTTTCGAAACAATAGATTACATAACTATAGGAACCACAGGAAATGCTACCGATTTTGGTGATTTAGTTTTTGGTCTTTATAATCACACATCATGTTCTGATGGCACTAGGGCTTTAACATGGGGTGGAAACAGGTACAACGTTTCTCCTACTTATCATAATACCATAATGCAAACTGTTATTGCCACAACAGGTAATTCTACAGATTTTGGTGATATGACTGTCAATGGTAGATATACTTCTAGTTGCAGCGATGCTACAAGATCCGTTTGTGCTGTAGGGGAGACTAACAACAGCGGTTATGAAAATAAAATGGAATATATAACTACAGCCTCACCCGGAAACGCCACTGACTTCGGAGACCTATCTTCGGCAAGAGGCCAGATGGCTGGCACAAATGATGCTACAAGAGGTATATTTGTAGGCGGTTGGGATGGTAGCAATCGTTACAATAATATAGAATACATAACGATCCAAACCGCAGGGAACGGAACTGATTTTGGTGATGCGAGTAACGCTATAGTTCGCGCTGCTTGTTGCGCCGATACAACCAGAGCATTAATTTCAGGCGGTTACGAAGAAACTGCTGCTAGACTTAATGTTATAGAGTATATAACTGTTCAAACCCCCGGAAATGCAACAGATTATGGTGATATGACTTCGGACAGGTATGAACATACCTCAATGTCAGGAGACTAGCGATGAGTGAAATAGACAGAATAATAACGATTACAGACAGAGCGGGTACAGGCGCTCCTAATTTTACCTTTGGTGTAAACTTCGCAGGATCTGACAGTGGTATAAGTCCTCATAAACACACAGAGGGAAACACAGAACCTAGCAGCCCTAGTAATGGAGACACTTGGTGGGATACCGACAACGACCTCTATAAAGTCTATATGGACAACGAGTGGAAAGACTGGTTAGGCACTTCTGCTGCGGCAGCTTCTCATTATGGTGATAGAGGACACAAGGCGGGTGTAAGCCATACTGGTACGAATAGAATAGAGTATTGGGATATGACCTCTGCAGGAAATGCAGCAGACTTTGGTGACCTTACACTTGGAGATTATGCTAGACAGGGTATGGCTAGTGATGGAACACGCATATACATGCCTCTCTATAAAAACACAACACAAATAGATTTTTGGGCTTCTGCTACTTTAGGCAACGCTTCGGATTATGGAGATTTGCAATACGGTACTTTTGATAGCGACTGTGAAAGCGACGGGTCTAAAATGCTTTTGGTTCATGGGTACGCACGAAGCGGTAGCACTAACTATGCAGATGGCATTGGTAACAAGATAGAGCAACTTACTGTAGGAACAGGCAATGCAGGAGTTACTGCAACAGATTTTGGAAATCAATTAACAAGCGGTCTTTATTATATGCGATGTGTATCAAACGCGACAAGGATGTTAATAGGGGGAGGTATTACATCTGGTATTCAAGACACTATAGCCTATGTAACTTTTGCAACAGCAGGAAACGCTGTAGATGCAGGAGATTTAAATGTAGGGCGTTACGCTCATGCATCGGCAGGATCAGGAGCAGGGGATATAGGGTGTTTTGCAGGAGGTAATTACGTCCTGCCGGGTGGTTATACCAATTCAATAGATCAAAAAAATCTTACAAACACAAACAATGCTACAGACTTTGGTGATTTGGCGACAACACCTTATTATTTTGACGGATGCTCCAACGCTACTAAGGGTCATTTTTTAGGGGGTTATGACTCCGCAGCAAGTGCAGGAAGTAACGCAATACAACAAATTACCTTCGCTACAGCCGGTAATGCCTCAGATTTTGGTGATTTGTTAGATGCAGGTTGGCATGTAGCAGCATCTTCAGGAGCGGCCTCATGAGTACAATAAAAGTAGATACAATAAAGAATAGAAGCAATGCAATTAACCTGCCCAATAACTTCAAGATAGATGGAGATAGTATCGTACAAGGACATACTGTTTCTGCCACTGAACCTAGTAGTCCTGAAAAAGGTGATTTCTGGTGGGATAGTGCTAACAATAAACTCTATCGATATATCAATAGTGAGTTTAAAGAACTTAGTTTAGTTGCAGCTGATCCATTTTGGGGCGGGGATAGAGCATTAAGAGCGGGTCGCAGGGGTTCTGGAGTTGCGGGTAGCACTCTAAATTTAGATTATTGGGATATAACTACTTTAGGCAACGCTGCTGACTTTGGAGATTGCGATAACAGCGTAAACGGTACAAACTCAACGAGTTCTGATCATTCTGCCTCAAACAGAAGCAGGGCGATTGTATCCAGAAACCGTAATAGTAATAACACATATGACTATTTTACTATTCCAATACCGGGAAATTCAGCCTTTTTTGGTAACGCTCTAGAAACCGCTAGAAGTGGTGCGGGAATTGGTGATGGCACTTATGCAGTTTTTGCGGGTGGTTATATTAATGGCGGCCCCACTGGTACTGGTTATCGTAACGACATAAATGTTTTTACTATTGATACAACAGGCAATGCTTCAGATTTTGGTAATCTTCGTAGAATCACTGGTTTTTCTGGTGGGGCAGGTAATGCTAGTAGAGGCACTATATTTGGTGGTCAAGCATATGTTAGCAGTTATTATTATGAAGATGAGATACAATATATTCCGTTGGGTGGCGTTACCGGAAATGCTTCAGACTTTGGTGATATGTCAAGTGGAGCTTATAGGGTCACCGCTGCCTCAGATGCGACAAGAGCTGTTGCAATTTTAGGAAATGCAGGGCCTAATTTTGGAGGTTCTTCTCCGACTAATAAAATGGAGTACATAACTGTTGATACTACAGGAAACTCTACGGATTTTGGTGATCTAAATAATTTTAATGCTAATAGAACGGAACGATCCGCAGCATGTGAAAATGAAACAAGAATATGTATTTCTGGTGGTGAAACATCTACTTCAGGTGGCACAGTTAATGAGTATACCAATGAAATTATGTACATTACTACGCAAACAACAGGCAATGCTCAAGACTTTGGTGACCTATTAGATGGTTTGGATCAAGGTTTTTCTTCTTCGGGAGATGCTTCTTGAGTGATGTTGTTGGCATAGAAAAGATCACAGACAAGGCAGGTACAGGTGCGCCTGACTTTACTAATGGTTTTAACATAGCAGGATCTGATAGCGGTATAAGTCCTCATAAACATACAGAAGGTGCAACAGAACCTTCTAGCCCATCAAATGGAGATGCATGGTTAGACACAGACAACAATATATACAAAGTTTATATTGATGGAGAATGGAAAGACTGGCTAGGAACTTCCACTTCCTCACCTACGTTTAATTGGGGTGGATCTAGGGCTGTTTATATAGGACGCTTTAACTACCCGTCTCCATATGATCGTGAAATAGACTACTTTGATATATCAAGCTCAAGTAACGCTGCTGATTTTGGAGATCTAACTCAAGCTAGGGAAGATGGAGCAGGAGTTAGTAACGGAACTAGAGCTGTATTTGCAGGAGGTAAAGTTAGCTCAACTAAGTACAACACAATAGACTACATAACTACTGCAACAACAGGAAATGCTACTGACTTTGGTGATTTAACCACATACCCTTTTAGTAGCACTGGTGCGAGTAGCAGGGATTCACTTGCATCTGCTGGCAACAATACCTACGGTTTGTTTATGGGAGGATATCTACATGGTGGTGGGAGTGGTAATATTATTGATTATATTACAATAGCCAACACAGGCAACGCTACCGACTTTGGAGATCTCACCGCCGCCGATCATGGAGGTTCTGCTTTTAACGATGCTACCCGCGCTGTGTACGTTCAAGGTACAGACACATCTAAGAACAATATAGAATATGTGTCTATTGATACTCCGGGAAATGCAACTAACTTTGGAACCCAAACCACTGCACACTCTTTTGAACATGCTTCTTGTGCTGATGCTACAAGAGGTTTGACTTCGGGTGGAATAAGTAGCGCACCTTTTTTAAACCATATAACTTATTTTACTACTCAAAGCGCAGGTAATGGAACTGATTTTGGAAATCTAACTGCTCGATGTAGACATGGCTCGGCATCAGATGGTACTTATGGTACTTTTATAGGAGGTTATGCCACTTCTAGTAGCCCATACCTTATAAATGTAATAGAAAGAGTGACTATCCAAACTCCCGCAAATGCTACCGATCATGGAGACATGCAAAGTATATCCCAATATATTGACGCGACATCAGGATCAGCTTCATGAGTACAATTAAAGTAGACGAAATATTTGGTGATCTTCCTACAGATGCTGTTGACTTACCTAACAAATTTACAGTGGACGGTGCTTCCGTAGAACAGGGATATACTGAGTCTGGCACTGAACCATCTTCTCCTAGCAACGGAGACTATTGGTGGGACACTGGTAACGATAAACTATACAGGTATATGGACGGTGGGTTTAAAGAACTTGGTTTAGCGCCTAGTGGTAATCCTTGGAGTGGTAACAGGGCAATAGTTTTTAGTGCTGCAGCTAATGAAATCCAATACTTTGATATAACTAGCCCCGGCAATGCTACTGATTTCGGTGACATGAGTGAGCCAGTAGATTATATAGGGGCAGCGGGAAGTAGAACAAGAGCTATTAGGGCTTGTGGGACTTCATACCCCGGCAATACTAGACGTAATACATTAGAATATGTAACTCCGTCCACAACAGGAAATGCTCAAGACTTTGGTGACTCTACTTCAGTTAGAAATGCTTTAGCGTGTTGTAGTAATGGAACCCGAATGCTTACAGGTGGTGGTTATAATGGATCAGCTTATATAAATATTGTTGATTACATTACTGTCGATACAACGGGTAATGCAATAGATTTTGGTGATCTTTCAGCAACAGGTCAAAGTTCTTGCGGTGCAGGAGAAGACGCAACAAGGGCAGTGTTTGGTGGCGGTATAGGCGGCAACACTGATACAATAGAGTACTTTACATTTGCAACTCCGGGAAACGCCACAGATTTTGGTAACTTAATAGGAAATATGTACAGAAACTCAGCTTGCTCAGATGCTACAAGAGTATATTTTACAGGGAACGGAACCGACATAGAGTATATTACAACTCAAACAACAGGAAACGCTACTGATTATGGAAATCTAACCCAAAGCTATATTTACCACGGCTGCTGTGAGAATGAGACTATAGGTACTACCATGTGTCCCTCAAGTACTAATGTAAATATAGACTATTTTACAATGTCTACTAGTGGAAACGCTACAGATTTTGGTGATCTTATTACCGCCAGAACAGGGGCCGCCGCAACTTCAGGGTTACCATCTTAAAGGAGAAAAAAATGGGAAAGACTAAAACTAAAAAGAAGACTAACGTAGTAACGAAACCAATTACATTTTCGTTACCTATAGAAGCGTCTGAGAATATCAATCAGGTAGCTGCTGCGCGGGTGGCAGAAAAGTTACCAGAGATAGATCAGGCAACCAGAGCTTTTGATCGTAATAACTCAGCGACAACTTTGTCTATGATGACACTCACTATGCTCAACGGTCACTCTCCTATGCGTATGCTTCGTCAGATTACAGCAGAGGTAGAGAAACGTAAGATGGCGCTTGCAGAGGCGCAGGTCAACCATGCTGAGAAGCGTGTAGAGCTACTGGAGCTTGAAGAGGCTGATGATATTGTTTCTGAGGCTAAACTAAAAGCAGGTAGACATGGGCTAACAATGATGGAGCATAAGATAAACGGCTCTATCAAAGACATAGCAGTGCTTATTGATAGCTACGAGAACATAAAAGAGAAGTGGGATATAGACGAGTGGGACGAAGAAGCCTTTGAAAGAGAAGAGAAGCGTCACCATGTGCGTAGGGGCTTTGAGCTTATGTACCGAAACCTGATGGATGGTGGCAGAGTTTCTACTTCTACAATAGAATACATGCAGCAATATGGTGTCCACCCACAGGTAGCTATGACTGAAGTGTCTGGGTACATACAGCACACTGCACAGAAGATAAAAAACCATGAATTACCTCACTCCAATGATTTAGAGGAGTTCATGGATCTAATGGCGGATAAATATTATAAGAATGCAGATAAAACTGCTGAAAGAATATTTGGTAAATCAGATTTTCTGAACCCCGAATATATGTTAAGACTAGAAAAAACGGAGAAAAAAGATGATACTTGAATACAAAATGCATATGACTGCAGGGGGTATGATGACTCCTGTTTGGGTAGAGGACGGTGGATACTGGGCTAAATCAGATCACACCAAAATTGGCTGGTCACCAGATGAGGCTGATAGAGAATACTATATCCCAGATACAGTTACAGAGCTTACAGCGACAGAGCTGGAGGCTAGAGTTTTAGCAATGCATAGCGCTGATCCTTTTTTAAAGATGGCAGAAAATCCAGAAGATGATCCCGTAGAAATGACTACTGATGAAGTTAAAGCACAAGTCGCTGCTTGGGTATCTGCAAGAGAGTCATAGGGACACTTAGATGTTTGGCTTTCACCCAGTAGCATCGGCTCCGATAGCTGATGATCAGGCAGGAGTAGTCGTTCCGATTACTGTCTCCGTTACTGGGTTAAGCGCGACAGCCTCTACAGCCGCTACTACGGTAACAGGTGCTGTAGACACACCACAGACAGGTCTTGGCTCTACAGGTGGAGTTGGAACTCTTACCGTCACAGGCATTGGTAATACTAGTGCCACAGGCGTTGCAGCCACTGGCTCTGTAGGCTCGGCAATAGCAAGCCTACCTGATCAAGCATCAGTATCGGGTCTCGAAGCAACTACAGGCATAGGCTCAGTCACAACAGCTAACCAGACGATTGTTTCCGTAACAGGCGTATCATCTAGCACAACTTCTGGTTCTGTCACTGTCGAAGGCTTGGCAAACGTCCCTGCAACGGGTCTTGAGGCTACTGTTTCTGTAGGCTCTCCAGTTATACTTGCAGACACTGATATTGATGTCACAGGTGTGAGCGCCACGGCCTCTGTAGGAGCAGCCTCTGCAAGCATAGCTGTAGATGTGTCTGTGACAGGCATAGCAGCCAACAGTTCTACGAATGACGTAACTATAGTTGGCGCAGCCAGTATACCTGCAACAGGACTGCAGGGTAGCGCTAATGTGGGAACTATCGCTGTAGCGGCAAATGCAAGCACATCAGTCACAGGCGTAAGCGCAACGAGTGCTACTTCTTCAGTCAATCCAGTTTCAAGTGTAGATGTTACAGGTGTAGGCGCTACTGGTGGCATAGGAAGTGCATCAATAGTGGGTATTGCTTCAGTACAAGTAACTGGTGTTTCTGGCCTTGGTGTTGTTGGCACAACGAGACACTACACACCTGTGGACTTAATAGGAGTGCCTGTAGATCCATACGCA
>CEUO01044651.1_pt1 | contig 13368 bp, 8 predicted proteins | sample 531391 | NCBI WGS metagenome assembly CEUO01 (sample SAMEA2622799, study PRJEB7988) | marine metagenome | isolation source: saline water (ENVO:00002010), including
GCTGATATACGCCAGTGATCTGACATTTGTTTATTCCAATATTGAGATAACTTCCACTGTGTTGTATCAATATTTAATATTTTTATAATTTCTTCTGGGGATTTAGGTTCTGTTTGAGATATTCCAGTAATCTTTCCTTGACCACTTTCTATATCATATGAGGATGTGCAATCATCTGTTGCATAACCCATTTCTCTTTCTTCTTTTCTTTTTTCTCTTTCTTCTGCTTGTATTACTTTTTTTATTTTATCAAATTCTTCTTCTGTTATTCCTATTCTATCTGCACAATACTCTGAATTCTTTTTCCATTTTAAAGCATTTTTTACTTTTTCTTTTAAATTCATAAGATAGCTATATTAATTAGTGCTGCTAATATATAAAAAAATTAGCAATAAAAAAAGAACCCTAAGCTTTCACCTAGGGTTCAGAGCAATTTGCGAAGTTAAAACCAACAAAAACCTCCACGTTTTGCTTTTTAATTTGGTATAGTCACATATAACGTAACAGATTGAGTATTCACTAAATTATAACCACCACCTGCATCTACAGTTCTCATTCTAAAAAGGTATTGCATTCCAGGAACAAGACCAAGATTACCTGCATTTATTGTATACTGATTTTGAGTTAAAGGAATAGTGGCTGCTATATTCCAAACACCAGGTGCAGCAGGGTCTTGCCATTCAAGTTGAAAAGCTGTTGCAGGATATACACTAGCTTGTTGAAGATATGACCAAACAAATGAAGCACTTCCAGTTGTTACATTAGTACATGAAAAATAAGGAAAAAAACCATATATAGTAGCTTGACCTATTGTTGTACTTAAAGCAAAAGATTGTAAAAATTGTGATAAACTCCATCCTTGTTGCCACCATACAGGATATTGACCTTCAACTGTAACCCACATATCTTCTTCATTACATATTTTAACACACTCAACACATTCTACAGAAGCACATTGATTAGCATTAATAGGACAATTTATACCTATATGATTTGTACAATTCATAGCTAAAGCTATATCTTCACATCCACAAGGCAAAGAAGTATTATTTCCACATGTATTACAAGCACTCATTTTTTTACATTTTAATTATTAACATGTTCCACTACCTGTTCCAGCAACTCCAGACCATCCTACAGTTTTTGTATATTGATCCCATTTTTTACCTCCTGATCCATCATGTAATGCATAATATCCAGTTTCTATTTCATCACTGGCATCTGCAGCACACGCACCTGCTGCTGATTTATATGATATACCTGTAAACGGAACAGTAGTTGAAGGATGATATATTTCCATACAATTTGATGCTGTATTAGCAACTGTACAAGCAGTACCATGATTAACAGCACTATATCCCCAAAGAACTGTAGATCCATCAGTCATTCTTTTAGAGCATTCTGTTGTTATTGAACAGTTTGTTCCAAATAAGTTAGGATCTATTCCTAAAACTGCCATTAAATTAGCTTGAAGACTTATATTAGCTGTACTAAGAGTTACTCCTGCATCTATCCAAGTTCCAATGCTAAAGTTAGAACTTGACAATCCTGTTAAAGTAATATTGTTAGATGTAACTATATCATATGGGGCATCTGCTTCAGATGAATTTTCATATAAATATTTACTTATACTTACAGGATATTTACCAGCTCCTACCTTAAGACCATCAGATTCTGCAAGTTTTAATTTTCTACCATAAATTGCTGCAAGCATTTGTAATGCAGATGCTGCACTTTCTCCTGTTGTAGAATCTATAATAGGAATTAGAATTTGGCTAAATCTAATTCCAGCATTTCCAAAGTATTTTAATGAAGTATTATTTGTTGTACCCCATGCTGTAACTTCAGTTCCTGTTAAAAGATCTTGTAATTCTTCGTATTGTGTTTGATAATCAGGTGTAGGTTGTCCTATAAGACCATCAGATAAATTAGTAAATCCATAACCAGCATTTGTAGATGTTGTGTTAGTAAACGCAATTATAGTTACTGAAGTTGGTGGAGATTCCTTACTTCCAGATGACCAATAAGATGGAATAGATTTCCAACTGCTCCATGTTCCTGATGATACACTAATACTACCACTTGCTCCTGCTTTCATATCAATCAATGATTTTGGATAATTTAAATAATCACCTGAATCAGTTGTTGAGTCAACAGGTATATAATAAATTGATCCTGTCCAATTAATACAAGTACTTTGCATTTTAAGTTTTATAGCTTCAAATGTAGCTTTTAAATCTACAGCATCAGTATAAGTCATTGTAGTTGTATTTACATAAACATAAATATCATCACTTGTAGAATATTGTCTTTCAGCTCTAGTTATAGGAACTATCATTTCTGAACTTATACCACAAGAAGTATTGACAGTAAATTTAAAAGAATCAGATGTCCAATCATTAGGACTATTGTTATTATAAGTAAATACTAAAGTATTTTTAGTGCTTAAACCTGTATCATATTGTACAGTACCTTTATAAGGATTTCCTGTAATTTTAACTTGATTTTGAGAAAACTCACTTTCAAATCCTATTACATTAACTTTACATAAAACGGAACCACTATCTACACAATAGTTCATAGGTTTAACATTTGTAAAGTTTAATGAACAATCACAAGATCCTACAACTTGATCTATGCTATTATTATCTTTATTAACTAAAGCATATACATATATAGTAGTATTAAAAGGATTAACTAATGTACCTACATATTTCCATCCACTATCTTCCTTACCAGCACCAACTGTTGAAGCAAATAATCTTGATTTAATGACTAAAGATGTAGAAGATGTATCAGAGATAAAACTACCATATGATGTTATGGATTCTCCTTTATCACAATTTATTTTATTATCACAATCATTACATTTTACCACTATAAAATTACCATCTGTATCAAATCCTGCTTTAGTAGAGTAAGTTACACTTGAATCATTATAACAAGCAATATTTAAACTTTTACCAGATAATAAAGATGCTTTAGTTTTAAATTCTGAAGATAAAACATTAGATGTTACACATGCTGGGGTAACAGTTGTTGTACTAACTGATGGACATTTTGTAACTACTCCTGATCCTTTAGATCTTAATTCAGCATATATATTAAAAGTTTTACCTGCTGGTAATCCTGTAAACTGTCCATTTATAATATTTTTAGGTGCATCATAAACTCTTCTACCAAACTCACCACCTCCTTGACCTTCACAAACTAATGTTAAATCATATGCGCCACCATTAACACCTGTAAGTTTAAATGTAATTGAATCTTTAGTTGCTTTAGGAAATGTAATTGTAGGACAAGATTGATTATTTTCTACATTAAATTGAACTGATTTAGCACATTGTGAATCACCATCAGTAAAGCACATATCAACACTAACTTTATAATTACTTGCTGTATTTATATTTGAACCTTGAAATGATATATTAGTTCCACCTTTTGCTTGTGATTCAGAAACAACATTAACATATTTTGTTATACTATTAAAATCAGTATCTTCTACTGTAACTTTACAACCTTGAGCTCCGCAATCTTTAAAAGGTAATCTTACTTTTGTACCAGAAAAATCTAATTTTATTCCAGTAACTACACCTGTTTGTGTAGTTGCTAATGAACCTTTAACATCATATGTAATATCTTGACATGTTGTATTTCCAAAGAAATTCTTTTGTATATCTGAAACAGCATTTCTCATATCTGCAATTGTCATCCATGCATTTGCCACTGATTGTGATAAATTATTAGGAGTTTTATACCATCCTGGAAGTAATCCCATTTTAGTATTTCCATTTAAAACGCTTTCATTAGATAAATTCATTGGTTCTTTCATGATAGCATTTCGCATATCAGATACAGTACCGGACATATTTCTTAATATTCCAAATTCTTTTTCAAGAGCAGTTAATAATACATTTACTGCTACAGCTTTTTTATCAGGTAAAACATATTTTGAAACTACTTTAGGAAGAGATGTTGTACTTTTTTGAACCTGATTTTTAATCATTCTATCTATCACCAACTTATTAGCTTTAGAAAGGGGTTTAGTTGGTGTCTCTTTTGGATCATCTGGTGGTTGCATTTCACCACCACCTGTTATAAGATTACTAGTTGTTAAACATTGTTGTGTACAATTAATTAGTTCACATGTTGCTTTACCCATAAGATCTCCCCAACCACTATATTCACCATGAAAAGGTGCAACATTATTATTTGCACCAGCATCAGAACTTACTGTATATAAACTAGAATTAGTAGTATTAAGAACCATAAAATCTACTTTTTCCATAGTTGTGTTTAAAGTAAATCCTGGATCATCAATTTCACCATTTAGATATTTAGTATATATTTCAATTTGAGATTCAGTTGCCAATACAAAAGGTTCAATAACATTATGTGTACTTGCAATTGCTATATTTGTTATTGATTTAATAATTTTTTTACCATTCGTTACTTTTACAGAATTAGCAAAACAATCTGGTACTTTTACAATTGGTGTTTTTGCTTTTGGAGGAGTGATTATAAAACCTTCACCTTCTAAAGTACAAACATAAGAAACAAGAGCATTAATATAATCTTCTAAACTTTCAAAAGTCATATCTGGATATGCATCTTGTAAACAACCTGGAGATAAGGCGCTTATATCTATTCCAGCAGTATTTCCATCAATTGTTTGAATTGCAACTAATTGTTCACAAAGTTTTGCTAATACAGCACTAATACTATCTCCTGTACATAAATCAATGCAAGGTAAATCTGGACCTTGCCAAATTACACAATTAGAAGAAACTGGGTTACATCCTTTTGGAGCAGAATTTCCATTAGTACTTGGAATCATATTATCTTATATTTACAGTTGTAAAATTTTATATTCACTATATATAATAATATACAAAATTTTTAATTTACAACCAAGTTATTATTTTTTATAATGTTTGGTCTGGGTTTATATTATATTGATATGGTGCTCCCCACGCACAATCTATACTTTTATCAGCAGATGCTGAACAGGTTTCACCATTACATATCATATCAACTGCTACATTAGTTATAAACATACTAGCAATATTATCTATACCCCCTTCTTCAAATCCTTCATCAAGAGTAAATGCTAACCATATATATGGTCCACCCATTCTCCAAAAATCAGCTCCTGTCCATGATGAAGGTCTATGTGCATGATTCATGAGCGTCCCATCATCATTGTAATTTACAGCATCATAATGTATTTGAACACTTATTGTCATACCATCTATTGTTCCGCCAGAATAACTACTATCTAATGGTCCAAAACGAAGTGCATGCGGTTGATAAAAATTTGTAGTACCTCCTGTTCTTATACCATGTGCTTCTGAATTTTGAGTACTTTCTTGAAAAACCCAATCCCAATAATTAACAGCTATTTTATCAGAAGCTTCTGTAGCTATAGTATTTTTAACATGTGTACTATTAATTAATGCTGTAAGTTCAGGATCAAGAGTTAATCCTTGCATTTGTTCACAATCACCGTCTGTACAAACCGGAGTAAATGTAGGATCTTCATCATAATAAAATTGACTATTATAAGTTGGAGCTATTGCTCCAGTAAAAATTTTTAATTGATTTCTTCGTTCTTGATTTAATGGATATATTTTACATTGTTTACTATAAAATCCACCAGTAGTTCCACTTGATATATTATCACTTCTCATATATACATCATAATCACTAGTACCTCCATAATCAACAGTATCAAATATAGAACCGGTATTATATAAAGAACTACAATCTGCTGGAGGAAAACCCATTGATTGTGGATGCATTTGATAATAATTACCACCAGTTCCATAAGCATCAGGATTACCATATGCCGTCACATCAGAAGATTCCGGTATTGTACCATCCCAAGGATTTCCATTTTGGCTAAAGAATATAGGTATTATTACAAATTTAGTATTTTCTTCAAATAATCTATTAGGATCTGCATCTTTAAGATTTCCCATTTGTCTGTATGATCCAGGATAATCCCAACCTGAACAATCTACCCCATCAGCACTACAACCAGAATGATCAAACCCATCATAATATTTACAATAGAAATCATCTGCTAATCTTTGTTGTAAAGTCATATCACCAGCGCCCCATGAGGATAAGTTTGCAAGTACATCAGCTGTCCATACAAATAAACCTTCCTGTGGAGTACCTTGACTTTCTAAACAAATATATGGGAACTCAGTTAATGGATCCGTTACTCCAGAACTAAAACAGCTTCCTATTACTGCTTCACAAGATTGTTGATCAGAATATTCTAATTGTGCGTAATTATAATCTTCTGGTACATATCCTTCAAAAACACAACACATGCCATCTTCATTACCATCAAAATAATTTGCACCTACTGAACCAAAACTGGTTGATCCAGTAGACAGATCAAGAATTACACCAGGTGCATAATATTCAGGTACCCATTTTTGTGCTTGACCTCCTCGTGATCCACACAATGATTCACAACTTTCCATACTAGTAAATTGTGCATCAAGTCCAATCCATGGAGGAATTAAACTTGGATCTTGTACTGGTACACATTCACCATTTTGGCAATAAGCTGAAATTATTTCTACGGGATCATCATCACATCCGCATCCAGCACTAACACAATTAGCTGAGGTTGGATAGAATCCAAGTGGTATATCATCCCAATTAATAGGTCCTTCAACTAATTGTGATATACAAGATTCTTGCACACAATCATCTGCTCCTTGAGGAATTGGAATTGATGTATCTTTAAAACATGTCCAAATTCTTTCCATATCTGGAGGTGGATTACAACAACAATCTCCACAATTATAACAATCTTCTTCAGAAGCAAAAGTAATAGGAGGATTTGCTGGAACTGCTGAATAAGTTGGTGAACAAATACATTCACCATTTTGACCACCTTGTGGAGTACATCTCCATATTGTATATTCTACACTTTGACAATTTTCTATACATTCTTCTTGTGTAGCATATCCTAACACTCCTTCACTATCAATAATTTCTACACAACCATTATATATGCCTGTATTACTAGATGAATCACATGCCCAACTTGTATTTACATCTTCTGGCACAGGTTCATCAACAATAGTAGCATCAACATATGTACCTTCTTTACAATCTAATTTCATTGCTCTTATTGTACATGGAGCTTTTGCTTCTCCAGTATTTATTTTTATAGTTATTTTTTGTTGATTACAACTACCCGTTGTATAAAAGCAAAATTCACAATCATTTATTGTATGGAAATTATTAGTTGAAGCTTGAGGAATTGTAAATTTAAAAATTCCATCTTCATTAGTATAACCAATAAGTTCACCATCTATAATAAGTTGGTAATTAGGAATTGGATTAAAGTATTGATCATATACTTCAATATATATACATTCTTGATCATTTTCACATATAAAAGCAGGATAAAGATCTGGATTATCAGCAACCTCTTCACTAGTAGGACATGGATTTTCTGGATAAACTGGTATCATACCACAATACCAGCAATCTTGATTTGTAGTAGAACATATTAAATAGCTACTAGGACCTGTATTAATTGTAATATTAGTATAGCAAGTAAAACATCCATCAACAACTGTAGGAGCAGGAACTATATTATTACCCGGATCACTAGCTCCAAATGTTGGCCAATCTTGATTTGCAAAAGTTATATTAAATCTAAGATTTCCATCAATTAAAATAAATTTAATTTGATCATTTAGAATTGCCCCATTAACAGGAAGGTTACCATTATCTATATAGACTTGATATCTATAAAATAATTCTCCATTAATATTAACTATTAAGGCCCCTCCTAAGTTAGTTCCACTAGCATTAGTAGGAATGGTACCTTTACCAACTGTTGTCCATGGACTATTACCATCAGAACTTGAAAAAGCATATAATTGAGCTTGACCACTAAAATTTGGAAAATAATTTTGATCTAATATATATGTAAGAGGAATGTCTAATTGTATATAACTTGCACTTCCTATAGGATCTGTAAATTCACTTTCACAAGGATTACCAGAACAACATGGTGTTTCTGATCCCCATTGCACCCATTGTGGAATAGGATCATAATATAAATTTCTTACCCAAACTGTATTACTATATTCTCTTGACTGAATAGGTTTTTTTAAATTTTGCCAATCACATATTTCTTTTTTTAAAAGAGTGGAATCATACTTATTTACAGAACAATATGTAGTTACACCATACCTTGATGCCATTACATCTTTTGCAATGTATTTAGAAAATTCTTTCTCTAATTCAATTCTTTTAATAAGTTCTTGATTAGATTGAGTATATGTATAAGGTTTCTTATGCATCTGTTTTTATTTTATTTACAACAGACAACTTCACAAGTTATCTTTTCTAATCTTTTCTTTGCATAATCATATAATTGCATGCCTGCATTTGGTTCATGACAATATTCAACTTTTGATTTTGCTGCATCAATTAATGTTCTTATATACTTCATTTCTGACATTACATCTAACATATCAGAACTTGGCTCACAAGGTTTAACTTCTAACTCACAAAGTTTTGCATAATATGCAGAAAGTATTGTTGTAATTCTCATATGATTATATTCTACATATACTTTATCATGTGGAGCAACACTCCATCTTATGATATATATTCCATCAGGAAAAGTATTTCTTGTATTTGAACAATCCATTGTTTGCAAACCAAAAGCACAAGTAGAAAAATCTCTATGGAAATTTTCATTCTGTTCAATAGAAATAGGATTTTGAAATCCTGGAGGAACTATACTTAATGTAGGACAATCTATAGGTATTTCTGAAGTATACTCACTAGTATCCCAAATAGTAAATATTTCACAATTTGCAACAGTTGGTATTTCTAAACTTAAGATATGTTTTTTAGCCATAAGAATTATATTAGTACACTACTTATAAATAATATACAAAAAATATGAGGTAAATAGAAATAAAAAAGGGATAGAATTCACTCTACCCCTTTTTAAAGTTATATAATAGTATTAGCTATTAAGATGGAGTAACCATTGTTGCACCACTTAATGTTGCTATTTCATCCCATAATGAGTTGAAATCTGAAGTACCAGTACCATTAATTACAAGATCTCCAGCAGCAATTGTTGCACCAAGAGCAGTCCACTTAGGTACAGCAACCGTATAAGTATATTGATCATTATCAAATACACCTGTAGGATTATTGTATCTAGGCACACTATGTGTTAAATAGTATAACGTATACCAATAGCTTCTATTAGCAGCTGTTATATTACTTAATAACCTATCTGATTGTTCAATTTCTCGGAATCTTGCAGAATCTCTAAGACCTTGGTTATACGGCATTTGCATATAAGCATCTGACAATATAAGATCTTTAAATACTCCATCACCTCCTCCTAAATCATGAACAGGAACAACAGCATTAAACTGAGCACCAGCAGTACTTGTTGCATTATAAAAGAACTGTCCTAATGTACTAGGAGCACCATTATTATATGATGCAGCACCTAATGGATTATGAGTAGCTAAACAAAGATCACACGAATTTCCTGATTCATCAAGAACTTCAACATTTGCTAATAAAGGCTCATAGTTTTTGAAATCTCTAGTATCCCATGAACAATTACCAAATTCAGTATCAACAACACCAGGCTTAATTCTAATAACTGCACCACGGTTTGCATCCCATGTAGCTGCACAAGCAACTGCATCAAGATCAGCAACCGCAACTTCAACCCAAGTAGTACCACCATCAACTGTAGTTGCAAAGTATGTAGTTGCAACAGCACCTGTAGCAGATGTATCTAACAATGGACCTAAAATTGGATCATCAGCAATATTTTTAGCTATCATTGCCATTGCTTTAACTGGATCAATATAATCTCCATCATCTCCACAACAGTTACATACTCCACCAATATCAAATTGTCTATAAGCATTGTGCCCTAACATTCTTAGTGCATCAGATCCTTTAAGATCAATTCGTACCATTGGATCAGAACCGCATGGCCAACAGCTTGTAGAAGAAGCACCACCAAAAGCTTGAAACTCATAAGTTTGACCTACACCTACAGCAGCATCTGCTCTTCCTAAAGCATTAATAAAATTCATTTGAATATCTTTAGACTTAATAGACTCATCATATCCACCATGATTTTGCCATCCTGTAGCACTAGTTGTAGAACTTAAAGTACTAGAACGTGGTGATTCAGAAGCTATAATAAATTTTTTCTTAGCACCTGCTGGTGTTGCAGCAGCATATGCTTGAAGTGCAGCTACGTTATTAATATTAGTATAATCTGTGGATTTATATAATCCTCCAGCTAACTGTGTACCGTTAGCATCAATTGCTAAGTCTTTTGTTTTCTTAGCAGCATTATTAACCAACCGGTCAATGTAAAAGCTTTTATGAAAGCTATGATTAAAATGTGACATAATTTTTCTTTTTTAAAATTTATAAATAAAGTAGATAAACCCATATCTACCGGGTCTGGTTTTTATCTATATATATAATATACAAAAAATTAATTAAACTCTCTGAATATTAATTGTTTTTCTCACTTAAAGAATCCCCTCTCTGAAACTGATTAGGATCAGAAATATCTCCAGCAAGTATACTAATTGCTTCATCTATCATTAATTCTACAATATCATCCTTAAATTCACATTCAATATCTTCAGTTGCTTGTTGACTTGTATAAGGGTCTACACAACCTTCAATTTGTATGAATCTAGGTTTTCTATAATATATTAAATCTGCTCTTAATATGAAGAAATCTTTTCTCCATATTCTAACTTCATTATCTTGAAAAGTACAAATTGTTTCTCCCCATTCAAAATCTGGATCTTTAAGAGGATCTCTTAAAATAATATCTGTATTTGCTACCTCAGATAGATATACCGTCATAGTTCTAGGTTCTTTACAACACTTTTCTTTACTAGCACCAGGAGCCATTGCTGCTTCTACAGCTGGTACTCCTGTTCCTGGAATAAGAACATCTTCTGAATCTTCTTCTAGGAACGGTCCATAACCATTATTAAAAATTTGATTTCCTTCCTCTTCTAAACATTCTTCAATCATGTATGTTGGTAAATCTTCTTCAGTTGAAATAAAAGCTCCAAAAAGAGGATCACTAGGATCTAATTGTAGGGTTGATTCATTCCATGCTTCTGGATCATTAGTTTGAACCCAATAATTACAATAATGTTTCCACGGATTAGTGGAACAAGGATTATTCATATTATCAGATGGACAACGAGCCCAATACATATAAGATCCATATTCTATTGTTTCATACTCTGGTGGTATTTCTGGAACATATTCTAAAGCTTGAACAGCTTTTACTTCTAATCTTTTATATTCTAAATAATCACCACCAAGACTAGGATTATAAATTAAATTAAAATTATCAGATTGAAAATATCCATATTTTTCGTCATAAGGAATATCTGTACCTGTTAATTCAATTGTTGTTAAAAGAATTTGTAAATCATCTATTCTTCTTTTAGAAGCTTCATCACCTTCTCTATATTGATTAGTTCCATGTAATTGTCTTCTACACCAAGAAATTTGAGCTTTATTAAACGTTTCAACTATTTGCCAGCACTCTATATTATCATAATCATTACTAGCAATTTTATTTAGTCTTTGTTTAAATTTTAATTGAAGAGTACTATTATTCATTATATTTCTCTTTTACTTATTGCTATATCTGTAATATCAGGACAGATTTTATAACCTGTAACTTTATCCATTAACATAATAAAAGGATCATTAATAACATTCATTTTAGCTGTAGTATTATTAATACATTGTAAAACTTCTTCTTCTTTACCAGCATTCACAGTTAGCGTTATAACTAACTGTGACTTCTGATCTACTTCAAAAACTAAATTTACAACATTTGTACCTATTGTATTAATAAGTATATGTTTATCTGCTCTAGCAAGATATATATCTGTTGCACTAATTTTAGCTTTAAACCACATTATCTATTCCAATATTCTTCAACTTTATCTATTAAATCCCTTAATATATCTTCATTTAAAGGATCAATTAAAGATGAATAAACTGCTTCTTTAGTTTTACCTAATTTAAAACCAGTTGCAACATCTACAATTTCTCCTCTTTGGCTTTTTAAAAGTTTCATTTCTGTAGCATCTTTCATTACAGTTAAAACTTTAAGTGTTCCTAAATCATGTCTAGCAATTTCTAAAAATCTTTCTGCACATTTTCTAGCACTTCTTTCTCCACCTGTTCCATATATATATTCATCTAACATAGAATACATAATATCATTTGGTGTTGACTTTTTATATTGTGTACTAATATTATCTATAAGCTTAGTAACATAAAATAATTTAGTAGCATTAGTATCATACATGCTTTGTAATGATCCTAAAGCTTTATTTCTTAATTTAGTAATACTTGCTCTAGTACTTGCAGTATCTCTAGCTTTATCTAAATAAAACTTTATTTTTTCATCTGTTTTAGCTTCATTTAAATTTCTAGCAACTATTGAAAAACCACCAGCTTCAATAGCATATAATTTTATTAGATCATAAGGATCTACTTTTGGATCAAGATAAAGAGGTTCATTACCTGCTCTTATAGTTAACTTAGACCATAATGCATCATTATCAGGTTTAAGTAATTTAACTTTATTCCAAAAATCAGGAGCTTCTGGATCCAATATATTTTGAGCTAACTCTGCTTCTAATTGAGTTACTACTCTTCTTATTTCTTTTATTTTTTCTTTTCTTAATTCTGGTGGAAGAACTTTTACTTCAGGAGCAAATTCATTTAATCCTGTAACATATCTCTTTACACCATTAATTTCTAAACATGTTAATTGCTCTTCATGATATACACCATCATAAAGATTCATTCTATATTTTTCTAATCCCATATTTTCTATATCAGGATTAAAATAAGGACGTATTGCAATAGTCTGATCTTTTTGTTGATTCAGATCTTTAAATGTTGTATTATCTACTTGTTGTACACTAGGTTTTTCTAATGTTTCAACAAATTTTTCTTCAATAACTGAAGTATTTTCTACTACAGATTCTTCTTTTTTAGTTTTTTTCTTTGCCATTTTAAAAGGTTTTTTTAATTATTATTAGTTTATTAAAATTTAAAAGAGGGATCCTAAGATCCCCCTTTCAAAAAAATTAGATATTAGAATGAACCACCCGTAATTGGATTCTTCATAACTATTTTCAATACCTTGGTAGGGTCTTTCACCCATATTGCCGGCATGGTTTGAGTCATATAAACTCTATAGCCATTGAAGTTTCCAGAAGATTGGAATCCTTGAGTTCTTCCCATATAATCCATAGTTCCATTTTGGTA
>CEUO01003131.1_pt1 | contig 13318 bp, 26 predicted proteins | sample 531391 | NCBI WGS metagenome assembly CEUO01 (sample SAMEA2622799, study PRJEB7988) | marine metagenome | isolation source: saline water (ENVO:00002010), including
CTGGCACTGCTCCATTCTTAAAAAAGTTATCTTGAAAGTTTCTCATACTAGATAAAAGTTGCATAGTTCTAAATGCAGGCTTTAATCTTGGAACTCCTCTATATATTGAATTAAATGAGTTCTCTTTAATATGGATTATCTCAGTTGGAGTATAATCTATCATTCCGTCATACGTATACTTGCTTATGTATGTTTTTTCATCTGTTTCTATATTTACATTTTCAGCAGGCAAATGATACATGCCTTGTCCATCAAAGTAAATAAATATATTACCATCAATCAGTAAATCAATTATCAGATTTCTTTTAAAAGTATTTACATCTTGAAATGGGTTTGGTTGTACATTAAGTAAGTTATTAACAGTAACTTTTCTAATATTTTTAAATACAGGATTTAGACCAGGTATTTTTGGTCCAACATCGCTTGGTATCTCTGCGACATCATCTACTACAATGTTTACTGCACGATTTACAACTTCTAGTTTTTCATAAGCATCACGATATCTAGTAACGACTTCTCTAGACTCTATAGTTAAACCCTCCTCTCTACCGATTAGGTATTGAGCAGGATTATGTTTTTCGTCATCGCTGTAGATATTTGTTTGTCTACCTAGTATTCTGTCATACCATGCCATATTTTTCTCTTTGTTTTAATACCCAACGCTTTTGTTTTTGGGCTGTGAATAGTTTGGGTCGTTTTCCATAAATGGAATGTAATCTTAAATGGTGATCATGACAAAGAGTTACAGCCTCTTCGTATAGTTCTGAAATATGCTCCTGTATAAACGTATCTCTAACTTCCATTATTTCTTCAGCGCTATCAATATTTAATTTATTCTCTCTTAACCACTTCTCTAACAGTTCCGTCATTCCGTAGAAGTGATGAAAGTCCAGATTTTCCTTACTTCCGCAAATGAGACATTCCGTTCCCTTGTCGTATTTTGACTTTGCTTTGTCTCTAACGTATTTGACTAAGTCTCGCTTAAGATTCATTTATTTTTCTCTTATCTTGTATTATACTAAAATACCACGAAAAAGTCAAGAAACATTTTTTCGTAGGTGTGGTTAATTTAAAAAGTTGTTGCTGATGTCTCAAAAGTATACAGCGCATATCTGAGAGCATCTGACATATGAGAGAATCTATCATGTCGTGGCTTTTCTTTCATAAGATTAGGATTTGGATCCCACTGATATTGGTCTAAACATTCAAGAGTGTGAAAGCATCTTTGATCAACTATAAGTTTATTATTATCTACTATACTTGCAACTTCTCCAATACCATCAAGCACAGACTTCTTAGCATTAATAGTAGTTACATCATAGTTTTGTGCAAAGTCAAATCTAGTCTGTTGAGCTGCTGAGTCTATGTAAATCCAATCAATACTATACTTTTCTTGTAGTGCTTTTATTTGCATAGCATGTTGCTCAGTCGTTCGTTCTGCATCTAAATATTCATCTAGTACATAGAAGTTGCCTGAGTCCCAATCGTATGCTATGACACATAATGCTGTAGGATCTTTGTAACCTACGTCAAGTCCTGCGATAACATCCATTTGACTTGTATCAAGTTCACTCAAATCTGCAATACAGTTTTCATGATCAAAAGCCCATATCTGACCTTCATAAGTATTAAAGTCAGCCATATATTCTTGAGCGAACTCTGCTCCTGACATAGACCTTCTTGCCTCTACAATATCTTCCTCACTAAAGCGTGGATTTTCGTGATAGGTTGCTCGGATCGAGCACCACTCTTGAAACTCATCTGAGAATCCACGATAAAAGAAATCTGCAAACCAGTTATTTCTACCACGAGGTGTAGAGATAAATATTGCTTTTGAGTTATCTTTGTCTAGTGTTGGACGAAGTGCGACATTAAAAGCATCTCTGCCATCTACTAAAGCTGCCTCATCAAAAATGATTAAGTCATATGATCTACCTACACATGAATCTACTTGATTAATAGACCCCATACGAATTGTAGAACCATTTGATATTTCTATCACTCTATCTTTTGCATTATCTTTTGTTACTTCTAAATCGAAGTGTCGTATAAGTTGCCTTTGTAAGTCAAAAGATATTTGAGAGAGTGAGTAGTTAGGCGACATAATTAATATGTGCGTATTTGGAACAAGCGCTGTAAGCTGTCCAATTATATTTGATATGTAAGTTTTTCCTTGTCGTCTTGATACTGCACCACAGACAAAACGATACTTAGGATTATTGATTGCATTGATGATTGCTATTTGAGATGCGATAGGAGTAACTCCCAATAGTTCCATATATGGTTCTATTGGAAGTTTGATAAACCTATCTTCTGATTGATAAGAGGTTAGTTCCCTTCCCTCTATGTCTTTGCGACTGATTTCTAGTGTCAATGTTTCGTTATATTGTCTATTGAATGAATGATTTGATGGGATTGAGCAAGATGGTATAGATATAGGAATCCTCCACACAATGCAGAGATCTGCAAGTTTTCTTCGGTGAGTTGACCTGTCTTAGAAGCCTCTTTGTCTACTTTATCTAATACTGCTGTTGCTGACTCTGAAAGATTTTCAAGCCAACTCTCATCCAAATATCTTAAATCTATATCTTCTACCATTTTACTCTGTTTGCCCAATATGCTGCGGACATTTTTCCTTTTCTTATATTTCTACGATGTCTTGCTTTGAATGATGCTCTTTTACGCTTCATTCTTTCAGACTCCCCTTTCTTCGGTTTACCCGCTGTTTTTGCTCCCTGTTGCCCAAATCGAATAGTTTTTATTTTATTTCCGACTTTTGCAACAACAATGTGCGACTTTTTAGGGTGACCTGGAGTTCTTTTAGGTTTATTATATCCTGATACACCTGCCCTTTTAAGTCTTGAATCTCTTTTTCTTCGTTTTCTTGGCATTTCTAGCTCTCCTTAACCCTGCTTTGGCTGATTTGAATACTTTAGCTACACTCTTCTTACCCATTACTTTTGCTCTTTGTTCTCCTACAGTTAGTATTTGAATTTTTCTAGCATAAGATTTACGAACTCTTTTTACTTTTCGTACAGTTGCTCTTGCATTTTTTACAGTAGCAAACTTTATTCTAACAGTATCTTTTGGGTTTTCGTCAGTATAAAGTCTCCTTCCAGAGTTCTTAGGCTTTTTACCTGTTCCTTTTTTTGGATCTCGCTTTTTTCTTCTTACCATAACCTGATGCGTATATCGCTCTGCCTTGACGCTCAGCGTCTTTTTTGTTTTTGTAAATCTTACCTGATTTACCCCAACGATAGCCGCCTTTAACCTTTCTTACGGGCACGACGCTTCTTTCTTTTCATACCTTTCTTTTTAGTGCCATTCTTTTTGCCGTTTTTCTTTTGTTTAGCCAGAATAGCTTTTTGTAAAGCCATTGGTAATTTCTTTTGCTTTGCTGTTAAAGCCATATTTATCTCCCTCTACGACGAGTCCTACGTCTACGTCGTCCTTTTCTAGCAACAGTTTTTACGTAAGTGGGCTTACCACCTACTCCCTGTCTCTTAGATCTTTTTCGTCTTACAGCTGACTTAATCTGTGATTTACTCATGCGTGCAGCTCTTGATGCAGGCACACACTTTGGATATCCTTTTCGACCTTTCTTGGCTTTCTTTCTTCCACATTTATGAAATCCACCACCTTTCTTTGGTCTACCAATATCAACCCAATTTTCGGAAAACCACTTTCCTAAGCCACCTCTACCTCTAGACATTATTTACCTACCTTTCTCTTCGCGGCTCTATGAGCTGCTCCAAAAGTTTTGCCTTCTCTCATAAGCCTTCTCATCATAGACATATGTCTTTTAGTATGATGTGCAGAGTGTCTACGTAGCGTAGCTTGTTGTCGCTTAGTAAGTTTTTTCATTTTTTTCTTTTTAGCCACGACGATATCTCCCTCCTCGCTTCTTGTATTCTCTTACAAGATATGCGTTTGCATAGGCACTGGGATAAACTGCAAACTTTCTTTTAGTTGCTGCTTTTACCCTTGCGTATAGCTTTTTATTAGTTGGAATGTTTCTAAGTTTTTTCGATTTAGTAGACTTACGTCTACGCTTTCTAACAGCCATGATGGCCTCTCATTCCTTTTCTTTTCTTTTTACCGTTCTTTTTCTTTTTCTTCTTTTTAGTCCCTCCATAGTGATATGGCATAACTAGCTCCTTTTACCCAGTCTCTGAGTCCTGGACTTAGTAAACTTTTGATACTTAGTCCTTCTTTTTGATAATCCCCTCGATTGTAAATACTTCTGATATGCTGATCTACCTCTGGCAGCTTTGCGAGTATTTCTTAAATTTTTTCGTACCACTATCCTTCGGTAAGAACTGCTGTACCTTTCACCTCTGCATTTGCAGCGAATACTTGGTCGGTAGATTTTTTCTTTATCACAACGGTTTCTCCGCCTGCTAAAGAAAGTGTTCCTAATGTGGCATCTGCGGCATTTGCAACTGTAACTAGTCTTACTGTAGTACCTACATTTATCAATCTAACATCTGTAGATCCATCGAATGTAGATGCAGCACCAACACTAGTTCCGCAAGCAGCTTCTGTTCCGAGCACTCTTAAAGCTCCCATATTATTTCTCCTTATTTATCTTGTCCTCTGCAGAGGCTTTTGTTTTCTCTTCTGCGGCAATCATTTTATCATGGATATCTACAGTGCCGTCCCAGTTTTTATCTGAGCCGTTTATGATATTCCATACTTTCTTAAACCACTTACTCATGTTCCTCCAAAGCTTTTTCAGCTTCTTCTTTTGTTTTAAATTTATGCAACTTACCTGCTTTACAACGAAACTTCCATAGTCCTCTACTTTCGTAAATTTCTATGCCTGGTTTCTTGGGAGCTGTAGACTCCTTTGCGGGTGCTGCCATCTTGGTTTCATAATCAACCATCGCTACTCCTATAATTATCTTTTCGTCTATAATCAGCTAATGCTTGTTGTATAGACTCCTGTGCTAAAACGGAGCAATGTATCTTGATAGGTGGTAAGTCCAATATCTCAGCTATTTGTTTATTTGTGACGGCCTCCGCCTGTTCCAGTGTTTTGCCCCGTAGCATGTCTACTAACTCACTTGAGCTCGCTATTGCTGAGCCACAACCGTAAGTTTTAAACTTTACATCTTGTATAATATCCTTTTCTACTTGCAACTGTAAACGCATGACATCTCCACAAGCGGGAGCTCCAACCATCCCTGTTCCAACATTTGCATCATTTGGGTCAAAACGACCAACGCTATGTTTTTCGGGTTCTTTTAGTACATTTTCGAATCTTTCTACTACTCTTTTTGAATATGCCATGTTACGCCATTGTTACAAAGGTGAAGACAACAGTTGCTAAACCTATTATTCCGCCTCCTGCAGCTGAAAAGAGAATCATCTCTAATCTACTTATGGAATCTTCTACGTTATCAAATCGTTTAGCAGAGCGCTTCTCTATACCTTCTAACTGATTAAATACAGTTTTCCAGCGTTCAGCACAAATTGCTTCATGAGTTGATAGTCTAGTCTCTATATCTTCGTCCCTCTCCATTATTTATGTGTCTAGTTGCCTTGAATATTAAATTCATTTATAGGTATTTTATCAAAATATGAATGAAATGTCAAGAATTATTTTTTCGTATCTTATGATTTTTGCAACTTTCTTATTTTTACCCCAAAGTATGGTGCAAAAATCTTCACAGGCTCTTCTTTCCCTTTAACTTTTATTGTATCAAGCTGTTTACATTTCATTTCAGAGGGTAACTGAGTATAAGTGTGTTCTGATAAAAGTATTGGAGTGTCGTAGTGTCTAGTTTGTACTTCAAGTCTTGCTCCTAAATTAACAGCATCGCCAACTACAGAGTAGTCAAATCTAGATTCACTCCCCATATTTCCAACTATGCAAGGGCCAGTATTAATTCCTGAGCCTATTACTACAGGAGGCAGATTTAATCCTTTGTCTTTTAATTCCTGATTTAATTGTTCAGTAAGGATTTCTATTTCTATGGCAGATTTTAGTGCCATTTCTGCATGGTTTTCACATGGTAACGGTGCGTTCCAAAATGCCATGATACAGTCTCCCATATATTTATCAATAGTTCCTCCATTTTTCAGTATAACTTTTGTCATTCTGTCTAAAAATAAATTTATAAGCTCTACAAGTCCTTCTGGATCGTCTTTTCTCATGTAAGCTTCTGAAATTGGAGTAAATCCTACAATATCTGCAAATAAAAATGTCATTTCTTTACGATCGCCACCTAATTTCATAAGTGATGGATCTTTTACAAGCATTTCTACCATATCTGGAGATAGATAAGTGCCAAATTGACCTTTGATTTGTCGTCTAAGCAAGAATTGTTTTACAAAATTTCTAAAAGTAACAATAGACCAGTAAATAAGTAGTATTAAAATGACTCCACTTACGTCTATCAGTAGTCCTTGTTGAAAACCATACCATGCTCCATAACCTAAACCACCGATTGTAGCTATAAGTATAGGAACAGAAGCATAAATAGATGCGGCAGCAAAAGCTAGGATCAATATTCCTAGTGTACCAATGCCTAGCTCTGCCACTCGAGACCATGATGGCTCAGAAGGACTATCACCCGCGATTAGTCCATGAAGAATATTTGCCTGAACCTCATGAGCATACATAGATCCATTTGGAGTAGGCACAGGATTTGCTACTCCTTCTGCTGTTACTCCAAATATTACAAAAGTTGCTCCCTGCAATGGGCTTCTTAAAAACTCTGCTGCTGTTTGTCTATAAAATTTAGTGTTCCACGTAGTCCAAACTCGTGCTCGAGGATCTGTTGTAATGAGTGGATACTCTGGTATTCTTAACCACTCAACTCCTGTTTCTTGAGTAGATAGTTGATAGCTAATGTTCCCGGTAGCTACTCTTAACATCTCAAGTGCAAATGCAGGATATATCTTATCGTCTACGTTTACGGCGAGAGGAACTCTTCTTACGACGCCGTCTACTTCTGGTGCGGTTGTTATTAATCCTACTCCTGCGGATTGTTCTGCTAGGGCGGGTAGTTGTCTTAAAATTCCTGGATACTGAAATAGCCATTCTCTTGGATTTTCTCCTAATGAGGCAGTACCTACATGAGGTCCGCCTTCCGTAGCTTGTGTTGAAGCTGTGTATGCTAAAATAGTTGGTGTAGTGCTAAGATCATAAGCGAATATATTATCTTCTCGATCTCCTCGTAAATCAGGATCTGGCATTAGTACTGTAATGCCTGGTATTGCATCTGTTCGTGTAATCAGTTTTCCATAGTAGCTACGAGGAATAGGATATCCACCCACTGCTTTTACAAACTCTTCGTCAATATCTACAAGTACAATCATCTCATCTTGCACCTCTGGTTTTGTTGCCATAAGACTATCAAAAACTTTTAGTTCAAGTATTTGTAAAGGAATTGGATTCCATAGTAAAATACCTAATAGTCCTAAAGCTGCAAATATTCTTGTTTTCATATTCTAAAGTTGATTCGAAGTCCCAGCTCATGATTATTCTGAACTGTTTTTATATAAATACCGTTCATAATACTTAGAGCGGCTGTTCGGATTCTTGGGTTATCGTCTAATACTTTAAATGCCATGTAATTTATTCCTAGTTTCAAAACGACTACCGCTTCTTTAGTTGGATAGTTGCCAAGTATAGGATTTGATTCTATAGCTATATTATAGCTTGGATCTTTTTGTTTATCAATTAAATTAAAGGTTTGAAAAGTATCAACCACATTTAATGCAACATAAGATTTCCATAGACGCTGTTCAGTTTTGTCCCAGTCTTCAAATGCTGCAAAAACTAGCGTAGGTAGTGCTAGTAAAGTACATATTATATGTTTCATTTTTTTCTATTCCAAAGTCGTTCGTGCATATAGTATAAATACATTTTAGTTGCAATCTCAATACTTGCAATACCCCCTGCAAGTGTCCACTCTCCTGTAATTATCCAACTAATAACAAAAGTATCGGTTGTTGCTAAAATCCGCCAAGTTATAGTCTTAAAGACACTTCTCTTGCGGCTTTCTGCGAGAGTAGTCATTGCTGTGTAATTGTAATAGTCTTATTACAATTTGAGTTACAATTAAATGTAGCAGAGTATGTTTGTGCTGTAGATCCAAGTTGTGTTACATCTACATCATAGTTATCTGTGTAGAACTTCATAAGAGCAGTATGTGCACCTGCTCCTGATTGTGTTAAGTCTACATCATTGTTATCGGCATCTGAATAAAAGTATATATCTGCATCCTTATTTCCAGTGCCAGATTGAGTTACTGTAGTCGAGTTATTATCAGCATTCCCAACATTGTAAACATAAGTGTTATGTTGTCCAGTGCCAGACTGTGCGACTGTAACATCTGAATTGTCCGCGAAGGACAAAATTCTTGTGTATTTATTATTTCCTGTTTGTGTGATTGAGTAGTCATTATTGTCTCCTGATCCTAATTGTTCTGCAGTATTGTTATTTCCTGTGATACTAATACTTGAGGTATTATCGTCTTCATCCTGATCTAGCCATACAAAGTTATCATCTCCGTCTACACTTATAGTATAAGTGTTATCTGTATGATTTGACCATACAGTATAAAGTCGAATAGTATTGCTACTACCATCAACTGTTGAAGACCAAGTAGCGTTACTGCAGGTGTGGGCTGTATAAGTCGTGCCAGGAAAAGATCCACTATTATTAGTAGTAGGAGAGCCACAAAGTATATATGTAGCATTTCCACTACCAATCTGTTTTGTAGTGATACTAGTTCCCGACCCTTTATAAGTTATTTGCGTAAGATTATCCGCAAAACTAAGGTGACTGAAAAATAATAATAGTATTATCGCCCGCGCCATTTACTTTTATCTCCATAGGTATTCCTGCAGTATTTATAGATAAATAAGCTGCCGCTGTTTTATCTAGTGCAATATCAAAAGTATTTGTACCATAGTGTACAAAGTGAATATAGTCACCTTCTACAAAACTATAAGTTTGAAGTTGCGGATCGAATCCAGGTATAATACCTTCTAACTCTACACTATTTATAGTTCCTGTTGTACTTTCTTTCTTGCTTGCTGTTTCTACTACTGCGAGTAAATCAATTAAGAAATCAAAACTTAGTAAGTCAATATCAAGTCTTGTTATTTCTTCTTCCTCTTCTAAAAAATCTCTGTCTAAATCTGGAGCATCCTCGAAGAAGTCTCGATCTAATTCTGTACGAGGTCCTTGCTGTTGCTCCTCTACTGCTTGTTCTATTTGCTCTGGTTGATTAATTATCAATAAGTTATTAATCAAGTTTAATGTTAGATTTCCTAGTATCACAGACTTTGTAGGCTGTGAATCCATAGTCTGTACCATAGTTGCTTGAAACGGTTGATTAAGTACTTCAACTCCTGCCCAAGTTTCTACAGTTATCTCTCCTGATGAAGTTCCATCTTCATTTGGTAAAAGTATAATTAAACTTCTACCAAGTTCATCTACTGTGGTTGTAAAGTCTGTACCACGTATGCCAATAGTCGCACTAGGTGTGCGAATAGTTATGTTCTTTTTATCTATCTTTCCGAGCTTGCCAGTTATAAATCTAGCAGTTCCTGATGCCATCTTTAAAGCCATCTTGCTTTTGCTCGGGTCTGGATCAAATATGTAATTATCTATAATTACTCTTGAATGTTCGGTAAGTTTTAAAACTGTACTATCTATAAACTCTACTGCGAGTCGTCCTTGTCCAGTTCTTACTTCATCAAATGAAAAAATATCTGAAGCTAATTCAGCCATGAAAGAGTCGGTCGAGTCCTTTCTCGATATCTCTCCATTACCCCTTAGCTCAGATATTTCTCCAATTTCTGTTGCGTTTAGTGTACCTACTAATAATATTAACAGCCAGAAGCGCATTGGTCTATATTGATTGAACTTCCAGACCCGCCACTATTTTGTAACAATAAGTTTGCTACGTTTGTGCTAGCAGTATCGGTTTGGTCAATATCAATATCCATTGAACTTCCAGTTAAGTCTACTGTGATTTGATGGTCAGCACTTCCTGTCTGTGTAGTGTCAATATCATTACTGTTTCCAGTAATATCCCAGTTATTAATACAACCAACTACTTCACAAGTAGCATTTATATTATTACTCGCTCCACTAATTACAAAATCCTGATTACCACCTGTAGCAGTAGCCGCTGCACCTTGTGTCCAAACTAAAACATTACTGTCACCACCTGAAGCTGTGTAGTCAAAGTCTGAGTTTGCTACGTCGCCTGTGGCTCCAACTGCAAATGTAGCAGTAGCACTTGACCCTGTGTTTGAGTAAGTCCAGCTTGAGCTATTACCTTGTAGTATGCTCGCTATGATAGCATTTGATGAACCAATCTGGTCAATATCAACTGTCATAGATGTGCCACCAAGTACTGCTCTTGTTGCTGATGTACCCACGGTATTTGTTGCTCCAATCTGATCTATTGTAAGTGTGAGTCCTGTTCCTGTTTGAGTGATATAAATATCATTATTACCCGCATAGGCTGTTGATACAAGTAGTGCAATTACACTAATCAGTACCTTCTTCATTATTTTCTCCACGAAGTTTGCTATAGTCAAAGTCCCAAACTTCCTTTGCCAGTCCTTGCTGTACTAATCCGTAAACTGCTGCTTCTATAGCTGCTCGTACTGCATAGGTTACTGGTTCATTATCCGTGCTTCCAGATTCTACTTCAACGAGTTCAGTTCCTAATTCATAGAACTTGAAAACGTCTCCACCTTTTGCTGTGGATAATATAGTTTTTGTAGCTGTTACATTTAAGAGTACTTCGCCTGTCTGAACGAGTACAGCTCTAAGGACTACAGTTACTTTGTCCTCGCGGTATTGATTCTGCATACCTATTCCTAAGTATCGAGCACCACTTCCGCCTGTCTTTAAATTAGTGTCATATCCTATGACACCGCCCTCTAAGATCATACCTGCGTAGAGTAGAGGTTTTAAAATCGTTTTTGCATCTTTTCCACCATTATAACTTTCATAAGTATTTCGCACAAGTTGTCTTTCTTTTGTAAGAGCATCAAGCCCTGAGCGTTCGACAACTACAAACCAGTTTCCTCTTCCTGCATCTCTCAAAGCTTCGATAAGTATATGAATAGCTCCTTGAGTGACAGCAGTACTAAAACTAGATATCATATCACTTGGTTTTCTTTGTCCAGTTTCATCACCGAACTTATAGACAGCAACTACTGTTTTCTGATTTGGTAATGGTAGGTCTAATAGCTGTTGTGCGGCAGTAGGCTCTATAACAGGCCCTTGCTCACAAACAATACCCTTACTACATCCTGTGGCATGTTGAACTCCGATAGCAGCACAGCCGTTAAGAAATAGTAGTAAAACTAAGCTACGGAGTACAGTCAAGTAAACACCCTCCAAAGCTTCCAATAGGTATTTCGATTTCTGTAGTACTAATCAGTACTCCGTCTACATACTCTTCAATTATCAGAGTTATAGATACACCATTATTTACCCAAGTTAGTATATTTCCTTCTAAGTTAATTGATCCCATAGCCCACGACTCTGGATCATTTATATCAGGTCTTGCTCCTTCATAACTAAAGAGCGATTCTGCAATATCTTTTGCGAGTGTAGAATATATCCTACTCTCTAAGTTTCTTGTAAACTTTGCTAAAACTGTATTGTCTGCTTCTCGTTCTGCTTCATCGAGTGCATCTTGTATGTCTGTTGCTATCTTTTGTCTGCGTGTTCGTTCTTGCTCGTCTATTGTAAGATAGTGTGCGGAGGTTCCTTGACCACTAAAAGAAGGAGACTTAAATTTATGTGTAAGCTCGCTTCCTGTTACTAGCTTTGAAAGTGTAAGTGTTAAAATGAAAATAAGAAAAAGTAGAGAATAGTATATTGTCCACTTACTTACTGTCTTGTTGAGTATTCTCTCCTTTATGTTCTTTCTTCTCATTCTCTTGCATTTCAAGTACCGTGTTTACTTTTTCTTGTAAACGAATCATATCTTGGTCGAGTAACCGTAGTTGATCTATTAACCGTATTATGGTTAGTTTCATTTGCTCGACTGCGGGATCAACCTTTGTGAGTATTGTTTGGTAGACAAAGTATACGAAATATCCCATACCAACTGCCATCACAACTGGAAAACCAAAGTCCTGTATTGCCTTTGTTACCTCTTCCATTAGTCTCTTCTCGCGTCTATTGTTCCATCTTCCACAAAATTTTCTGCTCGAGCCAACCTTTGTAGGTCAGGGGCTAAGCCAAGTGCTGCGGACACACTTGTATCAATTCTGATAATATCGTTGTTCATTACTTTTCCTCGAGTAATCAACATTTCTGACATACCTTGTACTGTTTTAATATCATCTACAAGGTTGTCCATAATTTGTTTTATAATTATGAAGATAAACACACCCATAATAAGTGCTCCTGCGATGGGAGCTCCTACATCTTTTATGAGTGTGAATACTTCTAGCATTTACTTAAATAGTACTCCAAGCATGAACATAGTCAAACCCATAAGTCCTAGCATAGTAAATTGAATTATTGACATAATAGCTACGAATCCTAGTTGCTTTTCTGCTAATCCACTTAAATCTTCTTGCCATTCTTCCATCTCCTCTTCTAAAGCCTCCTTTCTTTTTAACTCCATATTTATTTTTCTGCATCAAGTAGTTTTTTCATTAAGTTTCCGTAGTTTCCTTGTCCAAAAGGAACTTCACCATCTATGTGTATATTATTTTGTGTCAAGGCTTTGATACTTCCCGCCTTCACTTTTTCGATTTCAGTCTGCGCTTTCATTTCATCCATGCGAATCTTATGCTGCATCATTAGCAGGTCAGCCAAATCTTTATTACTATAAATTTCTGTCTCTTCTGCTTCCTCTAACTTCTGGTCAATTAGTCTGTCCAGCGTTTCTGCAAGTTTAAAACGGTTGCGATAGCCTGAATCCATGTATACAGTATCAATGTACTTTTGTATCTCTCTTTTATTCAGTATCTCGACGACTTCATCTCTTGGGACGCCTAATTCTCTACTAACCGAGGATACATCTCCGTTCGCCAAATAGCTATTTGCTACTTCCAATCCTTCTGGACTCATTCGGGTTGTTATTTCTTTACTACTCATATGCGTATTATACAAAATTATCAACCGAATGTCAAGAACTATTTTTTGTTTGCTTAAACTTTTTATACTTCACAAACTTTTGACATAGGTAATCATATTAGTCATAAAAAATTTTTTAAATCGGACATAAGTTGCTGGTATAACTCTCAGTCTCTTTTCGAAAATTTTTAAAAATTTTTTGAAAGTGAAAAAAATTTGAGTGTGGGCGTGAAAGTCTGA
>CEUO01015449.1_pt1 | contig 13316 bp, 17 predicted proteins | sample 531391 | NCBI WGS metagenome assembly CEUO01 (sample SAMEA2622799, study PRJEB7988) | marine metagenome | isolation source: saline water (ENVO:00002010), including
TATGGTTTTAAGGAGATAATTATGGCAACAATCTCATTTTATGCAGGCACGACTGCTATCAACAACTTGTCAGGCTCAGGCTTGGGCTTTTTTGGCGGGTCGTTTGGTCAGTCTGTAGAGATAAACTCTTGGCAGGGTAGCACTTTTATCACTAATGGTACTGGTAGTACCAACGGTGGAACTGCTAACAATGTAAAGTATGCTAGTGACACTACTGCGTATGCCGTGGGTGTAACTCCAGCTACGGGTCTTAAATATATACCAAATAAGTATGCTACTTGCAATGTTCGTTTCACAAACGCTACAGCGGTAAAGACACAGAACGTTCGTTTGAGAGTCTTTGATCGTGCTAATAAGAACCACCCCGCAAGTGGTGTGATTACAAGGGTGTTTGAATTACTTAACCCACGATTAACTTATGGTACTGTAGAAGGTTCTGGAGATGCCAAATGGTGGGGTAGTTCTACTCATGATGGAACAGATGTATTCTCAAGTATGCAAGGGTCTCCCAATCCAAGCGCAAGACTTGCTGCTGGTGTAAATACCGTAGGTGGTAGTGGTATCATTGTGCCGCTTGCGCAATCACCCGGACCTAGCGGTTTCTATGCTGGTGGAGGCAATACCAATACTGGCCAATACACTCAGCATGACTGGTATGTTGGTATTAGTGCTTCACCTGATAGTGTGGGTAGCAAGACACAGTACGGCCTTTATGTGGAGCTTGAATATCTGTAATCATTGGTGTTCAAGTTAAGTGGTTTAGCTCATGCCACGCAATAAAAAACCCCCGCCTCATCACTGAAACGGGGGTTTTTTTGTCCACTGACTTATAAGAAGATTTATTCTTCTTGTTTCGTATCAGGGTTCCATTTAACCCAGCCACGATCCGGTAGCCAGTTGCCTTCCTTATCCTTCCGTCTTGGGAAGAGTCTTCCACCCTTCTTCATGACACCAAAGGAAAGTCGTGCGCCACAATCCATACACTTTAATTCGTAGTACAGATTGTCATCTACATTGCGAACTTGAAACCGCAAGTTCTCGCTCTGACATTTGCCACATTCGGTTTCATCAAAAACCTCTTGAAAAGCGCCAAGTTGAGCAAAAAGATCAACCTGTGTTTCGCCCTCAAGCTCTACAGAAATGCGGCCATTGTTAGTGGTGTAGTTAAGTCTCATGATTAATTTCTCCAATCTTCATTGTATCCAGCAAGAGATTCTGGTACTGACTTAGTTTCATTTTGATATTGATTCAATAATTTTATCATACTCTTTGCACGATCTCTCTTTACATCGTTTATGCTCCTATAGGTATTTTCACCACAGTTTATAAAGTTCATTACGTTAACATCCAAAAGAGAGCATCGTTTGTCAATGAACTGAATTTGCTGAGGTGTAATCCTATCGTCAGGATCATACTCTCCATCAGTAGACTTTGATACACTTTTCTGTACTATTTCTACAATATCTTTTCTTGCCAGTTCTTCTGCGGCCAAAGCTCTAATCTTAAGCGCCTTTCTTAAGGCTCGTCCTTCAGCCCGTGTAGACGCAGTAGCGACAGGATGAGCGCAAAAGAGGTCGTCAGTATTGCCATGCCATACATCGGCCACCTCTTTAAATGTTTTTATATACCCACTGTTCTTCCAGTCGAACACAACCTTATACACGACAGTGGCTCTTCCCGGCCCATTACCGTCAGTAGACGGGAACACATCACATGGGCCACTCTCTATAATGGTTCCAAGAAGAAGCTCAGACACCCTTCTTAGTCCAGCACAAATAGGGTTGCCATCAATAAGCTCGTTATCCTCAAAGTGTGACATTGCATAGTCATGCCATTCTGGGGAAAACATGCTTGGGGCTTCGCTATCATAAATAGCGCCTTCGCCGGAAGCACCCATTACGCCGTCGTCTTTTTCTTCTTCAAAAAATTCTTCTTCTTCTGCCATATCAAATAATTCCAATTGTCCTTCACTTGATTCAATTTTTGTCGCAGGTTCCATTATGTCTCAATTTCAATAAGTCTTTTAGACGGGGCTGGAAATTTCTTTTCTATCTTTTGTAATTCTACAATAACCGCATTTAGAGCATCTCGCATATTTTTAGAAGAAAGATTTCTAATTATATTTTTGACTCGTAAGACTGCATACCCTCTGTTGATAAGAAGACCAGCTTTCTGTGCATCTGCCCTAATATGCTTTTGTAAGTTCGCCTCTCCCCAAATAGGGAGGAAATGAGCGGGGCCATCTATCTCGATTGCAGTTTTCAAAGCCGGAAGGAACAAATCTACTTCCATTTTGTCGTTGGCAATAAGACCACGCTTATGGAATATAACCTCATAGCCAGCGGCGGTCAAGCCTTCGTGAATAAATTTTTCAATTTTCGAGCCTTCCTTACTAGCCTTCCTTACAGCAGCCGCTGCAAGTTTTCGTAGGTTGGCCTTTTCCTCTTCTGGCATTTCGTCCCACTGCTTCTTTGAAAGCTTTGATCGACGGTCTCGTTCCGCATCTTCCATGTCATCCCAGAACTTTGACATGCCGTCACTAATAGCGATCTTTTCCGCTTCTGTTCTTTTCTTTCCTTTTGTGGGATGCTCGTGCCTACCGCTGGCAATAGCGACCGTTTGGGCAGTGCTTCTGTCTCTGAGATCAACCCCCAAAGTTTTTAAAGCCCGCCGAATCTTGTTAGGGTACGTTTTGAGTTCTTGAGCGATCTCATATGTACTCTTATTCTTATTCATATATTGGTCTATAATAAACTCTTTATGTTTTTGCAGGAATTGACTACTCATTATTAATTACTTTCATTAAATTTTCTACACAAAAGTTTGGAACCACTCCGCAAACATCTCTATTACAATAGTTTTTTATGGCTTTCGCATGATCCTTGCTTCTTGCTATTAGCTTGATTTCAGGATTGTTAAAAGCCGTCACTATGTAATCATAGTCTACACCACGAGGTCTAGACCATTCTAAGTCCCATACATAAAAATATTTGTCTAATGTCGAATGACTTTGTGCTAGAGAAAGGCAGGTTGATACAGTAGTTGCTATTGCAGTACCGTCAAAGCTCCACAACTCATTTATTCCCATAGAAGAGCATTGGGGTTGTATAACTGAGTTCCCAGCGCTCTCAAAGAACAATACAAAATCATCTAAGCTATCTTCTAAATATTTATTTATATTCTTTATGGCGTAATAAGAAACCTGACTGGCATTCAGGTCTTCTAAAATTATACCTGTTTTTTTACGCTTTTGCATCAGCTTTTTCTTTATTGTCAACATACCATTTAATGGTTGCAGTAAGACCATCTCGGATATTCATAGGATCTAATTCTATAAGCTCTTTCATCCTATCTACACTTAAGAGCTTTTTCATTTGTCCATCGGGTTTGTCTGTATTCCAGACTACCTCACCTTCATATCCTACTATAGCTACAATATATTCTACCAGTTGTTTGATTGATATGTCACTGCCAGTTCCTATATTTAATGGAAGGGTAACGTCATCGTATTTTTCTAACGCTTGGACAACAGCGTTTGCTGCGTCATCGACATACATAAATTCTCTCATAGGATCGCCGGTTCCCCAGCATTCTACAGAATCATGCTCGTCCTGTTTGGCTTCTACGAATTTGCGAATAAGCGCACCTACGACTTTTGTGCGAGTTAAATTAAACGTATCATACCTTCCATAAAGATTTGTGACACAGACAGCCACACTTTTAAAATCATATTGTTTGTTATAGGCTTCTGCCGCAGCTTGTAGCATTCGCTTGGCTAAACCATGCGCGCGTATTGTTCCATTAGGAAGGCCGTCCCAAAAAGTGTTTTCTTCCAGCACTTCCATTCCGGTATCTGGATAGGCACAGGATGTCATTATAGAAACAAGCTTCTTGACCTGCATGTATTCGCAAGCATGGTGAATGTTTAACCCCATAACCGCGTTAGCATACAGGATATCTGCGGGGTACATTCTATTAAATTCAATACCCCCGTTATATCCTGCGGCATGAATGCAGTAGTCTGGACGTGTTTCGTCTAGAAAACGAATGGCCTGCTCTAAGTCGGTTAGATTTACTTTATTATGACTTAAGACTATAGGCTCTGCGTCTCTTTGTCGAACCTGATCGCAAATAGCACGACCAAAAAAGCCTTCGCCGCCCGTAACTAAAACTTTTGAGTCTTTGATATCAATCATGAATACTGATGCCTAATCTGTAATATTGGTGCTACTTTGATTAATTCGTTGATGCCGGTCTTCATGTCTACGTCGCAGTTAAACCCCTCGGCTTCTAACTTATCATAACTCACTTCGTAGTCTCTTTGGTCAGCATCTTTTCCAATTTCTTCATAATGTACAAAGCATTCTGTTTTTTCCTTGACATATTCCGCAAGCTCCCTTTTTGTCCAATTTAGGTCGTTTGCCCCGCAGTTATAAACCTTATGTTTCCAGTTACCCATATGCTCAACGCCCATAGTAAAAGCCTTTGCCATATCTCTTACATGGATAAAAGTTCGCCGGAAGTCTGCTTGAAAAATAGTAAGTATCTTATTTGTGATTGCCTGATAAACAAAATCGTTTACGAGCAAGTTCACCCGCATACATGGGCTAACACCAAACCCTGTAGCAAACCTAAATGAGACTGTATTATCTTGTGCGGCCACCATTTCCTCTGCAACACGCTTATTTACGCCGTAGAGCGACACGGCATTTAGTGGGGACTCTTCTGTGCAAATACCCTCCACTTTGCCGTAGACGCTGCCTGTGGAGGCGTAAACGAATGGCATTTTGGGATTATAGGATTTGCGGGCTTCCAGCATGTTTTTTGTGCCATCTATGTTTACCGCCGTGGCGAGCGAGGGCTGGGATTTGCAAGCCGGAAAGCCAACAATAGCAGCAAGGTGAATAACAGCGTCACACCCAAGGATAGCCTCCTTCATTTGTTCTAGTCTTGTAACATCCCCATACTCAAACTCAAAATTGGGGTTTGTAGCTAGGGGTATAATAGCATCGCATTGACCCTTATGAAAATTGTCAACACATTTTACCCGATACCCTTTATCGAGAAGATGGCGACACAAGACATTGCCTACATATCCGCCACCGCCCGTTACTAGGATTTTTGCCATTTAAAATTTCCCTTCATTTTTTTAATCGCTGCTCTTGTTATTCTCTCGGTATTCATTTTGAATAAGAAGTCGCCAAAATCAAATATTGACACCCAAACATTATCGCCATCAAAACTCTTTTTCAATATATTTTCGGGGGCGTAATCTTTTTTTGGAACGTCGAACTTTTCGCATATCTCATAGGCTTCTTCAAACATGTCCGTCATTTTTGTTGTCAATCCACCCATAACATGATCAGAAATGTATTTCTTCTCCGTAACATCCCTATAAAATGGTTCCTGTGTAGTCAACATTTCTGGATTTTCTTTCATCGTTTTTATAAAAACAGACATGTCTTCATACTTTTCATCACACCTTACTTTTATAACATATTTTGTTTTTACTTTTCTCATTCCATTTAATGAAGACGCCACCTGAAAATTTACGTTCATCCAGTTAAAAACTTTGGAATACTTTTCTGGGTCATCTTCAATGTAGGTCGTGTTGTTGCTGGCTAAAAACCTTTTGGTCGGTTTAATGCCGTCGTTTTTCCAAGTCGATATAATTGAAGCGCCAACAAACTTCATGTACGTGGGTATGTTATGTATACCCCGACACAACGACCCTCCTTTGGTGTGCAATGGCCCCTGTAGTACTATTGTTACATCATCGTGTTTCATTGAAGCCCACGCTTACAGAACCCGTATCCATTTTCTTAAACAGTTCAATATAATCAGAACAAATTGCATAGCAGTTTAAATTGGGTCTGGCCAACTCTGGTTTCATGCATATAGTCCTGTTTGTAACCTCGTATCCGGGGTAACTAACTATGTACCCATTACTAGTAAGCGTATATGGGTCGTCCGCATGATAGAAGCAATGAATATTTGTATGCACTAACATCCCATCTAAAGCGGATAGGTTTTTTGCATGACAGAGAAGCTTGGGGTTCATTAGGAAGTTAAGATAAATCGGATAAGACGGATCGTCATGTCCTAAAAACCAGTTACCATTTATTTTCCATACGTCAATCTCTACGTCATACCCAAGAGACAGAGCCTGCTTGATATACGCGGGGTCATTTTCTAAATCTGGGTGTCGGCCTCTAATGTTACCTCTATGAGAGATCAATTTCATCTTCGAGCCTTTCGTATTTTATGTTGTACAGTGAGAACATGCTTTCGGTGTCTTTCCAACTTTTATGCTCTTCTGTTATGCCTATTGTTTTAATTTGTTGTACGCCGTTCAACCAAAGAAGATTGATAAGAAAGTGTAAACTACTAGACATATTTCTTAATACGCCATCGTTATTCTTCATTGCTTGAATGTTATCAACATCTTCTCTTAAAAATCTTACAGTATTGAATCTTTGAAAGTCAATAATTGTGTCTGCTTTTTCAAAGGATACAATTGGATGGGATATGTTCAGTCCTTCATATACACCCTTGCTTTCTTTGAATGAACAGAAGTCCTCTAGATTGAAGAACATATTTGAATATGCGGGTCTTCTGGTATAGAGAAAGACACCAAAAGAAGGGTTTAGTATCTCCGTTTCCTTTTGCCTTTCCCCCCATAGGTGATGTGATATGCAATGTGGAATTAGGTGATGTCGCCATCTTTTTCTAAAGTTCGATATATTATGTATAATCCGAATCAGATCCAAAGAAACCACAATGTCAACCTTGTCGATGGCATAAAGTGATTTTCCGGTAGACAAAGTGAAGTAGTCCTGATAACCATCAAACTTTTCTATACTGTTTGACGAACCAATTAAAAGAACAGGCTTATCAATTTTCAGGCTTGTTAAGTCCACCCGTATCTTTTCTCACTATATCTGAAGGGTCTAGTCCATCAATCCAATAAACTTCTAACGCTTTCGTATCTTCTAAAGCCTCAAAACGATGGTCTACTCCGGGCGGAACATCCGAAAACATCCCGTCTGTTAAAATTGTCTCATCCTCACTATCCTGCTTATATATAATAACCTTAAGAGCGCCTTCAAGCACAATAAAACGGTTCCATTTATTCTCGTGATGATGTCGAGAGCAGTATCCACCCTTTACCGCTTCGATGTAATGCACCTCGCTTGTGCAGTTCTCAAAAAAGCAGCGTGTTGTACCCCAAAATTTTCCCTGAATAGCACCTGTTAATGTTTTATGACCCATTGCATAATTCCTCTAAATTATTCCTAAGTGTTTAAACGGAAGACCCTGTGATATCTCTTCTAAATTCCATTGAGTATACGCCAGATTGTTTAGCCATTGTGTTCTATCTGGCATAAAGGGGTTTGTTATAGTTTGATGGTTAATTTCATGAGAAGTTACATCCCAAGCCATGGAAGATTCACTAAAGGTAATGGCTGGCGTTCCATTGATCACGGCCTCAACAGCAGAATTTGAACTATAACAGATAACAATATCAATCTTCTTTTCTTCTATTGCCTTTGATAGATTTTCTTCTTCTACGTTCGCCATACCAAAAGAAGTCATGTCTATTGCCTTGTCGTAACGGCGTCCATACCCCTTATGTGATATTATTTTTGGGTGCGGTTTATATCTAATTTTACAATTTTTATCAACCTTTGTGTTTAGTTGGTGTGAAACAAATCTGCACCAGCTTCTTAGGCTTATGTCTTGTATATTTTGATCCCAAGGAATTTGTCCGCACACAAGAACGCTGAGATTTTCACCCTGCTCTTGTTTCCAAGGCTTTACTTGAATGTCAAGCTCTTCAAATCTGTCGGAGGGCATGTTATCGTTTTTATAATCTCCACATCCCCCCGGACAATCCCACCCAATCAAATAGTAATCCTCTCTTTTGAGAAACCCTCTCTCAAGAACAATAATTTTACCGCCATTTCGTTTTTGGCAATCGTATATGTTCTTTAAGAAGTAGGAGTCTGCTCTAATGTTTTTGGGAGAACCCCAAACTATTGCAATATCACACCGTCTGTACTCTTCGATGGTAGTGGAAAAATACTCATGCCCTAGATTTCTTATTCCGTTTTTTACGGCATCCATTGTCACGGTCTGTTTGTGTAGGGCGTCTTTACCCGTGTTCTGAAATATTCCTATCATCTTAGTGTAACTTTAATGAGAGTAAGGTCGAAAACTTCCTTAGTAAACTTTTCTTCGTCGGTTCTCTCCCAAGTGTATAATTTTTCTACAACGTATTCATCACCCAAGCAATCTACGACAGGTTTGCATCCTACCTCTTCTGTTTCATTATAATAATCGTCAAATATAACAACTGTATCTTTGTGGATCAATTTTTTTATGCTGTCCCAGTCGCTTTGGATTGTTTCTACAGAATGTCCCCCGTCAATAAAAACAAAGTCTATGGGTCTGTCTGGTTTAAATTTAGGTAGTGTTTTCTGCGTGTTTCCCATTTTTAGTTTATGTGGAAAACCACGAAGTCTTTTTGACGCTGTTTGTAGCGTAGGAAGGCTTTTGCCATGATACTCTTCTACAGCTATTTCTTCGGTCATAAAATCGAACATGTCAAACCCGTAATAGAAAACGTCGTCTTTATGAACCATTGCGGCTTCTATCATTATTCTAGCCGTAAGACCCACATGAGTTCCAATCTCCAGTATTGTTGACGGTTTGCATTTATGTATTTCTTCTGTTATATAATTGTATCTATCTTGTCTACTCATTTAAATTCTCCCATGCTCTTCCTGATTTAATTTCATCCAGAGTCCATTGCTGATGAGCTAGGTTCTTAAAAAACTCTCTGTCCATAGGGGGATTTTCTATACCCTCTATTGAGCCTAGCTTTCTGGCTGGGTTCGTGAAAATTGCGGGAATGCCTTGTACCATAGCGTCTATTGCGGAATTTGAATGATCCGCCACGACGCACCAAGCGTTTTTTATAACCTTTGACATCGGGTTTTTATATTTTGTGGAAACCAAGATCTTTCGATCCGTATGTTTTTTAATTTTAAAAATCGTTTCTTCTAGCCATGTCTGTAAGTTTAGTACTGAAGCCATGTGTTTTGAGGGTGGAACTATTACAATATGACTTCCAGACTTCCTCCAGTTTTTTAGCTCTACATTTAGGCCGTTAAATCTATCCCAAGTATGGTCTCCAGAGCCGTTGTGCCAAAAATTATTGTGGGTTATTCTATAATATCCATCATATAAGTCTGGGTCTGTAGAACGTCCAAAATATCCATGATCAATATGCCAGTATTTTGGCGTGTTCTGAATTACCGTCTCTCCACCATACAGAACTCCATAAGCGGCTATTCTCGGAGGGTTTTGACGCTTCATCCATAAATCAAACCACATCTTTAATGACATGGTTGATCCACAACAGCCTTTGGCAAAAGCCCCGCAAACAACAGAACTGCGCTGATTGTAGCTCTTGTTTATTATGCTAACCGGGGCTTTCAAAACCATGCTCTCTCCAGTGTACTCCCTTGTCGTGGGTGATAAAGGAATCAAAAACCCCTCTTTCAACCACATCGCACTCCAGTTCGTTTTCTACCAAATCGTTTACTTTTATCTCCGGGTGAGATTTTATAACCTCTCCAAATATGTAGCTATCGTCCCATCTTTCATATTCTCGAAATTTTCCGCTGTCGAATATGTCTATTACAATCTCAAGAAACTCCCTACCACCATTGGTCATATGAAACCCAACAAAGCCACATTCTACACCGAGACCTCTTGCCCTTCTTCCCTTTCCGTAGTGACAAAAGACCCCGCAGTCTCCAAAAACCTCTGAGATAATGTTTGAGGTGAGGGCGGATTTATTCTCTTTGTATGTCCCGAACTTAAATATTACATCAGAGTCTACAAAGACTATGGCATCATAGTCATGTTCCAATGCCTTTTTAAGGGTTGGTATTTTTCTAAACCATTGACTAGCCCTGTATCTAAACTTATTTTCAAATACGCCTTCAAACTTGCCACCCAAGTCTACAGGTATCACGTCTTCGTTTTCTTTTAACCAGCGATTAAGAAACTCGTCTTGTGACAGGTCGTATTCTATAAATTTTCTATGCTTGGGAAGCTCAACCCCCTCGTGGGCAATAAGCATTTCACCCTCTGTTTTACAACGAACAAAGGATGTAATCATGCCTCGTCCAGTGGCATTGAATAACTTGTCGTTAAATGTGGTTGTATATAAAATATTCATGTCATTAAAAATAAAACGTAAACAGTGCGGCCCTCTTGCCATAACTGATTTGGTGAGGAACTTCTTTTGTGTTGCAGCACCACAGGGTTCCGGGGGCAAATGCTATTAAGTGTTTTTCGCCACTTTTAAAATCTTCATTCTTTGATGTTGTTTTCCATATCCTGTGAGTATTATCTATGTTTACAAACACCCGCAAAGGATTGAATTTGTACTGATCTAGATGCATCTCCTCGTTTGCAATTTCTGAAACCCTAAGTGTTGCATCGTAGTCCAACCAGCCGTCTTGATAATGAGAGTTGTTGATAAAGCTAAACCCCTTGGCAAAGTACTTTATTTTTTCTTCCAGTCTTATTAGCGCAGCTTTAAATTGTGGATGGTTAGAGTATCTTCTGGGTTTTTTTATTGCGTCATCGTACCATATCTTTCTCATTACTCCATTTTGACAAGATTTGGGGTTCCATCCAACATTCATGACTTGTAAATCATTAAATATGCCTACATCTTCTTCGGAAACAAAGCCATCTATAACAACAATGTTATTTTGAAGATATTTTTTTTCTATGTCTTCATGGTCTAATGTGGTGATAAAAATATTATTTTCAATCCACTTAGAGAGCTTTATATCGGTTTGCATTTTTCTCTAAAGTGCTGCCAAGGCAACCCCTTTCTCATTTCGTCCAATGACCATTCGCAATAAGACAAATTATAAAGCCATTGCATAAGGTCTTTGGTTTCTGGGTATTTTATCCTGTCTATTTTTTTTATCGAATGTTCTGCTACAGAATGCGCCAGACATACGGAGTCTTCGGTCATGACGGGAACCCCGGCAAGCAAAGCGTCTATTGCCCCGTTCGAGGTTCTTGTAACGGCGCACCAAGCGTTCTTTAGATCGTTCTCTATTGGTTTGTAGCTTTCTTTTGTGTTAACAACCTCCATATTGGGTAAGCATTTGAGGGGTGTAATAGAAGCTCCTGTTATATGGGTTCTAAAAACAATTTTTCTGTTTGGGGCAAACTTTCTTATTCTGTTTGGAAGATCTTCATAATATTCCATTGGGGTATTCCAGTATTTCTCCCTATCGTCTGCCGTTTTGCACCCTACATGCATTAATCCTGCGCCTTTTTTTGACTGTCCAATAATTAAAACATGCCCATCAGGACTTCTTAGATTTTTGAATCTTATACCTCTTTTGCTCCATCTGTCGGAAGGGGAGTTTTCATTGAAGTATTCGGCTCTTCCTTTAACACCATTTAATCCAACGGAAAAGTATCTATTTTCATCCTCTTTAAATCTGTCATCTTCTATCAATCCACAGTCAATTATTAATCTTGGTTTGTTTAGCTCTATTTGTTTTAGCTTCATGAAGACTTTGATATAATGGTAATCATCTACCATATCGCTACCAGCACAATAATCTAATATTTCATATCTGCCCGCCTCGGCAAGCTGAATCATAACGTCGCACTGGTCTATTTTGCAGACATCCTCTCTAGACCTTATTTTAACTACTTCGTCACCGGATTGAATTACACCCTTAGCAAAGCTGTCTAGAATATGATCGCCTTCTATTTTTGTATAACCGACCGCTATTTTCACAGATAACTTCTCCACAAGTCTGCATAATCAACATCCTGCCAATCTTCAAACCACGGACCACCATTGGTAAAGTGAATAGCCGCCGGGGGAACTTCCGGCTTCTCGTATTCGCCCTCCAGCCAATTCCATTCTATTGGGATGTCGCCAATCATATAGTCTTTTAGAAATTTAAACCTATGGAGGTACGCCCCGGTTTGCGTGCTGGCTGTATACGGGGTTAAAATACGGTTTGATGAATGCTCGCAGTTCCATAGTATACAGCTAGACCAGTTCTTTCTTGGGTAGGCCACCTGTTTTTGACCATCCATCTTGACCGCATTTTTAGGAACGTAGTCATGTTTGGCGCACATGATCGCATATTTATCGTCAGCAAGAGAAAACAACTCCGCCACATCTCTCGTAAACAGGAAGTCACAGTCTATAAAGAGTGACCATCCTTTAAAACCAGATAGGTATGGTGTAAGGAATCTGGTATAGGTAAATTCTACAGATCCTGCCTCCGGCTGTTTTCTAAAATATTTCCCAGCATCCATTAAGACGCTTCGGATAATTGGCTGAATATTTAGTTCTACAGAAGAGTGTTCAAGTAGAGATTTTACACAAACATCATAAGCCTGTGTCTCGCGGGAGTCCCAACCCACAAAGATATTTAGAGGTGAACCTGTCATAGTCTTCCCTTGTGTCTATGCCTATACTGTAGTGATTTGTTATATGTACACCAATATTATAACTATTGCTTATCTAAAAATACTTTTAGGTCTTCTGGTGTTCCAAGACCCCACATTTTATCTACATGGAACGTTTTGATTTTTTTCTTATCTGCCACAGCTTCGTTAAACACGGGACAGACATAAAACTCACCATTAACACGGGTGTCATTTGCGACCATTTGTTCAGCGTATTTTACATAGTCACTTCCTTTAGCCCAGTAATATATACCTACAGTGGCTTTGTCAGATATCGGCCTTTTTTCAGCAACCTCTGTCACAAAACCCTGCTCGTTTGTTTTTGCAAAGCTCCATTTTGGGTGAACCGAAGGGAAGGTAAGGATTCCTCCGTCTACTCCGTCTGCCTGCATGGAGTAAAGGAATTGATTACTGTCCCAATCCACATACTGGTCTGAGTTTGCTAAGAGAAGAGGACAGTTATCGTTAATATATTCTTTGGCCAGTAGGGTGGTACAAGCTGCCCCTTCTGTCATTCCATCCACCTGAACTATCTTGCAGTTTGGAGCTATCAGATTCAAAAGATACGATAAGTTATATTTTTCGTAATGTTTCTTTTGGACAATAAAAATGTGTTCGGCATCAACATTGATGTTTTCCACAACAACCTGAATCATGGGCTTGCCATTGACTTCGATTAATGGCTTGGGAAAGGTGTAGCCAGCTTTCTCAAAACGTGACCCAGCACCCGCCATGGGAATTAAAACCTTCATATCTCCACCCTGCCATTTTGGTTTGAAAAG
>CEUO01030668.1_pt1 | contig 13224 bp, 16 predicted proteins | sample 531391 | NCBI WGS metagenome assembly CEUO01 (sample SAMEA2622799, study PRJEB7988) | marine metagenome | isolation source: saline water (ENVO:00002010), including
TTCTTCAGTAGAATTAGCTCTAGAGACGATAGCACCGCCTACGTTAAAAGGTTGCCCGCATCCAGCGCAGAATTTGGGCTTAACGCTCTCAAATAAGTTTTTATGTCCACACTGGACGCAAAATTCGTGCATCATTACAAAATTTTGGTTACACGTAATTATAAATGTTTGGAAAGATTATTACAATTAAATAATTTCTTCTATCTGACTCAAGAGAAAAGTAATAACCTCATCTCTTTGAATGTCTTCTTTGTCGAAGGCTAGATGATAAACGCCGTTTTCATTGGATTCTTCGCTATCAAAAAGTTTACATAACTGAGAAAAGCCAGAATTTTTAATATCGCTTTGAAAAGCGTCTCCACAAATAAAAAGCCTTGTCCCTTTATTCATTCTGGTAAGAACCGTGATTAATTCTTTCATCGTTGCGTTCTGCATTTCATCAGCTATTACAACGCGCTGTTTCCAATCCTGACCCCTGATAAAGTTGACAGGAGAGCCAAGTAAAGCATTACTTCTTTTAAGTCTTTGTTTATCTGATGCTTGTAGCATCTCATCTACTTTATCTTCTAAAGGAGCTAGATAAGGACTGAATTTCTCATCCTCGCCCCCTTTGAGGTATCCTAAACTTCGTTCGGCAGATTCTACGACAGTTCTTAAATAAAGAATGTCAGAGCAATCTCCATCCGACCATAAAGATAAAGCTGTATAGATTGAAAGAAAAGATTTAGAAGAACCCGCTGGACCCGAAAGGAATACCACTTTTGTTTTTGAGTCTGACATGATTTTAAAAAATTCATGCTGCTTTTTGGTGAGTTCTATGTGCCTCATGTTGAGGCCCGACCTAGAGGTTGATTTCTGAGGCATATATATTAAATTACACTTTTTAATTGACTTCCAGATAAAAGTAATGTATCATTTTTATATGATTTCTTTTCGTAGAACAAAAGAGGAACAGATCACGTTGACAGAAGAAGATGCTCGCCACGTAGCCTGTGATTACTTGCGTCAAAAATTCTTTCCAGAACTTACAATGGGTGACGTTTGGACGGAGGTTTACATCGAAAATGATGAGATGTGCGAAGCAAGCATACACCCCCATAAAGAAGAACGCCTTTATGCAAAAACAAAAAGGGTTCTCACAGAGAAAGACAAGCTTATCTGGAATCTTATTGAGGATCTAGAAAGAAAATATTCAGATCGCTCTTGATGATTACTGTCCGTCAGTGAACTCTCTCATACTAAGCTCTTTAGCAGAAAGGGGTCTAGCGTCTTCGTCCAAAGTGATAGATCCGTCTTCTTGGACTGTGTAAGGAAACATCAGGTCTAGGTAATCAGTAATATCTTTACTAGAAGTAACTCCTTCTTTTTGCGACTCCAGAAACTCCAGAAGCTCATTAGATTTAGCGAAAAGCTCAGAAGCGTCTGTTCCAATCTTATTAAGAACCTTCTTTGTATCATCCCATCTTTTTCTAGGAAACGTTCCTTCCATTCCCCAAAGAGATGTCATCGTAACTTGCCAGTTTATCAAATTAGATCGAAATATTCCAGATGGAGCTTCAAGTAACTGAACCGCTCTTTTTGAGGTTTCTGCTTGTGTTTTCTGCTGATTCTTAGATTTCTTCAAATCTTCGTTGTTATCGTCTAATAAACTCATAATATTTCTATATTTTTACACTATGTTAATCTTTATGGGCTAATTTTTAATAGATTAAGATTTAACACAAGTAACGTCTACCGTGGCTACCCACTTGATTGTTTTACTTGTCTGACCTGTAACCTTCGCTACCAAAGCATCATTTGTATCATCTGCCTCTAAAGTAAAAGCCCAAGTATTAGCTCCTGTAGTCTTTTTGTGCAAGCTCTCAGTTACAGTCTCTATCAAAGCTGTTGTAGCACCATTTCTATGTATCCCGCCTTTTATTTCGAAAACGCAAGAATCTGTGCCGTCTCTGGCAGAAAGGGTTGCTACGAACATCCAAGTCTCTCCAGCATTTAAAGTCATTCTTTGCGTTGCACTAGAACCATCTAGAAACAATTCTGTCTGAGTATTATTTGAAGTGGTGTTAGCGACAATAAATTTTGAAAATTGAGCTTGTCCAAGTCCAAGACCAACACCACCCGCGAAAGCATATTGACCAAATTTATCTGCATTGGCTTTATATCCACCAGCTATAGCAGCGTAATTTGCAGAAGCAGTATTTTCTCTTCCTCCACCCACGGCAGAATACTGACTGCTAACAGTATTGTCAAAACCTCCTACGATAGAAGAATAAGTCTGAGTAATATTATTACCATGTCCACCAGCTATAACTCCATAAGGACCACTTGAAGTATTTGTATCTCCACCTCCTATAAAAATATGGTTAGATGTGGCTTGATGATCCTCTCCACCAACAACTGTTGAATGTGTTTCGCTTGCTAGATTATTCCTTCCAGCACCAATAAAAGCGTAATCATTAGAGGTTTGATTGGACCTTCCACCCACAATAACAGAATTTGTTGATGATGCGTTTACAGAATTAGAACCGCCGCCACCAATAAAAGAATAAAATGCACCAGTTGCAACACTGTTTGTTAATCCACCCGCAATAACGCTGTGATTTGCGCCGCTAATGATACTGTTATTCTCTCCTCCTAAAATAGAAGAATTTGCCGCAGCAGCAACCTGATTTGAGGCAGAGCGAAGTGTTTGAAGGTCTACAGAAGATTCTCCTCTAGCAGCCCCAAGACCACCTCCAGATACATTTGGATCTCTTGATCTAATATTATGATCGTTGGAATCAGTGCCTTGAACCGTCCCTGCTACACCAGAGACGGGTAGATTATTCATTGGAACACGGATTTCTTCATTACTCGATGCTGAATATCCTACGACAAAATCTCCCGTATTTGGAGTTAAACTTTGTGCGAAATCTGTAAATTTTTTATCTGCCATTTATTAAATCCTAGCAATTTTTTCAGAGTTTTGTAATATTTCAATAAATTCACCATCAATAGTAAGTAAATAATCTAATGGTTGAGGTGAAATAGGTCTACCTCCCGCACCATGTGGAGTTTTAATTAGCTCCTCTCTCTTTAATATTACACACCGTTTGTTAAATTCTCGCCACACATGATGAGCAGCCCAATTGTCTTCAATAAAACCATTTTCATAATCTTTTATTATTCTAGATTTTACATCAGGAAGCTCAGATGCGAAAGCGACATGAATTTCTGGAACTGTTATTACAGCCATTATTAAAGTGTAATTTCTAATTGTGCTGATTCGTCTGTTCCATCTGCTGAACCAAATCTACCAAAAACAGATGAGCTACCATTGACATTAGTTGGCGTATACATAATTATTGTTATAGCATTTCCAGATGACCAACCAGACCTGTCTACGATTTCTTGAATAACTGTCTTTATATCTGGTGAATCAAATCTCTCACCATTTGTTGTAGAAGTTACAGTCGATGATGGCATCGTGACTCTAGCTGTAGTTGCATTAGTCGGCCTAACGTGATTTGCTGATGTCGGTGCAGAAGTATTATCTGAATCCATTGCGCCTATTTCATAATCCACTGAGTTTGAACTACTTCCACCTTTTTTAATAGGTTTCAAAATAGCTGATTGAATTGTAGCACCCTGATCTATAGCAACATTCTGGAATCTAAAGTAAGATACAAAATATATTAGTTCGGTTTCTTCGTCATCGAATTCCGCACCTGACATAATAATAGAGCTATTTTTACTAATTGAACTAAAGCTGCTTGGTATACTAGTTGAACTGGTGCGAGAACTGCTTACATTTCCATCGTCATCAACAGAGGTAATATTATAAGTGGTGGCTCCACCGCCTCCACCGCCTCCACCGCCACCAGAAACGGGTATCCTGATAAAAAATTTAAAGTTAGTAGAATCAGTTTTACGCCAAGCTATCTCGCACTCTTCTCCAGCCCCCATACTAGCTATGTCATCAACAGTTGCAAGCATATCTACCTGAGAAGCGTCAAGCGTCAATGAGCGACCTCCAGTTCCGTCCTGTATTAACGTAAGAGTGCCGCTTTGACCTTCGGCTGCATTTGTAATTGCAGCAAGAGTTCTGTCTCCACCAAGCGTTACTTTAGCATTCACCCCGTTGTTAACATCATAAGAGATTGTTTCTGCATCCGTCAGTGTCTGCGGGGTAAAGTAAGACACATCCAAAACAAGGTTTCCATCTTGAGTAATTGAAACGAAAGAAGCGTCACTATCTGTCGCTAAATTCATAGCAGACAAAATTTGATTAATAGTTGTTTTTATTTCTCCTGTTCCAGAAACGTTATGTCCTACCAAAGTGGTGTCACCGCTTGGATTAGTATCAATTGAGAATTCAGTAAAGTTAGTAGCCATTTATATTACAATTTACACAATTACACATCATCTGAGTAAAATTTTTTTAAGCGAATGGACCGTCATTCGCAATAAAAGTTTCCCCACTGGAAATCATAGATATTTTACCAACTTTGTCTTCTATGTCTTGATCGTCAGTTGCTATCCAATGAATCAAACCATTCTCTATCAATTCGCCACCATAAATATCTGAAATTTCAGAATCAGATAAAGCTCTATTATATACTCTACAATCAGCATACCTTCCCTCTCCATCTGTATTACTTGGAATACTTGGGTGATTTAGTCCAAGCATAAGAAAACCATCAGAGATTGTATCGTCAGCACTAGCGGTTGATTGAAACGCTCCATTAAGAAAACATCTAGCTCTTTCTGAAGTTGCTTTGCTTGTATCAACAATGATTGCTAAATGATTCCAAGCTGTAGAAGTGTTCGCGGTAAGATCGCTGTAAAAATATGGATTGCCGTTTCTAGCTCCCCATATAATAAAATTTCTGAAATCCCAAGTTAAAAAAGTCTGATTGTTTGTAGCCTCTCTAATTGCGAAAATACTAAAACGACCAGTATGTGTTCTTTTTATCCAAAAAGCTAAAGTTAATTCTGTTTCTGTTCCATCAAGGATTTTATTCTGAGAACCCACAAAAGGAGATGGGTCTGTTCCAGCTAATTCTATTGAATTATGACCGAAAGGGGGAAGATCGTTAAGAGGTCCACCATTTACAAATCTTGGATTATTATTTTTAATTGCAGACCTATGCTTGTGGCTGTAGTCTAAGGTGTCATCATTATCAGAAATCCAGCGTCCAATTAAATCAGAACTAATATCTTCAAAATTATATACAGATTCTATTTGACTTGATGATAAAGCTTTAGAGAAAAGTCTAACATCGCAAGCTTGACCATCAGAACCAAAGTTAGGATCAAGATTATCAGTAATTCCAATCTTAAAATTAGAGAAAGTATCAGAATCTAAACTTGTAGAACCAACGTTTGCGCTCGATACTAGTTGTCCATCAATGTAAAGTTTTAATCCATTAGTAGATGCAGAGCCATCGTAGACCATAGCACAATGAACCCATCCAGAAGAATTTTGTGTCCCACTTGTTGTAACGCTACCGCTTGACGTTATAATTGAAGCTGTGATACCTGTTCCGTCCCACCTTAAACTAACGCGATTACTAAAACCCGCAAAACTACCAACTATAAATCTATCTCCAGCACTTACGCCGAATTTTTTCATCCAACATGTAAGTGTAAACTCAGTGGCGTTAGCTAATTCTGGAATATTCGCAAAGCTAAGGTGATCTAAGGGCGCAAAATTATGTCCACTACTAAAAGAATAAGAGTTGCTGCCAAAAGTTCCACTAGGAGCCTCGTAAGTTAGGGGTATAATAAATCCATCCCCATCAATCAACTGAATGTCGCCACTTCCATCAATTAGAACAATACGATCTATATCAAGATTAACTGGTCTAAAACCGTCATAAGTTGGAACCAACATAAGGCTCTCATTTCCCGAAAAGAAACAGCGTCTATTAAATTCTCTCCAAAGATGGTTTTGAGCATGATTATCAGTTATAACTCCACTAGAGTAAGCTGATTCAATACGACTTCTAATGTTAGATAGCTCTCCCGCTGGTGCGCCATGAATCTCGTCAACAGTAATCATTCCATCTTTAAATACACTTTTTTACTTGACTTTATGTGTAAATTCTATTATCATTCATTACATTTTTAAAAACCACAGTATGATTAAAACTTTATTATTAATAGCCATTCTTGGTTCAAGCGAGGTGGCACAAGAAGCTCAAAAGTGGAACGGTAAATTCTTTAAAAGAGGACAATCGGCGCGTTGTGCCGATTTTGTTGGAGAGGTCGTAACAAGGAGTGGAGGAACCCCACCAGTAGGTTATCAAAAATGCACATCTTGGTTAGGTTGGGGTAAAAAAGTAAGCTTATCAAATATTCAAAAAGGTGATATTGTTATCTACTCAAGTAACGGTAGATACAACCATATTGGTATTTACATTGGGAATAAGGAGATCATTCATAGACCGACACTGAGCAAACCAGTTGGAACTATGGATTTACATTATAGAAAAATTATAGGCATTAGAAGAAAATGACAACTCTTTATTACTTAGCTGGCGCGATCACGTTGATTTTTGCTTGGTATTCTTTTGGACTATTAGGCAAGTGGTGGCTTAGTAAAATTTTTACATATATCTACTTGATCTTAATGATCTGGATGGCATACATGTTTATTGCAGTAGAGCAAAAAGCCACATACATCATTTCTTCTTTTATTGCTGCATTTTTAGCAGCTTGGTGTTTGTTCGTTAGATACATGATTCAGTTTGACCTTCCAGAAAAAAGAACAAAGACCCAACAAGAGTATTTGGATGAATTAGAAAAAAGAAATAAACGGGACAAGTAACAAGAAATCTTTATTGAAATGATAATAAAAATAAAATGACTTCAATTCAAGTAGACAATAACTTTGCTGTCGTAATTGACGATTGGTTTACTGCGAAAGAATATGAAAAGGTTTTTGCTGAATGCATCTTCTTGTCAAATTATTTTCTACCTCCAGAGCAGACCGCATCAGCTATAAAAGATGGAAAGACGCTAAAGAGCAATCGTTCCGCTTTTATTTCTGATGTTTTTAAAGAAGACTGCGAAAAAAGTTTTATTGTTCAATATTCTCAGAAAAAATATAACCCTGACTTTCGAGAAAGCCTTATCGATATAGATCCTATTTTTAAATATCTAAACCGAATAAACCGACACGACTGCCTAGTTAGCTATTACGAAACGTCCAATTATTATGAGCCTCACGAAGACTTAGCGGTTTTGACGATGGTTACATGGTTATATGATATGCCTCGATCTTTTACCGGCGGCAACTTAGTTCTTAGGAACAAAGATGGAGACATCGTGGAGTCAATCGAATGTATATCTAACCGTTCAGTTATCTTTCCTTCGTTCGTAGTTCACGAAGTTGAAGAAGTATCCATCAACAAAAATGACTTAAATAAAAACAAGGGCAGATTTACGATTAGCCAGTTCTCACTAATCGGATAGAAAGCCCTGATTTTAACTAGGGAGCTTTCTTTTTCTTATATTGATCAGATACATAGTGGAACACGCAGATAAACAAAAGAACGGAGATACCAAAAGGATAATAAACATTATCTAAAAAAGCGCAAAATGTATCTCCTGCATAGTCGAAGTTTTCAACTTCTAGGAACGCAGTGAGATTCCTTGCTGCCATCATAAATGAGGCTGTTATAAATAAATAACCAGAAGGCGTGTAAAGCTGCTGATATTTAGCCCATAATACCAAAAAACCAACCCCTAATTGGAGTAGCGTTGCGATAGCGGTAATAATACTAAATAACATTAATCTATATTGTTCTTACACGGAAAATAAAGAAGAAAGCCTTTATTACCTTTATGATCTAGTTTAGAACACGTTTGGAATTACTTCACCATTATGGGCAACTTTGAATGGTCTTGCAGATGGGGAGAATAGTGTTTGGTTAATATCTAATCCCATAGCATCTGCTATTGTTGCATTTAAGTCTTCTACCTGATAAGGGGATTCTTCTATTTCCATAGCTTTATCGTCTGTTTTACCTATTGCTTTGCCATCTATCTTTCCTCCAGCCAGCATACATGAGAAGGCTCTTGGGTAGTGGTCGCGTCCAGTGTTGACGTTGATTTTAGGTGTTCTACCAAATTCAGTAGCAACAACGATCATTGTATCTTCATAAAGACCTTTGGCTTTTAGATCATCAATAAGAGCGGCAATACCTCTGTCTACCTCTGGAAGCTTAGTAGCTAATCTATCAAAGTTTTCTGTGTGAGTATCCCAACCGCCATGCATGACTTCAATGAAGTTTACTCCCTTTTCAACCAAGCGACGAGCAAGCAAAAGGCTTTGCCCGAATCTTGTGGCTCCATATTTTTCAGATGTCTCTTTGCTTTCTTGAGAAATATCAAAAACTGCTAAGTCTTCACTATCTAGAATATTAAAAGCCTCTGCATAAAACTCTCTATAAGAAGTGGCTGCATCATTTGGCTTGAATTTAGAGTTTAGTAGATCAAGAGCATCTAGCCTATTATTCAATAGCCTGTCATCGTATTTTAAATCAAAAACGCTTTTAGCCTTCAATGGATCAGTAATAGGAAGGGGCGCTGTTCTAGCTGGTAAAAAGCCGTTCAATGGGTGAGACGGATCAGGATTTATCAAAACATTATTAGGCAATGAATTATCATTAGGCAAAAGGTGATTAGACCATGCTCCCAAAGAAGGATGTATAATACTGCCCACTTTCCTGTAGCTTGTGTGATGCAAGTATTTCCCCTGAGAGTGTGCGCCGGTCTGAGAGGTCATAGAATTAATCACAGCAAAATTTTCTGCTCGTTCTGCCAATAATGGTAAATTGTGACCAAATTTAATTCCATCAACTTTAGTGTCGATGATTTCTGTAGCACCCTTAACTTCAGCGTCGGATTTTGGATCGAATGTGTCGATGTGACTCATTCCCCCGTTCATGTAAATATAAATTACATTTTTTACCTTCGGTGTAGGTTTGCTCGCATAAGAATTAAAAGTAAGCCCTAAAGTAGAAGCTGCCAGAGTTTTTGCGAAGTCTCTTCTTGTATTCATTGTATAAATAAAAATTCGTTAGAGTTAATTACCGCCCATACAATATCAGCGGGTGAAAGTTGACGTAGAGCAGACTTCTCTTGTAGAGTTGGCTGTCTAGTGAGAGTTGATAAGAAAATATTCTCGATAGAAGGATCTTTCATCAAGATCGAATCTTTATGAGATAAGGAGTTAGTGATCTCTCCGTTGATAAGAAGTAAAACTTGACCAGAAGAACCATTTACTGATGAAGAATCAATCAGTTCCCGCTCTGAAGCCCCGAACTTCTTTAAAAAGTCTGTGCGTCTCTCTAAATCTGACGCTCTGACGATGGGTAAGCTGCCAATTTGCTTTGGTCGTGGTAATTTTTTTGTAAAATCTCTATATTGTTCCATAGCGTCGATTGCTCCCTGTCCAGTTAACGATGCTAAGTCTAAATTTACAAAATCTGAATAACCAGAACGATCAATCGGTGCTGGAACGCCGCCAGCTATTGTCACCAAGGAGTCCCAAGCTTGCTCTGCGGTAATTCTTCTAGTTTTTATACCATTTTCTTGCTTAAAAACGTTAGAAGTTACCAAAAAGTGCAAAAATGAGCGAACGTCGTAATTTAGCTCTTCAAACTTGTTAGCCAGTTTACGTGAAAGCTCTTCGTTTTTAGATTCGGTGATATCAACCTCTGCCAATCTGCTAATTAGCGGATCGCCAGTGACGAATCCCCATAATCTGTTAGAAGCTGCCACTGAGAAATCGTGTTGTTTTATAATCCATTCTGCAAAAACGCCTGAGTCGCCACTTGTTACGACATCACCAAAAGGGGTATATGGACTAACCGCACTATTAGGCTCTGCATCGTCATATCTGTAATCATGCGGTAATTTCAAGACTGCATTTTGGTTTTTAAAGCTACCATACCCATTGCCACGCAAAAGTTGTCTGATTGCATTATCAACTCTATCAGTTTCTCTAATTTCCATAATCTCTTCGTCAATCCTTCTGGAAACCTGACCAATAGAAGGATCGCGAGTAATATTTTGTGCAAAAAAAGCAGCACTCTGATAAAAATCCATTTGAGTCCAATCATTAAAAGGATCATCATGGCATTGGGCGCAAGAAAGGTCTTTGCCAAGAAAAACTTGCATAGTATAAGAAAAATTATCCAGCGGCATACCATTGTCCCGCGCATAGTAACCTGCGGCTGGATTTTCTATCATTTTGCCTTCTGCGGTCAGCATTTCGCGAACCATTTGATCGTAAGGCTTATTTTCCCTAATATTATTTTTTACCCAATCAATATAAGGATAAAACTTCAAAAACCCTACGCCGTCAATGTTGGCCTTGATTCTAAACAGATCAGCATAGTAATTATAAAAAGACTGAACATAGTCTTCGCTTTTAAGAAGATTGACCACTAATTTGTCATGGTCAGGGCTTTTTAAATAATTTTTAGTCTCCTCTAAGGTAGGAACTCTACCAGCTAGAGTCAAATATGTCCTTCTCAATAAAACTTCGTCTGAAACTTGCTCACTATGAGCATTACCTGTGAATAAAAGGACAGCCGCTAAGATTTTTACGAAAAACTTTCCCATATTTAAAAATATACACTTAAAATACCTTCTTAACAACTTACTTTTTAGGGCTATAACATAAGACCTTTTCTTCTTTTCCGAACAAAGTGAGGCTCCTGATTTTTTGGGATTTATTTTTTTGGGCAATGGAATTAGTGATTATATGATTTTAAATAAGGGGGAGGGGGTATGTTGAGTGTGGTGGGGATGTAATTTAATTTTTTGAGATTGGGTTGTTTACAATGTTATGGACCCCCCTCTGTTTGTCTAACACAAACACAAAACGCTAGATTCTAAGAAACCCACACCCTATGTCAATATATATGCATGGCGCGATTGCGTAAGCTAATCTAATAAAAAATAACTTGCGTTTAAATAAATCTGTGGTATAGTTAGGCATGAAAGAAATGATCAAAGAACTCTCAGAACTCTTCCTCTATGTCTTCGTGGTCTTCGTGATGATCGCGGTTGCCGTAAGCACAATACTTAATCCTGACTGGACTTTTTCCCTCCTTAACTAATAGCGCGATTGCGCCATATAACACAATAAAAAATAACTTGCTTTTAACTCTATCCTGTGGTATACTTAGGCATGATCAAGGAAATGACTCAAAAACAGTTCAACGCTCTCGCTGAAAAGATTTATCTTTCACGGCGCGACAACACGCCCATGTCTACGCACACGCAGAGAATCACGGCTCTCTATGATGCCATTAGCGAGGCAGAGAAAACTCATCACCTTCTCAGCGTTTCAGTTTTCAAGGTGGGCTACGCTCATCTTGAAACTGTTTAAACATACAAAAAAAAACTTGCATTAAATAAAAAACTGTGGTAAATTCTAGCATGACAATTGAACTAAAAGCAATCGACCACCTCACGCAGATGAGCTACAACCACAACCGCCTGACACATCCAGATGTGTCGCCCGAAAGGTGGGGCAAGGTTTACGGAGAGCAGAAGGCTCTCTTGCTGGAAGAAAACTTCCAGCGCAAGACGCGCTAGTGTTAGTGTGTTAGTGTTAGTGTGTTAGTGTTAGTGTTAGTGCTAGTGTTAGTGCTAACGCTAGTCTCGTTGCACAGAAAAGATAAGTCGTAAGTCGTTAAGGCTTAGGGAGTTACGTCGGCGCGGCCCCCCCGCCAGCGTAACTCGTTGATGCTTAGGCAGTTACAAAGATACCGATTCAGCCACCATGCCAAGCCACCATACGCGATCACGCCATGTAATCTAATAAAAAATAACTTGCGTTTTGCTGATACTGTGGTATAGTTAAGACATGAATAAAACATTTATGAACGACAACGGTGAAGAAGTAGAGTGCGCAGAGATTGCTACGCTATACCCTACCGAAGAATTTCAGAACCTCAACGCGCAAGAGCGCCAAGCGGCTGCTGACAAGAACAACGGTGGCAAGCTAGGTGAGGTCTGCCGCTTTGGTGGTGGTGGTGACCATCAGTTTCTGGTGGACATCGCTAGCAAAGTGTGGTGGGAGCAAGACTACAGGTAACGTAATCGCGCCATACCTAACACACAAAAACAATTTGACTTATACAAATACTGTGTTACATTATAGCATGAACAAGAAAACATACAACATCACCCTGCTTGCCAACAACGGCGAAACTCACACCTTCAATTGGGAGGCAGAAGGTTTCTTTGCCGCCTGTAGAGAAGGAATGGCATCGGTCGTGAAACTCCACGATGGGCGACAGTGGGAACTGGTAGAGGCAAAGCGCGTGGCTTAACCACTTGTAAATATGAAAGAAATCTTTTCTCTAGCCATTCACGGAATCTACTGTATGCTTGCCATCATTCTCATTGCTCTCTTCGTCAACGTCATCCTAAACTTTTACTAATGAACCAACAACATCTACGCTTTGCACAGTCCCACGATTGGGGCCGTGAGGCTTTCCTAAAGAATGGAAAGCTCTTCATCATCAACAGCGAGCCAGCAGAATCTTACGGCGTGAGCCGTGGCGCTTGGATCGAGTTCGCTTCCTTTGATAACCTCCGCGCATGGGCGGGATACTAAAAAAAAATGAGATACTTCCTACTAGCACTAACACTGTCACCAATGCTTGCACTAGCAAGCGCACCACAGCCACGCGACTTCAGACCGCTGCTACCTAACAACACAATAAAAAAACAAGAGTTAGAGTTGCCGACTTGGGACGGCAGCGAAACACACCGCGCACCCGAAGCTACCCTGTTCCCAACCCGCGATAAACCCGCTGTAAGTCGTTGAACATCAACGAGTTAGGGCTGCGCGCCCCCCCCGCCGACGTAACTCACTGATGGTCAAGGAGTTACGCAGATAGCCTTTCAGCGACCATGCCAAGCACTAATACGCAATCGCGCTATAAGAAATACATAAAAAGAATTTGCTTTATTCTGAAGGTGTGGTATATTGGGGCATGACAGAACAGCAAGCATATGAAGCCGGTTTCGAAAGCACCATCTCCCGCGAGGAGATCCCCGCGCACCTCCTCCCGTCTTTTGACGAGGGTGTGGCTGACGAGCGCGCGGTCGCTCAAGCAGAGATGGCTGAGTGGCATCAGGATACATCTGGTTACGGGTGGGACACATAACCCGTTGAGCGTCAACGAGTTACGGGGGCGCGCCCCCCTCGTC
>CEUO01011384.1_pt1 | contig 13222 bp, 36 predicted proteins | sample 531391 | NCBI WGS metagenome assembly CEUO01 (sample SAMEA2622799, study PRJEB7988) | marine metagenome | isolation source: saline water (ENVO:00002010), including
GGGGAGTCATGATTACTGTATCAATCCAAGAAACTCGTAGAGGCTACCTCGAATTTGAAACTCAAGAAGATTATCAAAATTGGGTAGATGCTGGAGAAGATGTTGACTGCTTCACTCAAGAAGAAAGCTCTACAACTATTGTTCACCCAGATGGCTCCGAAACTGGAGACTATTCTGATTCACCTCAAAACTGGTAACTACTATGGATTCAAAAACTAGAGTCAAAATTTTACACCGATGTGAAATTTTACAGTACATGGGAGATGCTGGTATCCCTTCCATCTATTACGAATTAAACGATAAAGAATTGATGGAAGATTGTGGATGGGTTTTAGATAAAGCTCATGACGATTTAGATAAGTACAAGATCCAATGCGTTGTTACTAATGACTAAATACTTCACCAAACCGCAACTATTTTCTTGTGTTATTTGTGGATTTTATCCCTTGGTTTTCGAGGATAAAATGGACTTAAAAAATGCTCAAGAGTATGACCCACATCCAGACACAGGCGAAAAGTACTGTTACAAATGTGCCTTAAAGGAATTTCCCGAACATGTTTGCGGTGATTTTTATGATTAAAAACCAAATGGAGGAAAACTAATGACTAAACCTACTGCAATCGTGGGCTGCGAATACAGCGGAAGAGTAAGGGATGCCCTAGTAAAACATGGGTGGGATGCTATCTCATGCGATCTCCTGCCATGCGAGGGAGATCCTAAGAACAAGCACTATCAAGGTGACCTCCGAGACATTCTTGACCGCCACCACTACGACCTTGGGATCTTCTTCCCCAGTTGCACCCACCTCTGTGGGGCTGGGGCTAAATACTGGTCTGAGAAGCGTAAATCTGGAGTACAGCAAGAGGCAATAGCTTTTGTCGAGATGCTTTGGGATTCTCCAAATATTGACAGAATTGTTATTGAAAACCCAGTTGGCTGCTTACCAAAGAGAAGTAAACTGGGTGCTGCTAGTCAGATTGTGCATCCTTACTACTTCACAGAAAGTGAGGATGACATGTATCAAAAGAAGACATGTCTATGGGTTAAGGGAGACTTACCTCTCTTAACACCTACCAATAAGGTTGACGTATCACATCTTCCGAACTCTAAACGTCAGAAGATATGGCATATGTCACCTAGTCCAGATCGAGCTAAGAAACGCTCGCTCACACCTCAAGGACTAGCTAATGCTATGGCTGCCCAATACACCGAGGCTTGCCGCCACCTTTTTAATTAATCTCTTGCACCAAACTAATCATGAAAACTATCAAAACATCTAAAGACCTTGAAGCATTTCTTGAAGGTCAAAGAAGAGCAGCAGAAAATTCCAAATGGTCAACAGCAAAAACCATTGAGGAAATTAAGAAAGATACTTACACCATTTGTAAGTTAGATATGAGGCTATCTAGAAAAGGATGGGTTTCTTATGGCTGTGAGATCCGTAAAGGTAGTTCCAGAGGCAAGACAGTTTGCTGGGTAGATCAAGCAGGGGAGGGAGGCTCTGAGTTTATTGATATCAATCACAAGTTATTCTCCAAAGATGAATTAGATAAGATTGAAAATTATATTTATGAAAACTGTGAATCATTGTGGATTAAAAACAAGATAGAAGAATATTTAATAGTTAATGATCTACAGACTTGCACTAACGATGATCCAAAAGTTAGAGAGTATTTAGATCCTTATATAAAAGCTTTCAAGGCTAGAGATATAGAAAATATGCACGTTGAAAGTCTTATAGGTTGGTGGACTACTACAACTGCTGAGAATAAATATTATTCTCGCTCTGTAAAAGTATCGGTAGCAGAAGCATGAGAGAAGAAGTACGTTTCAAAATTAGTGGAACTAAAAGAAGATGCATCTTTATTAAACAATTAATAGATGCAGTAGTTCCAATTATCGGATGGCAGATAGGGAATAGAAACCCTATTGAAATTAGACCCTTCAATCCAAATCCAAGGGATGAAAATGCCATCCATCAGTTCACCGTTATCATTCTTATTTAATCATGTATCGCTATGAAGTTAGGTGTCCTTCAGCACCTTTTGAGAACACCTCATTTAAAAAACTTGAAGATTGCTGGGGGCTATGTCTTGAACTATCGGAGGAGTATGGCTATGCCGAGGTTATGTACGGCAAATGTTGCATGGGTTCCTATACCAATGGAAAATAACATTTGTTTTTCGCACGAAAATTGGTCTTTCGCATGAAAAATCAATTATTAATTAACTCAAGGTACACAATACCTTTGTAAACAAATTACGGAGTCCATTATGGCTATCAAAAAACAACAGGTGTGGAGAGTCGTTATCGACACCGCAACTTATTCAAATACCTCAAAAGAAAAGGTTCTATCACTTGCTAATTCTTCTATAGAGAAGCAAGAAATGCTGGGGCTACCTTGGGAGCTACAACAAGTTTGGGTAACTCCTAGAACAAAACCTTTACCTATTGTCCTAGTTATTGGTTCTGGAGACACTACAGGTCTAAGACCAGCAGATAAATGGGTAGAGAGATTCTCAAGGGAATATCTATCTAAAGATTATCCTCCGCACACAAAAAGTAGATTGATATGTGCTGATTCATCGGGTACTAGATCAGTCTTCTGGTATACAACAGCGAAGGCATATTATCCCAATTATGGGAGGCATGCTGAAGACTTACCTCAAAATATATTTGAGGATTTAGCTAAGTATCTAGAGGATCATGGGATACAAGTTCACTTGTATTTAAGGTGTGAAGATACAGGGAAGGGAATTGTTCTTAAAGAAGACAATCCTGAAAATGGATTTAGCTTCAGACAAGAAAACCCACTAGAGGAGGTAATAAATAATATTGCTCCTACTCCACTACCAAAGTCTATAGAGGAGGAATTCTGATGACTAAAACTTTCATCCTAGATATTGAAGAACATAACAAATTCAGTATCGCAGTAGAGGCAGAAACTGCTGAAGAGGCAAAAGAAATTGCTTCACAAGATATCAATCAATTTAAACCCTTTAGAGAATCTGGGGACTGGAACATCACTAACACTGAGGAATACTTATGACTAAAGAACTTAAAACAACTGACTACATGGTTGATGGATGGGATAGGGGACCAATAGGTTCCCACCCTTACAAGAGGGGTAGTCTCCACAACAAAGTAGGTATGTGGCTCATGTGGATTTTCTATGGGGCTGTCGGGTTCCAGGTTTTTAAAAATTTTTATGTATTAACTACAAAAGGAGGTACAGACTAATGGATAAAGAATTAGAAAAACTATTTGATGCTTATGACGGAAACCTACTTAATTATTTTTGTGGTTTAAGTCCTGAAGAATCAAAAAAATTTAATGAATTAAAAAACTCTAAAGAGGAAAACTCATGACTAACAAATTAACTCACAAACAAGCTTATGAAATCGTTCGAGACAATACAACTTGGGCTTATGTTTATCCTCAAGATGTAAAGTTTAAGTACGGATGGATATTTCATAGAACAAGAGATTGTTGGGATGGGAAATACCATACCTGTAAGGAACCTATTGATTGTTATCACATTGGCGATCTTTATTCCTATGAACATAGGGGTTACTCAATTGAACCTTGGTCAGGATGTGACGTAGAGAAAAGTCCTTTTAAATCTAAGAATGATGAAGCCACTATAGAAACAGTCAGAGAATTAAATAGAAGTTATCAAAAACATAAAGATGATGACTTTATTGAAAAGGTATATGAAATAGCACTTGGAATTTCATTAGCTGGTTCTTCAACCTTTAGAGAAATCAAGGAGAAATATTCAAGAGACGATATTTTAGAAAAATTAATGGAATTTTCTAATAAATCACAAGAGGTAAACTCATGACTAAAGAAACAGAATCAGTAAGAGATCAAGTTTCTATCAAATATATAGATGCTCTCAACGACAGAGATAGAGCTATAAGTTTGATAGAGGACTTACTAAGAGCAATGCCTCATAAAGATCCAAATAAAAACATGGAATACATGTTATCTAGGGGTGATGTTGCAGCCAAAGCAGCTCTTGAAATAGTAAAGAAACAAGAAATACTAGAGGAAAGATATAAGTTAATGGAAGAGGAGGAAAAAAGAATAGAAAAGCTAAATAACTCTTTAAAGAATACTCAGGGGGACTCTCCACGTTCACCTAAGCCTATAGAGGAGGAAAACTAATGGCTATCTATTTTAAATTCAAAGGAGCTGATGGAAAGTGGGTAGGTCCACAAAGGATGTCCAGCTCAAATCAAAAACAACATGCAATTAAGTACACAACGTATTTATTAAACCTAATGCACGATATAGAAGGGCATAAATTAGTTAATGCAATACAGATTGCGGTAGACCCTCATGATTTAGATCCGAATTATGAAGAAAAGCTTAAGGCAAATAACTATGAAATAGTAGACGACAAAATTAGACCTAAATATATGCAGGGGATCTCTCCACAACCACCACAGCCTATAGAGGAGGTAGAGAAATGACTAAGAAAGATGTAAAGGTAACAGAAGATCCAGCAAACGCAGATTTTCTATCTCTTGTATATGAGGACAAGGCTGAATTGATTGGAAGTATCGGTGTTGATGATGGACAAATTGAAATAGGTTCTTGTGGAAATGTTCAAGTTAAAGCTAACACCGTTCTTGGTGATGGTTTTTATAACGTCTGGAAAGGCAAGAAGTATGTCGTCATTGAGATTGACATGTTGAATCAAATGGATTTAGACAGAGAACTTAAACCATTTGAGGGAAAGTTGAAGAGAAAATATGACGCAGCAGAAGAAAAAGCAAGGCAGCAAAAGATACAAGACGATTTTGAAGGGAAAACTCATGACTAAAAAAACACGCATAAGAAATTTAACTACGGATCAAATATCAGAAATCATAGTTAAATACACAGTAAAAAATAAGTCTAAACAAGACTTAGCTAATGAATATAATATTGGAATTAATGCTATTTCTATACTATTAAATAAGCATGGTATAGAAAATGATACTGTTCAAGTAAACATGAGAATCAGCGATAGTTTAGCAAGAAAATTAGATTACATAAGAAGAAACACTTCTAATAGAACTGACACAGCTAGAAGAATACTTACAACAGGTATCGAAAATATTTATTACATATTAAAAAATACTCAGGGAGACTCTCCACTGCTATCACAGCCTATAGAGGAGGTAGAGAAATGAATAATTACAATCTCCTTACAAAGCACTGGTCACCTTACAAAAGATGCGTTCTCATAGGACAACTCTTCCTTATTCTCTTATGGATGATTCGTTAGAAAGATTTATTACTGATCTTTCTACCATGTGCAGAAGACACCCTTCAGTATTGCGAGAAGTAGTCGAAGGCTATGTAAACAATCTGGAAGAAGATGACTTCAGCAGATGGGAAGAGACCCTGAGTCAGCTATGGAAAAATTCCGAATCTCCTAACAAAAAGCTTGAGTTTTCCAAATCTGGAATACCCTTGCACATGCTCGACTCAATCCAAATCCAGGAACTTAATGAACACGAGCTATGAATGATAACATCTACTGCATCGGTCTTACAAAAGAGACTTGCTATCAAGCTCTTCCAGAACTCCGACAGTTTTTTGAGTATCAGCATCGGAAAGGTTTAGGTTCTATTGCTTTATATAGAATCTATAACCAAATTAAAGAAGCACTTTTAAGAGAAGATCAAAGCTATCAATGACTAAATCTGTCCCACTAAATACAAAACAACGTACTTTAATTCGTACGGCATTAGGTCATTATCGACCTACAAAACCTGAAGAATCTAAAGAAACTTTGGATCTAATACAACAGTTAATTAAGTACAACTAATTGTTACTTATGCACTGCTAGATCTAAAAAACCAACCTACAATGTATCTATTCACTCTTGCACAAACACCATGCAAAAAACTATTGGAAAAACTAGACTTCCTTCAAGTTTAGTTACGGCAAAAACTCAGATCAAAGGATCTCGACCAATAACAAGAAAAACTACAAAAGGAATTAATGCTGAATTAGATTTACAAGCTAGAGCTAGAAAAATTATTGATTTATTTGAAGTTATTAAATCTATAGAACCAAGAAAAAAAGAATATGATAGAGCAAAAAAAGAATTTGAAAATGATCTAATAAGAACTAATCAAGATACATTTTTAGTACATGGTAAAAAATATTATTTAAAGTTAGTAGAAGAAAAAATATACACTCACTCTATTGAATGTAAAGTAATCGAAGAACAAATTGATGAATTAAAGTTAAAGCTTAAACAACTTAAAGAAAGAGAAAAACTTTTTGGAATAGCAAAACATGAAGGCTCTAAGTTTTCACTATGTCCAAAAATTAATACGGAGGCAATCTAAATAGAATGAAAAAGTATATCTCTTTAAAAATAGAAACTAAAAATGCACGTTGCATCTATGACGAACTTAAAAGACAAAGTGAATGGATAGGAGTTACGGCTTGCGATCCAGATCCTTGGGTAGCTTATCAAAGTTACATAAAGGAATACGAAAAACAAATTAAACAAAACCAATGAAACTATTACTAATCACAGCATTAGCTCTAGGAACATCAATTCCTGCCAGAGCTGGAGAATATCAAGCAGGGTATTCAACATCTAGAGTCTGTACTCGTATGGAGTATAGAGAAGAGTACGTGCCTGGAACCTTTAGAAAGCCAGGCTACATCAGGACTTTCAAAGAAAGAGTAAAAGTACCTTGTAGAAATCAAGCGAGAGTTACTCAACCAATCTATCGTTCTGCTCCATATCAAAGATTTGATAATAATGATTGTTCTGATGGAACTTTCATGGGAGGAATACTTGGTGGTGGTGTAGCAACTGCTATATCAAGAGGTAAAGATAGATGGTGGGCAATTCCAGCAGGAATCTTTGGTGGCTCCATGCTTGGTTGCCAAATTGATGGAGGTTGATATGACTAATTCCGATCCACTTCAACCTGAACTTTTAGAAAAAATGTGGGCTGTTTATTACCATAAATATCAAGGAAGACAGAAGAAGAAAACGTATATCAGTAATGCAACTGAATTAATTAAATTAATGGATACTGCAATTACTGAGGGTGGTATTAATGAAGCTATACAGTTTTGGGCAAATAAATGCAAAATAAAAAATGAGTATATTGGTCAATATTTTCACTCAATAAGTGATGTAACTACACTTTCATAATGAATCTATCAACTGAAATATGTCCTCACTGTGAAAATGATTGTCCAACTTTCATTCTTAATGATTATTTAAAAGATCTTGCATGTACAGCGTATATAAAGGAGTCATTAGAAAAACTATTAGTGGAGGAGACATGATCTAATCATCAATCTTTCCTAATTAATCACACACATTATTTATTACCATGCCTGAGCCGCCTTTACAAGAAATCGCTGATCACATTAGTCAAAGAACTATTGCTGAATTACTTGAATTACAAACAATAATAAGACTCACTCTTATATCTAGAGGAGCAGGAGATGATCTATTCCTAGAAACTGGATGGACAAAACCATGAAATTAAGACCTACAACTGATGCGGAAAAAATAGGACGCATCCTAGAAGAAAAAGAAATGCCTATCAAAGAGATGGTAACTCTTTGGACTGATGTATTTCCTACACTTGTAATCTGGTCAATAGAAGAAATTAGACAGCACCTAACCGAACTGTTTGAATTTAGTGAAGAGGAAACAGATACTTTAATAGAAAAATACGAAAACCTTATTCAAAGTAAAGTCTCACCTTTAAAAGAAATGACATCCCTACCTAACTTGGATAAAATTAATCCTGATCTACACCCCATTATTAATACTTTGTGGGAAGCTAATTCTTTTTTAAAAAGAGCAGAAAAATGCTTAGATCATTCAGAACTATTACGTTACTTTCATGAAAGTCATGAAAACTTTTATAAATCTGAATCTGAAAAAGATGATATAAAAAACCAAATACAAAAAGTAAAAGAATCTATAAATAAAAAATTAACTAGTTACTTAAATCACAACGAGGAAGCAGCATGATGAAAGAAAATTATTTTTCAATCAAGGAAAATCCACCTGAACAAAGACATGCTGACAAGTATGGAAAGGTAATGATTGCTGGAGAAAAACAGCCTTGGAGAATAGAGGACTTCCGTTCTGCTGATTATTTTGTTAATAAAGGGTACACAGTGTGGACTTTTACACACGACCCTATTGAGGATGAAGAATGACTGACTCTCAAAAACTTGTTTATGTTGTCCTTGATTGGGAAACAAAGCTAGTCAAAGGAGTTTATCCTGAGAGACAAGATGCTGCTGATGCTGCGTTTTGTCTCCATGCAGAGAATGATGATGAAGGTACTCAAACAACTATTGTTACTACCACTATGTATGAAGATGCAACGGCAAGGCTTGAAAGAGAAGAAATAGTTAGACAAGAAGCTGAAACAAAAATTGCAGCTCAAGACATTATTCCACCATTAGAACCCGAAGGAGGGGAACCTGTATGACAAACACACGAGGGACTAACGCTGACAAAGAAGAAAGAAAGCAACATGCGATTAACTTACTTTGTCAAAACATTCCAGACAGTTTAGTAGTAGAAGAATTACATAAAAAATATAAGAAATCTTATCAAACTCACAGAGGTGATGTAAGAGAAGCAAAAAAAGAAATAGTCAAAGAAGCTAATTACACTCAAGAGGAATTTAATTACATTCTTCAACAAAACTTTGACAACATTCAAGAAGCTTTTTATAAAGCTAAAGAAGATAATAATGTTTCAGCAATGGTCGGAGCATGTAAAACACAAAATAGTGCAATTAGAAATTTTGTAGCTATTAAAAGAGAGCTGGAGTACCCAGAAATGTGGCAAAACGAAATGGAGAGTTCTTCTCCAAGGAGAACTCATAATGATTTAGATCGACTTGATAATGTTTATGTCCATCCTTGGGATAAACATTGCAAGGAACAGGACGACATTCCTTTCTAAACTATGACTTCCTTTATCGTCTGGATTTGTATAGTTATTTTGCTATACATTTTCCTTAAAAACATCTACCGCACACCCTAAAAATGGGGCAGCTGAGTCACAAATGCTTAGTCGCACACTGCCAGTATCTGAGAGTGCAACTGTTCGGGCCAAATGGTTGTGTCGAACCCTCGAAGATATGAAAAATCAGGTTCCCATCGAGGAATGTTGATGGTACCAGGGGTTTCCGTAGCCCTGTTCATAGGTCAGCATTAAGTGTGCTCGTAAGACCCCAACCTATTCATCTTAACTTCACTTAAACACCATGCCTCATCCACCTAGTGTTCCACTGTATAAAGTTAATGACAAAGTAAAAGTAATAAATAGATCACCATCTTTATCTACTGTTAATGGTTTAAAACATCGATCTACATTTAAAAGGAATAATGATGAAATTGGAACTATTAAAGAAGTAATTATTGAAAAAAATATAACTAAGCTTGGTAAAAGTAAAAAAGAATACTATTATTTAGTCAAAGTAAATCGTCCTACTCCAATAATTAGAAAACACCAAAGTAAATTACGACCTTTCAATGACTAAAGAAATCATCAGCTACGGAGGTAGCCCTTACCAAATTTATAAACCACCTGTTTTTGAAACCACCATGCATGTTCCAAGTAACCCTCCAATATATAAAAAAGGAGATAGAGTTCAAGAAAGACAGAAAAAAGGGAACAGAGATATTAGAACTAATAGAAGGAAATACGTTGAAGGTCCAACAAAATATAACGGCGGTAGAACATACACTATTGTTAAAGGTCCTTATCTAAGCGATGAAAATAAGGCAAAACGAAGATCTTGGATGTATGACATTATTCAAGATGGTACAACTAAAGTTGAACCAAAAGGACAAAACATGCTTATGCCTCTGGAAGAAGAAGAAGAATGAATTGTCCAAAATGCGGTGGCATAACAAAAACTGTTATGACGAAACAAATTGGTGACAGATATGGAAAATTAATTAATAAACATGAAGTAGCAAGACGCAAAAAATGTACACAATGCGATTATCGTTTTTATACTCGTGGTTTAAAAAATAGAGGTAGATATAATAAAAATCCAGAGTATCTCCTTGATATTACTAAAGTTATTTATGTAAAAACAATTTCACATACAAGTCAAAAAATTAGAATTATAGAAGAAAATAATAAATTAATCAGAAAATAAAGAGAACCTTAAGTGACTCAGTAAAGGTTAGGATAAAGTCCTGAAACCCTAACACTATGACTCACGAACACTCAACCGTAAAAAACAGAATCGTATGCCATAGCAAACTACTTGTAGAAACAATTATGACTGATATATCTGTCTTAGATAACGTAAGCAAAATAGAAAGATCTCTCCATAAACTTTACGCTGATCTAGACGAAATCCATAACTAAACGAAACTATATACTTTCGGAAATAAGGGGACTACTTAAAATTTGGTCTTTCGCACGAAAATCATATTTTTAATTTTTTATCATGTCATTATTTAATTGTTGAGGACGATCACCTCAACACGGGAGTTCTAGTAATAAGTCTATGGCTCATGCCGTGCTAACTAGACTCAGGCTCAGGGGTTGTACCCGCATCAGGACTAGGGGACTAGAGCTGGTGAATCACTGACAAGTGAGAGTAGAGGTTCCGAGTTCCTATACATGCTTAGGTGAGCTACTCGGTTGCAGGTATAAAAGCAAATCCTGTCTCCCACCTTTTTAAATTAAAAATTAGAGGCATAATATAAGTAACCATTATTTTTTGCACATGGCTAAACACACTTCGGTTCGCTACAGAATTAGTCCTGACGGTAAAACAATTACAGAACAAGTTGAAGGAGTTAAAGGTACTCAATGTACAGTTATCACCAACTCTATAGAAGAAGCTTTAGGTGTAGTAACTAGCAGAAAACCAACAATGGATTTTTATGCTGGTGAAGAAAGACTTGAAAAACTAGAAGAGGAAGATTGGATAGGTACTTGTACTACTTTTAATTGTGCATTTGAACCTTCTCGTCTAGAAAAACTTGAGGATGAAGATTGGCGTTAAGAGACTATATAAAACGACCTAAAAAAGAGTGGACCGATGAAGACTGGCTACAAGAAGCACAAATCATGGTTCACTCTCCATGGATTTCTGAAGATGATAGAGAATATTGGAAGGACAAAATTAAGGAATTAAGAACAAAGAAAAATACGTAGGTTTACAGTTAAAAAAGATATAAATAACAAGCATGACACACTATGTCGTGGGGTATTTTGATGCCCAACATAATCATTTTGACGTAGAAGTTGACGCAAAAGATGTATGGGATGCTCAACACGTTGCAGCGGAAACTAATTCTTATTTAAATGAACATCCTCATTCAATTGACTCAATCGTAAAAGATTAAGTCGAGATAAAGTATCGACAAACATAAAAGGTATACTCCATGTCTTGTGAAACTAATGCCATAGACGCTGCTCAGGAAACTAGAATTGTTGTCCAAGCATTAAAAATTGAGAGACTAGAAGAGAAGCAAACTGAACTACTGGAAAGAATACGTGGTTTAGAAAAGTGGGTATTTGGAGCAGCTGCAGTGATAACAGCTGGAGTAACACTCTTAGGTTTGTTAGCTCAAATATCAAAAGCTTATCTTTAACCAGCTGGATAATAAGAAGGTATTAAAGTTCCTCTATCTGGGGGATCATCATCTCCATCGTCTTGTGGATTCAATAAGATATAAAGAGATAAAGCTGTAAAAAAGAAAACAAAAGGATACAAGAGGGCTAATTGTAAGTCACTCAACATAATCAATTGATATGGGTAAAAATGCTTATAAAATATTTATATATTGTAAATGTTATGAGACCATTAGAGAATCACATATTTGAATTACTAATGTTAGTAATACCTTTATTATGGTTATGGATACTACTACTATCGGCTAATGACGAAAACACCAGAAGTAAAAGAAGAAACTCCTGAGTTAATCTCCAGAGAAGAATATGTTGCAGATATAAAAACTAGGTGGAAGCTTTTCATTAAAGAAGTAAACGCTTTTACAGAAGATGTAAAAAAATTAATTGACTTTATAAAACCATACGTCGTTAAAGCAGTAGATAAAGTAAAAGAAATCTATGGACAAATAAAAGAAAAATTCAAAAAATAGCTGAAATAAAATAAAAAAGAATATAAATCTTTTAAAAGTGGCATTACCTCCAAGTAAATATAGAGATGAGCAATGGGCAAGAGCACAAGCAGATCCAACTAATTATAGAGAAAGAAGACCTGATGAAGGTGTAGGACCTAGATATGTATATGACCCAAGGCATGCTGAAAAACCTCCAGGGACTACATGGGCTAACAATTCTGGAAATACTCCAAGGGTGACAACTGGTGAATACAAAGGTCCAGATTATTATAATTATGAACCACCTATAGGACGTAAAGCTAAACCAGTAGATCCAAATAGAGATACCTCTAGAGATAGGAATATGGGTTCTATACTCATGCCTCGGAGTTTACACAACGATCAAGTATCAGAAGCCAAAGCTAGAAAACTATTCCCAGGATTAAATGATTTTTTAGGTCCAGTAGATTCCAATCAAAGAAATAGAGGTAATAAAATAGATACATCTAGTAAAAGAGAAGCAATGTCAAGACCAGTAGGTGGACCATACGGAGATAGAGGTGGTTGGAATGAAGGAGCCGCTTGGAATAGAAGACCAGCTCGTAGAGATATGGACATCGTTGACAAGGAATTAAATAGATATCAACCTGCTTTTGATTTTGTTCAAAGATATCCAGAAGGTTATGGTGGTCAGCCTACAAGAAGAGGTGGAGGTGGCTTCGGAGGAGGAAGAGGTGGAAGAGGAGGAGGCTGGGATGATAATAAATTTGATAGATTTATTAATGCAATTGAAGGTATTGCTGGAAAAGGTGGTGGAAATGTTACTAATACTTTTAACCCAACCTTTAACCCTACTAACGTCAACGCTGGTAGAGACATAAGAGATACGTCTATTATTGGTGGTGGTCCTAATACAGCTGGAAGAGATATAACAGGAGCTGGTGGGGATGTAAAAACTGGAGATTATGGTGGTGGAAATACTGTGACTGGTGGACCTAACACAACAACTGGTGTCGGATCAGGAACAACTGTAGGTACAAATACAGGAACAATTGATACAGGTACTGGAACAGGAACAGATACAACAGATACTACAGATACAACAGATACAACAGATACAAC
>CEUO01092995.1_pt1 | contig 13213 bp, 19 predicted proteins | sample 531391 | NCBI WGS metagenome assembly CEUO01 (sample SAMEA2622799, study PRJEB7988) | marine metagenome | isolation source: saline water (ENVO:00002010), including
TATACTCTAATGTTTTATTTTCAAAATTTTCAAGCATCCATTCTTCCATCCCATACCCTACTGAAACAAAGCCTCGCTTCTTTATCATCCTCTCGCCTTTTATATTGTGTGTGTTGATTCTTGTAATCAAGGCCAAATATAACACACCGAGATGGCTCTACATTCAATGCTTCACAATATTCTTTTTGTTTTGGAAGATACTTGTCGTAAATGTAATCTGCAGGAAATCTATTCATTAGTTTAGTTGCTACGTAACAGTTTTGCAGATTGATGTAATTGTAACCATCTTCATTTATCACATACAATTGGTCTTCAAATTTATTTCTTTGCAATCTAATTCCAACACGATTAAGTTCTAATGGAAAAACCTTGGATAGGCTACTAGTAATGTATTCTATGCAACTGTGATCTAAATTTATTTTCAAATTTTTTGCTATGTTGATGTAAGCCATGTCTAACATCACAGGTACTTTAAGATCATCGCACTTTGATAATGTATATTCGAGATCTTCTGGCACATCGCCAGTCTGCGAAAACGGAACACTAACCACAAGTACGTCTCCTTCTCTGATGCTGTCGTCATCGAGCCACTCAAAGTTATCTCCATACCAAAGTCTCTGCATCATAGAATGGTAAAAATAGTCACCTTTCTTGATTCTCAATCTTTTGGCATTTCTGTATCTTATGTAGAACTGGGAAAATGATTCTGTGGTGCCATGTGTATAGCAACATTGTTGAAATTTTTCTGCGCCTACAACATCGTGAGAAGAGAACATCCATTCCCTATATTTGGTAAAATATTGATTTTTGATTTCATCATGATTAAAATTCTTTTCATTTTTTATAAATTCTTCTATTGCTTTGTTTCGATATTCGATAATCTCATGATCATGGACGCTCCATGCTCCACCAAAAGGTTTGTGTTTAAGATTTTTTATACCAGTATGGACCATTGAAATATTTATTGAGTGCCATGTGTCACTAAATATTTTCGCCTGACCTATTATGAAAATTAAAATCAAAAACTTTACCGAATCAAATTATACTTGGATTCTCCAGTATGGATATCCACAAGATGAATACTATGATAATAGTAATACTTTTTTCTATCAGTCCTTCGATGAAGCACCAGACGAGATTTATAAATTTGCAAACAAATATTTTCTTCCTAATTATTCAATAACAATGATGAAGCAACCACCAGGATCATTTATCCCAAGGCACAGGGACAAACATTATAGATTCAAATCAAAGAACAAAAAAATTAATTCAAATAAAATTGTAAGATATTGTGTATTCCTTAGTGAATGGAAGCCAGGACATTATTTCGAATACAATGATAAACCTATAAAGCCATGGAGTAGGGGTGAGATACTTGTATTAGAAAAAGACATTTATCATCGAAGTGCAAATGCAGGCACACAATTTAAGTATACTGCTCAGATAACAGGTGTGTTGAAATAGTTTATTGTATTAAACCAGGCTTGTAAACAGTCTTACCATCTTCTTTCATTGCTGTCAAGACTGATTTTCTATTACCTTCTGAAATGTAAGACACGTGTACCCAACCCGAGTCAGGTATACCAGGCGTATAAAATTCTAATATTAATTGATCAAAGTCTAGGTTATCTTCGATCCACTTGCAAACATCGTAATTTGCTGTACCAGGACATTCTATATCCACCGCTTCACCTTTACAATGTTGTGATTTGCTTGAGCCACCCACTGCTTCATTGAGTGCAGGGCCTCTGTATCCAGAATTGATGACTGTAACACCAAAATGGTCTCTTACTTTTTGAACCACATTTTCAAAAAGTATTTTGGCTTTTTGTAGATGTTCTTCGCCTGGAGTATTGTCCAGTCCTTTCCTAGTTGCAGTCTGACTTTTTACATATTCCTGTAAGGTAAAATTTTTGCTTAATCTCATACACTTATTTATCAATAAATGCGTATATTATTTTACCAGGATCTTTTACTTAGGATAGCAGATTCACCGTTCTTGCTAAAAATAAATTGGTCTTCGGTTGTCTTGGTGATTTGATACGGACCAAAATACTTGGTAAGGAAAAAACATTCACTCATTGATGCTTCGTCTAACTTGAACGCTTTTATTTCGTTCATTATTAATTTTGTGTCACCGAAAGCATGTAGTTCAAATTTTAACATGTCTGCATCTTTTTTCTTTATTTCAATGAGATTATTATCTAATCTAACATCCATCATTTGGAACTTATCAAAGAATGTCTTGACTTCACCTAATTTCATCTGATGTGTTTTTTGAGAATAGGCAACTGGTGTTCTAGGCAAAATGTTTGATAGATTAGTTGCCGATGCTTCGAAAGGAATTGTATCTTTATGATATGTAAATTCGAATTTCTCAATGTTAGTAAGTTTTTTAAGGTCATCCAAAAATTTTGAAATATGTTGATCTACTTTTTCAACTCTTTCAAATTCAACAAATACTTTATGTTTACCATCTTCAAGAGATCCAGGAGTGGCATCTGCATCTAAAACTTCCTTATACCCTGTTTCGGCAAAACGCTCTAAATCTTTTGCTGGTGCCTGCCCGTCAACTGAGAATGCGAGGACCATAATGTTACGATCATCACCCATTTTGGATTTATATTGGTCGACTGAAAATCTACTAGATACTACTCCTTCTAGGTCGCCGGCTTTTAATCCTTCGTTAACTAATATCATTTAAATTATTTAAATCTGAGGAACCTTGATCTGTAAAGTCCTGACTCTCGATTTCATCCTTACCGTGTTTGAAATTCCCAATTAATTCTTTAGGCATTTTTATTTCAACAATCCAAATATCATGTGCATCAATTTTTCCCTTGGTTGTTCCTGGTCTATAGTCTTCCGGAGATTTTATTTCTCTTGGCTTTAATAATTCGTCCTTTTTATAAGAAACTTTACATCCTCTATCCAGTAAACGTTTTCCACCAGCAGGGTCAGGCATCATATCTACCGGCCACATGAATGAGCATGTCACAAAATGCCGCGAATCTATTGGACCTGACAAAAGCTCTCCGTCTTCCCAATTCTTGAATACATATACATCTAGTTCGTCGAGAACCCTCTCAAAATCTTTTAAAATTCCTAAAGTAGGGCCAACAGCGTATAAAGATTGTACATTTTTGATTATATCTAATACATCATGCATAGTTCTTATTTATCTTAATAATCTGAGTTGTAAAATATGCATAGTTTATTCGAAAAAAGTTGCGTAAGTAATTGTACATGAGTCGAAAACTTAGACACATAAAATCACTATACAACATAATCAAATACGAGGAATCCAATGCTTACAAAAAGCCTACAATTACGGCCTTTATTTCAAAGGAAACTGTGGAAACTAATGCGGAAACAAAGAGTGTACGACAAAAGGGTAAGTTTATACCTATTGAATCAAAACTGGTTGAAGATACGAAAACAAAAAGACAGGAGAAGAAGACGTGTTTTGTCTCGATTATGGAAAATGAAGCAATTGGCTTTGCTTAGACGTATGTATAGGTAGTTATTTTACAAACTGATCCATGGCATCTGCGTACCATTGTCTGTAATGCTGTTCTATTCTTTCAAACGGTATTTGATCACGCTGTGCAATCGGAATACCTGGAAGCTCGTTCTTTACAACTTCTTTTTTAACAAGATCCAAAACCACAGTGTATTCCTGCATTTTGCCTGGCCCAATTTTTTTCTTTGATAATTCAACAAATTCATCAAATTTTTGATCAGGCTTGATGTTATATTTTACACAAAAAAATCTTTTTTTATTATGTTTAGCCCCCATTCTTTACTCCCATTATGGTTAAGATATATCTATCGGTTATTCCTGCATTGACCCCCGAGTGCCAGTCTGAAATAAAGTCTGTCTCAATAATTGTTCCCTGTGGCACGTTGTATACAACTTGATCTCCAACAAAAAAAGCGTGTCCGAATTCAGGAGGCGATACTGCTACCCAAAGTTTTTTTACTTTTTCTTTTGTAGTCTGTAACTTATCAAGTGATGCACCCATATTGTCGACATGTGGGGGAGTGAATTGTCCAGGTTCGAACTTAAACACTGAAATATCAATCGGATCATCTTTCATGTTAAATCTTTCAAAAAAATTTTTATCAAAAAATTTATGAAACAAATCATTTTTAATTTTGTAGGAATAAGACGAATGTTTATACCATTTAGAACACTTCTCAGTGATGTCTTTCTGTTCATCTTTTCGTGTTTTTAAATAATCTGGTCGATCATATACGGAAGATTTTATATGTTCTGAGGTCCCAATTATAGACATAAGTTCGCTATAATTGATATCTAGTATACCATGATTAATAATATTACCCATTCGACAATCTTGCTAGTTTTATCATCACACTCGCCAAATTTATCTCTGGATCAGCAACAAAAGAGTGATCAACTAGTCCTTGTTTTATAATTAGCACAGCCTTGTCTTGGGCATCTTCGTCTTTGGATATTATTTCTAAATTATCATAAAGCCATCTGTATATTTCTTCGCACTCCTCTGGTCTTGCTTGAGAACAAACAAGTTTTCTTGCTTCGTTGATCTTGCCTTTTTTGAATAGTTCTACCATTTGCAGTCTATAATCCTGTTGTCCCGAGTCACCTGATTGCGGAGGCATCAATGTATTATTTCTACAGTTCTGCTGTAGCATGTTGATACACTTTCTCATGTCAGGATAACTGGCTTTTACGTAGGTATCTAATATTTCTATATCTGGAGTAATTTTTTCCTGTATCAATATTTCACATGCTCTCGCTGTGAATTCGGTTTTGTCTATTGTTTCCATGTGAAATCCTTGACATCTTGAATGCAGTGCAGGAATCACTCTGTTAGGATAGTTGCAAGTCAAAATAAATCTTGCTGATGTATGATACATCTCCATCACCCCACGCAGTGCCGCCTGTCCATTTGGACTCATGTAGTCTGCTTCATCAAGTAACACATACTTGTATGATCCAAAAGGCATTATTTGCACAAATGAATTTATTTTTTCTCTTACTGTGTCAACGGAATTTTCCCTCGAAGCATTTATTTCTAATATATCATAACTGCTTACGTCAAGTTCACCAAACAACACTTTTGCCAAAGTTGTTTTTCCTACTCCCGGAGCACCACTCAACAGAAGATGTGGTATTGCTTTGTCGTCAATCCAAGATTGTATCTGTTGCCTTTGTGCTTCGTCGCGAACCACATACTCCTTTAATGTTTTTGGCCTATATTTTTCTACCCAAAGTTCTTTCATAATACAAATGTCAATACTAACAGGATCAGTCCCACGATTGCAAGAAAATATGCAGGTGCATGTAGGAGCGGAATCAGTTCAATCCAACGGATTACTTGTTTTATTTTCTTAACCATCTCCTTGCCGCATCAATTGGATTCTTAAGTCCATCATAGGTTTTGTCAATAAACTCTATATGTTTACTAAGTTTTTCTGAGAGCCCATCAACAGTTTTTTGTAGTTGATCGATCTTCTCATGAAGTTTTTTTATATCATCTTTCTCATCCATACTTTATATTACAGCAGTTTCTTTGGCTTGTCTATACAATTGTTCCTGTGCGATGTTTTTACCTTTGGCTTCTGTTTGTATATCAAAATTTTTAGAAAAGCTCAAGGCCCAATCGTTAACTGCTTTGTTTGGTAAAAGATCAGAATGTGCTCTAAGTTTTTGTTTCTTGCATCCTTTCTCCAATAGCATTTTAATATCATGCATTTCAGAATGTGTCTTCTCACCGAGATCAGCCACTGCTAGATGTTCATCTCTGGAATAGGAATAATGCATTGTTGGACGTTGCCCTCGCCATGAGTCAATCACTCTTTTTACTCTGTCATCTGTAGCCTGTATGTACTCTTCATCACGTATCCAATGGTGATGTATATCCATTACTAGTGCAAGATGTTTCTCCAGCTCTAGACTGGCGTCAAGTCCCCAGCCCATCTCGTCGTTCTCGATAGTAATTAGATTTCTTGCCTCGGGAGATAGTTTAGGCAAAGCATCAATAATTCCTTGTGGTCCACGTCTGCCAGAGATATGTACATTAATTTTGCAACCATCTTGGAATGATTTGCCAAACCCCATCCAACGTGCCATATCGACATGATATTCGAATTCCTCTATGCTCCTTTTTCTAATATCCTCACTTTCACTGCTGAGCACACAAAATTGTCCCGGATGGAAACTTACTTTGACATCGAGTTTCCGAGCCATTTCACCAACCGGCGCAAATATTCTTTCACAATGATCTTGTATGTGAGGCTGTTGCCACCAGTCTATCCAATTGGCTTCGGTATAACCCTGCAACATCTCACTACCTAATCTCACCATCCTACGTTCGGGTGGCAGAGAGCCAACACGTTGCACTAGTTTCCTTGCCGCTGTAGCATTGTGGTTCATGATGTCCCACTGTCTCTGTACTGCATCTTCTGGATGTTCCCTTAGCCAACGCATTGTTGTGGATCTTCCATTTAGATCTCGATCCTTTGCGTTGACTTTCATACCGCCGAATTCAGAATGATCGTTCAACCATTTGCAACAAAAACCAAAACGCTGTGTCATGCAATTATTATAACAGATATGTGTAAAATGTCTAGTCTTCCAGCTCTAGTGCGGTCTGCATCATAGCCCATTTTCCAATAATGTCACTACAATGTAATTTGAATTTAAATTCTCTGTCAATATCTCTTAAAATTTTATTTGCTTTTGCCATACTCAATCCGGCATTTGCTGGCAATTTAATTGCACAAATTTTTTTGTGTTTGAGAGACTTAGCCGCTTGTACTCTATGCCAACCGTCGGTCAACAGAAAATATCCGGAATCTTTGATAGGTGTAACTAGTATTGGATCCCATTTTGTTTTCTTTTTTAATTTATTGATCCATGATCTTTTTTCTTTATTAAGTGGACGAACTACGCCCAGTCCCATTTCTGCCATAGTGACCAATCTATTAATTGGCACCTGTAATTTTTTTATTTTTAGTTTAGTCATTACCAGGAAGTGATGTCATCTGTTTCATACCACCTGTGTTGATGTAACCTGCCTTCAATCTATTTTGTTCAGGCTCGTCATCTGATACCAAAAGAATGTCGTTTTCATCAATCATTCTAACTTCAAGTTCTACATTATCTTTTTTGACCTTAAGGGCTCTGCTCCATCTGCCATGAGCAACCATCACCCATTGACCTACCACAACATCATTCTGCTGATTACCGATTGCATATACCTTAGCCCATCTAGGATGTATTCCTGATTCAGTGCCGTCGTCGTCTGTTAGTATGATGCCACCTTTAGTTTTTGTTTCTCCAAAGTGCATGTCAGATACCAACACTCTTTTTTTGAGTGGAGTGATATCAGTATCCACGGTGTATTGTTTTCCACCATGTGATCCAAATCCTTTTGCCTGTAAATCTTCTAACTGTCCCATGTAGAAGTATTATATAAGATTTATTCTAGTCCGTCAAGAGCGGCGTCTATTCCTTTTTTTGCCGAGCTCTCTGTGGTTTTTGGTTTGAAAGTTTCAACAGGTTTTGCTGGTGCAACAGATTTTTTAACTTCTTTCTTAGTGGCAGTTTTTGCCGCAACCGGAGTCATTTTTTGAACCGTTTGTTTTACCTGTGGCTTTGGTGCAGGTGCTGTTTTGCTTCGTAGAGGTGTGTCACTAGCCATGCCTTTTGGCTGTTCGTAGTACTTTCTGATAACAGTTTCCTTTGGTGTAATCACTTGTCCACTTCTGCCTATTACGTCGCCTCTTGCGTTAACATTCATGTTACCAACCGCCTGTACTGATTCGTTGGCCGCTCGTAATTTTTCAATATCTACCATACGTCCTTGCATGGTTCTATACATTCTTTTTCTGGGTGCTCTTGCTACCATAATAATATGCTCCTATTAATATTACTTATCATCATCAAAATCGCTCGAAATTGTTTTCACGATACTTGCCAGTTATCATAATCACTTTTCTGTCACTTGTGCTTTGATTTATTGAACTATGGACATGAGAAAGTGTATTTACAAATAGAGGTTTATCAGTTGGTAAAAGTCCGCACCTTCCAAATTTAAAATGATTGTCTCTTGGATCAGTGAGGTTCCAATAAAATATTTTGCATCCAGTTAGATACTTGTATCCATCTCTGAAGTATCCTCTATCTCTATGCACAGTAAAGTTTCCATTTGGTTCTAGTGTGCTAAGGTGCATTGTCATTAATTTTTCAAGTCCTATTGCCTCGAACAATTTGGCTAACACAGGAAACTTCTCTGGATCAAAATCAGCATACGGTAAGTCGAGGTTACACTTTGCATTTGTGGAATCGATTCGGAACTTGCCATATTCTCCACCGTCCTCTGACTCATGGCCCACAACACATAATTTAATTGCTTCTTGTAACACTGCATCTTTATCGAAATCTAGATCAGGGACTATCCGATAAGGAATATCTGCTTTTGACTTATCCCACCAGTATGGTCCCTCACCGTAAGAAAAAAAACTCTGTATCTCTTTGGGGAAAGACTTGCTTATCTCCAAAGGTTTATCAACAGTAAACAAATATTTCTTAGATAGATCACTGCCGTATTCTCCCGACTCTAGACATCTCATTATCCTTTCAACGAACACACCTATTTTGCTGTGTAGCCATATTTTAAAACAGCCACCTTCATCCCATAAGGCCCCACCTGGTTGGTGAAATTTTCCGTTGCCATCAATATAATATCCTGTGTATATTTGTTCGTCTATGTTAACATCATCGAGTATTATTTCCTTAATATCATTTTTGATGCCATCATACTCTATATTCAGTTCATACCAGTCGACCGGTATATCTATTCTTTCACCTAACATGAAGTTTATTTTTTGTCCTGATAGGCTTTTTAGATAGTATTTTTTAATTGGACTAGTGCTTACAACGTCAATTTTCATCTCAAAAATTCTTTTATATCTAAATTATATGTCATTGGATTAATTTTGTGAACACCTATTAAGAAAAGACAAAGACTGGCTACACTTGAGCCTCTGCCAACACCCCAAACTATGTTGTTTGCTCTCAGTGTATCTACAAAATAAATCAAAAATTGTAACACACGCACAAAGTTTTTCTTTTCGAACAGATCATATTCTAATTGCACACGCATTTTTTCTTCGTCATTTTGACATTTTTCTAGCAACCATTGTAAAACATTTATCTTATAATATTTTTCTGGCATGTGCCAATTGTTACAGTTTTCCTTATCAAACTCGGCAGGCTTCTTGCGTTTTGGTGCCTGTGAAATGATTGGAAGTTCTATGCCAAGTTCTTTAAGACTTTTGCTGTATTGAGATGTGTCGTCGAAATATAATTTTGATATATCAAAGTCTGGATTGCTATAAATCAGCTCTATAGCATCGTCTTCAGAATATATCACATCACCATGATCATTTATCTTTGTTTTTTCCGCCATCTAACACCTTTGGTTGGAATTCAAATATTTTAGCATGATACTGGTGCTTGGTGTCAATAGGAATTTGTTGATTGCTCCAACTAAAATGCCCTGTGTAAATTCCTTTATCAAGTTCCTCATCATAAGTTGCAGTGTCAGGCCTTAACCACCATGGGTCAAACTTGCTGAATTTTTTTGAAAACCAATCGGGTCTATCTAACAGTATAAGTTCTTTGCTGTCTTTGTCAACCGTGTAGGTAATACCATCACCCTGCCATGAAGAAAGTTTTATGTAGTTTATAATAATTTTACTATCCAAGATGCTATTAGCCTTACAGAAACATACTGCCGCCATAATTTGATCATAGGGTGGCTTTGGTAATTCAATGAATCTATTATTTGTGCTTTCTTTAAGAATTCTGTATAGAGGCTCTTCTCTCCAAGTGGTAATTGTGTTAGCAAAAACCTGATCAAAAAGACTTTTTAACCTATCAAAATAATCAGTCTGTTCTTTTAGATCCGCAGTGTGTGGAGTTAAAGATGTTTCCACTGCATATTCGTTGGAAAAAAGTTCTCCGTCGACTATTATAATGGATTTAAATTTTGTTTTCCAGGTAAACGTGTTTGACATTAAAACTATTTACTAGTCAATGTTTACAAGGTCGCCTAGGTCTGGTTCGTTACGTAGTTTTTTATTGTTCTTATGCCATTCCTCAATACGTCTCTGTCTGATTGCATCTCGGTATGTATTCAAAGCCAGTTGCAAGTTTGCTAATAGGTCTGGATTCCTTCCTCGTCTGGCAATTGCAACTTTCCTGTTTAGTTCTTTTATTCTTTTAGAAATATCCTCCTCAGACATATTTCCTATTTCTTCTTGTAACGGATGGAAGTACATGATACTCCTTAATTATTATGCGTATTGTTTACCGATCTGATGCATTAGAATTGTTGTGCCACCGTCGGGTGATAAAAATTCATATAACACTCTTCCTATACCTGGCGATATTTGATCAGAAGTTCCATCACTTCCATGTACGTTGTCTGCTTTTACTACTGCACTAGGAAAAGTCAAAGTGGATGTACTCGGTTGAACAGTAAGATCTAAAATAATCCTGCCAACTGTGCCCGATGACGGGAAGTTAATTATAGAAAAAGTAGTATCAGCGGTTAGTGTTAATGTTTGGTAGTGTCCGTTTTCATGGTTTAAAGTTACATTACCACTTGACACAGTTCCGTGAGGGAACACAGTTTCCGCGGTGTCTTTGAATGTGGCCTTTGATACCACATAGTCTGAAAAATTAACATTAGCATTGGTACTGGCTTTGTTATTTTGTAAATCCTCAATTTCATTTTTTGCCTCAGTGAAATTATTTTTTATTGCATTGAAATTATCTCTGAAACCTTGAGAACTATTATCTTGCCCTGCAACCGGATAAGTTCCATCAACATTGCCTGGTACTATATTACTTGCCATCTATTATATTCCTTTACTTCTAAATTTAAGATATTTATCGTTGCTTCTTTCCACTTTAATAATTGTGCCTAACGTTGGTGTTTCTTTGGTAAAATTAATAGTGGTTTTATTATTCACAGTATCATGAGTCAACGTTATTCCTAATTCATGATCTGCTGATCTAAGTGTGCCATCTGCTGTGAGATATGTAGGTTTGATGTTGTTGTCTGCCGTTACTCCTTGGCCCACAAAAACAATTTGATCTCCTTCTTTTACTAGGATATCTTCTTCATGTATTAGCTCGTCTACTTCAAAGGCTTTTGTGGTACCGTCTGCTGTAAAGGTTGAAGTTGCCACTTTACTTTTATTAACAGTGTACCGATCAATAGTAAACGCTATATTTTTAAAATTAAGTTTCTTATCTTCGATCCTTTTTTTGATCAAGGCACTAGTGCCTGGCTTACAATAGCAAATAGGCACGGCCATCACATAGCCAAGTGGTGCAAGATCATTTTCTTGTGTGGTCTTCATCCATAATGGCAAATAATCATATTCTTTGTGCCCAAGACTTTTCATTCTTGATCTCATGTTGGCCACTGCATTTGGATATAAAGTCTCAATCACTCCAAGATCTGCACTTAATTGATTGGCAAATCTAACTTTGGATCCTGAAGTGCTGAAGGATAATCCACCATCTGTTGTAACTTCATAATCTATATAATCAGCAGTAGCATTCATGCTTGATGCCCGAGGACCCAGTATAGGTTTGACTACTGCGTCACGCAATTTGATTGATCTTGACACAGCAACTCCTTCATTATTAACCAACGTGTCCTTGATATCAACGTACACTACCTCATATTTTATAGTGGATCCTTCCTTTGCAACTGCTGTTTTTAATTCACCAAAGAACAGTGTCTTCGGAGCATGATTCTGTTCCATCTGTTCTTGGAAAGCGGTCAAAGTTTGTGCTTCAAGTCCTGATATCATCAGCATATCAGGTTTAAGTTTCATTCCAAAATTACTATCTTCAGACCTGTAAATATTTTCCGGAGAGTTGATGTTGGGATCTTGCGCCAAAGCGTAAAATATGTTTTGATCTATAAAAGATGTCGCGTGTCCTGACATGTTTCCGTATTCTACCAGCGGATCTGGTAATTCAATGTTCAAAGTAAACTCTTTAGAAGTTGCCGCAGATTGATACTGGTCACTCACTGTTACCGTAAATGTAAAAGACCTGACAGAGTCAGTAAAGTCACTTGGATCTATAGTGCCGATCAAATTGCCTTGACTAGATAAAGTTATTCCAGTAGGCAACAAACCTTCTGTCACGGTGTAATTCAACACACGATCTGTTTGTTCAGCCACTGCTTCGATTGATAGTAGACTCGGAATATCTGCTTTGAGTGTCCCAATCGTGTCTGGTGTTGTGAATGCAATGCCAATGTCTATTTCACCAATAACTTTCATTGTGAATGCTTGGTCAGTGAAGACATTTACTCCTGTGCTGACCACTCTATTAGCTCTTACTGTGAAATTGAATGTAGATTCAACAGCAGACTGCCTCGCAAGGGTTCCAAAAAGTTCTCCGGAGTCAGAATCGATTGATATTCCAGATGGCAAAGATCCATCCACGATTGAATATTCTAAATCTCCCTGCAATGGGTCAAAGTCCTCAACATCAATTTTAACAACCAAGGCATTATCATGTCTGAATGTACCAAGGTCAGACCCTGTCCTGAATACAGGTCTTCTGTTGGCGCTGAGATCCATGGTCAAAGGAGAATCATCTATCTCTGTTTGATCAATTGTAATCTCGGTGTTTGAAACTCTCCAAAAATCTGCTGAATATACAAATATGGCATTGTTTTGCTCTACGAAACTTGTACCATCTGATACACGTATTACAAAATCATAATTTTTACTAATACTTTTCGAAGTGACAGTTCTATCAAATGTACCATTCCATCTATCTTCGACGCCACCATCATCATAACCTCCACGAGAACTGAATTTTTCATCGTCTGTCAGTTGGACTATACCTGATATCAGGCCCGCCGAACTCATGGTCACTCCTGGCGGTAATGATCCTTTGACTATTTCATATGTGAGATTCTGTCCTGCTTCTGTATCATCGTCGGTTGCCTGCATTTGGAATGACACACTAGAGCCATCAATTGCCCAAAAAAGTCCAACACTAGTGGAATCATCTAATCTTAATTGCCCTGATGCTGTTGTAAAACTAGGTGAATCTGCACCATTCACGTCTAGTGAGAATGTTCTGTCAGTTATAGCGGTACCGGCCGTGGCTCGCACGACG
>CEUO01031476.1_pt1 | contig 13158 bp, 24 predicted proteins | sample 531391 | NCBI WGS metagenome assembly CEUO01 (sample SAMEA2622799, study PRJEB7988) | marine metagenome | isolation source: saline water (ENVO:00002010), including
AAAAAATGAGTTATATACCAAACTACTCAGACCACGCAAATTGTCATAAATGTGGGCATAGTATTAAATATAAATTTTACTATGGTGGTAATCCTTATGGTTCTACTTGTATTAATAGAATTTTGGGTATTAGGGTTGAACAATATAATACAAATAATGTTGATGATATTATTAAACAGATTGAAGAAAAAAGAAGAACTGCTGAGCAGACCAAGCAAGATGAGAAAAAACTATATACACCTATTGCTAAAAAAGTGTTTTTAAGTAAGCATATTGGCGATGTTGGAGATAAAATTAAAATTGATGTTACCATTACTCAACATTTTTGGTTTGAGGGTTATTATGGTGAATCTTGTTGTGTTAAAATGGTAGATGATGATGATAATCAAATCGTTGTTTTCACTACTGCTAAATGGGTAGATACAATAGAAAATGGCGATAAGGTTACTATTGTCGGAACTGTTAAAAAACACAATGTGTGTGCATACACAAAGGCATATACTATCAATGAAGAAGAATATGAGGTTGAAAAAACAAAAAAGAATGGTGATAAATATTTGGGAATTGACTATAACAAAGCAGTAGAAGATGGTCATTCATTAGGGTTTTCATTCCCACAACACGTTTTAGATGATTTAAATTTAGAATTTGATGAAGTGTATAATGGAAATGTGGCTGAAAAAACTTGTGTTGTAAATCAAACACAATTAACAAGAGTAAAAATAGCGAAGGAGATTGCATAATGGAAAAAGTAAGAATATGTAATGCCCCAGATGATGTAATTTCTATTATGGATTCAGTCCAATTAAAGAAGTTACGTAAGGACTTGGGGTTTAACCAAGAGCAGATGGCTAAGGCTTTAGGTCTTTCTGGGAAGAACTATATTTCTATGCTTGAGAGTGGAAAATTTGAGTTCTCTCCATCTGTTACTAAGTGTATGGAGTATATTAGAGTCCTATTAGATTTAGGACATAAGATCAATTTGTAGTTCATTCTAATTATCATCGAGATTTAATTACTCTCGACCATACTTAAAGCTCTTTCTAGTGAATATTCTGGGAAGAGCTTTTTTCTTATAGTCATCTTCCATAGATACACCTCACTTATATAGAACCAAGCGACCTTCCTCTCTTTCAACCAAACAAGTGCAAATAAGTCTACATCTTTATATGGACGATTTATCTTATTCCTCTTAGATGTGGTAAATTTTATCGTTCCCTCTCTGGTATAATAATTTGATGATTTTACTTGAACTTTCCTTAATTTCCCATAATCCAGAATTAAATCATATGGTGAATCCTCTGATGTCATATAGCATCGTATTTCATTATAGAATGCATCACTACAAGCTAATAGCTCTCCAGATGTTCCTTTCATTTTAGAGTTCATTTTGTCTTACTATATCTTCTATTCTGCTTGGAGATAAACTATATCTGTTTGATATTTCTTCTAGTCTTTTTCTATAGGTTAATTTGGTATGTAGTTTTAGGGCATACCATAGTGTGCATATCTCTGCATTTCTTATAGCATCATCAATCATTTCACCGATACGGCTTTTTTGTAGATTTAAAGTGTTAAATTTTGCTCTGCTCAAATTAATCTCCTCTTCGTAAAATGGTACAAAACCACCATAGATATTCCTTTTTGTCCTACTCCCAAAGTACTATGCTATATTCTCTATATTTTTTATCAAAAACTTTACATTTACTCATAGGTTCTCCAAATTAGTGAATTCTTCCCAGATAAAATTCTTGCTATCCTCTGGAGTTGTAAATCCCTCTTTAATAGCCTTTATTTTCTTTTTATAGAAAGATTCTAGTTTTAGTCTATAATCAACAGTTTCTAATGGTGTTCCTTTTATGGATGGGTTCTTTGAGGCAAATGATTCTAATTTTTCAGATGTTCCTACACCCCAGATATTATCTATAGTATCATTTAATGGTTTAGATATACCCATACCCCAAGTATTATGACAATTTCTACATTGAGCTATGCTGTTTCGTTCATCCCACCTTAAAAATAAATTTGATCTACTTATTTTATGTGACCAGTCTAAGGTTTTGCTAATTGTAGATTCCTTACAGCATCCACAAGTGCTACACTTATTTTTATCTCGGAGCTTTATATATTCTCGGACTATGTTGTCCAGACGAACCTTCATTCGTTTTTTGGTAGGCTTATTTCTTCCCAAAGATTTTCTCCAGTCTATCTTTTATTTCATCGCTGTTCCAGTTAGGAATTCTAATTTTATCCCCTTTACCAGCGTTATAGTTCTCCCAGCCATCTACATATCTGGAATCTTTAGGTTTGCACGACTTTTTAGCTTGTCGTTTAGCGTTTTGTTCTTTTTTGTGAATTAATTTATCATCCACTCATAGTCTCTTCTTCTCCCTTACTTGTTTCTGGTTCTAGTTCTTCAATAGTTTTCTTTAATCTATCTATGACCTTTTTTAAACGATTAGCTATTAACATTTTCTCTGGACCAATCTTTTCTTCTATCACTATATCTCCTTAATTTTTACTCTTAGCCATAGGACTTTTGTAGTTTTTATACTGCAACTTACAGCCAGTTAATATATTGGTATGTCCCACCTTAACTCTTTGAAAGAGACATTGCTTCAAAAGTAAATCAAACAGCATCACGAAATACCCAAAAAGGATTGCTGTGTAATCAGTAAGGTTTATTTTACCATTATGTGGTCAACACAAAGCTATAATTCCAAATAAATTCACTTGTGTTGGTGCCTATGGCTCTTTAGAGTAATTTAAATTATAATTTTTAATAAAATTGAGTATGCAATAATACTAGCTATAAAAAATAGCACATAAATTGCAACTCTACCTAATATCTGCTTTATCATATTCTGACTTTATTTCTTCTTTAAATTTTTTAACTAGTAAGGGCATAAAATGAGATAAGTCCTCAATAACATTTAAAGACATCCTAAATATTCTTTGATAAAATGCAAGTTCCTTCTGGAGAAGGTACCTCTCCCTCTCCAGAATTTTTACTAATTTATCCTCATCCATTAGAAGGGCAAGTCCACATCTTGCGTTTCTTTTTTCTTAGGAGTAATAACACCATCACTTGTATAGGCTACATTATTTTCCTTAGATGGATCATAAAAGTTGGCTAACAATTCATTTAGCTCCTCTCTTTTATGATATGGAACCCACACAATAGGAGCATAAGTTCTCAATTTTTTATTCTTATCTGTATAAGGTTTTGATAGTTTTTTCTCTGGTGGTGCTAGATATAACCCATCTTTCCCTTCTCTTACTTGACAATCTTTAATAACAAAACCCTCTTCTTTTCCAGTTTCGGGGTTCATTGAGATTTCTATTTCAACATCACAAGTTGCCTTAACCCAAGGAGCATTAGCAAATAAGACATTAGTCATTCTCTTTATGTTCATCTTTATAGTATTCCTTCTTTTTATTTTTATTATCATAAATTGATGCTGATAGCAACATTAGATAGATAATTGCATCTACTATTCTACCCTCAACACCTTCTCTTTGTGCTACAACACCTTTACAAGTGTATGAGCCTAAACCTTGTATATGCTTAATCATATAAGTCATAATTGCCTTCTCTCGAGTATCACCAACAAATCTGGCTACATTCTCAAAATTAGCAAATACATTATCTGGTTCTGCATATTCCTCTTGAGCTTGATCCCTTGTCTCCTTTAATTTTGGGATTAGCACCTTGTCTATATAGTTAGTCATTTCTGAATGGTTCATTATTGATTCTCCTTAAATACATCGTTTATATGTTTAAAATTTTTAGATGGTATCTTCTCTACTACCTTTATGTCATATTGATTTCTTGTTTTTGTGGTTCTTCCACCGTATTCTATATCAAAGACTTGACCAGTGACCTCATACACAAAAGTTCCATCTAAATAGGTTATTATTAAATATGACATTTTATTAGAGCTTTGCTTATGTTCTCTTAGCTTTTTCATTTTATTATGATCAATTAAAATATATTTATATTGGTCTTTGCGAATTTTTCTATTCTTATATTCAACAAACCCAATAACATCCTTACCAAAAGATTTTCCATCTAGACCACCCTCTATCAAAACAAAATCAATAGGGGCATACTTTGATGGGTATTCAATTAATTTTTCGGTGAATTTGTTGTTAAATAATTCTAAAAACATTTCTTGATCTGCTTTACCTATCCTATAATCTTCCTCATTCGAGTTCATTTAGATATCTGCTCCCTACAATAGCCTTTGCACATTTTAAACAAATACGCTCTGAAACAATTCTTCCCTTTTGTATAATAGTATCTCTCCATATATACCAAGTTGTGTTGCTGGTCTTTGCACAAGATAAACAGTTATCTATACCTTTTTTTACTTTTTGCATTCTTTTCATATTTCAAAAGTCTTGCATTCAATCTTTTTATTTCCTTATTAGCTAGTCGTAGCTGATTTTGATAATGAGCTAGTTCAACCTCGCAGTGATCCAGATTATCCTCTAGAGCCTCTAAATCACTTACATCTAAAAACACTATAGGACTCATTTCAAATTTTTCTTTTTTTTTAATTCTTGAGCTTTCAATTGAAACAGTCTCCTTCGTGTTGCTGTAATAACATTTTCTGTTATAATAATACCTTTATATCTACTTGCATTGTAATCTGGTCCGGGTATATAAGTGCTTTCACCTATACCTCTATCTAAATACCGTTGCAACTTTTCCTCATACCAAATAATAAGAGATTTTCTGGAACCAAATCCCTTAGACATCTAAGCTACCTTTTTTTTTAGTTTTTGAAATCTCTGGAACTTTGGATTATTCTTTCTTAAAAGCTCCATTCTATCAAAATCACCCTCTTCCTTTAGCTGTGCATCTAGCTTTTGATCTTTTAGTTTTTCATTTAATAAAGTATCTTTAAGTTTCTGTTCTTCTCTTTTAAGATTATCTTGTTCAAGCTCTTTTTTAGACTTGTTTAGAGATGCATTGTAAAGATTATAAAATTTCGTTGTATCCCCAGTTTTCTTCCTTAATTGAGATAGAGATAAAACCTTTGTTTTCCAGAATGAATCTTTAATTGCCCACCCCAATGCTTTTTTAATTTCAAACAATGTATATCCATCAGTTTCTATTAGTCGTTTTATAGTAACCACAGCATCTGCTATAGCTTTCTTTTTATTACTTTTATATAAGGGTAATGGTTTTATGTCATTTAAAGACTTTTGATGGTTATAATACTTTTCAACAAAAATAAAAATATCCGAATTTTCAGATTCGGGATTATTACTTATACTACTATCTTTATTATACTCTTTATTAATCCTAGAAGGTTTCGGGGATACCCTATCCCTAGTTTCGGGGATACCCTTTACAATACCCTCATTACATTTTCTTCCATAGGTATCTGTAAGTATTCTTTTATCAATAGCTTTAGTGTTGGATTTATAAGTATAAGATGGTTTTAAATAACCCTTTTTTATAAGAGAATTTATTATAATAGATACTGTTTTTTTTGATCGTCCAAACAGCTCTGCAAAGTAGTTATTTGTTGCATAGCATCCAGTATCCCCTTGTAGCATCTTTATCTTTGCATAATACAAAATTTCTTTTTCTGTTAAATTTTCATCCTCAAATAACTCTGCTGGTATCCATACTCCATCTGTTTGCTTACTCATATTATACCCCTTGAAATTTGATTAATTTGTTTGCCTTAGTTACCTCACAGCGTGGACAATTTTTACGCTCTTTCCCATAACTAGGCATTGTAGAACCGTGATACACAGTTCTAGTTTTATTTATATTTCTACAGAAATATGACTCCCAAGTTTGGTTGCAACTTGTACATAGTTTTATAACCACATCAGCAGACTTAGAACTGCTATCAATACTCTGATCAGCTACTAATTTGCTATTAAGATAATTATATATATCATCTCCCTTAAATCCCATCTATAGCTCCAACTTAAATGTATTAGGTAATTTTTTTCGCTGTTTAGGAACTCCTATTTTTTTATCATAACCTTTATAAAATCTCTTAAACATTCTATAGGTATCCTCAACTAATGGAAAGTCATAATCATATTCGTATGTTTTATGAACAGATTTTGGTGGGGTATTCATTGTAAAATCTTTTTTAGCCCATATGATGCCCATTCTATCTATTTCTCTTTCATTAGTTTTGTCCCAGAGTGTTTTATAAATAGATAGCTGACATTGCATAGAGTAACTGTTTTCTACTGCTTTGGATGTTTTAATATCTAACAACCAGAGCTCTCCATTTATTTCAGCAACCAAATCGCACCGTCCAGCAAAAGGATATTTATACTCTCCTTTTTTAGGACCTCTCTCCACTTTATCTAAACAGCTTAATAAAGTCTCTTTAGCAATAATTTTTGGTTTATGAATATTAAACCAAGTAACAAAAGACGATAATGCTTTCTTAATATATATTGAGGTTTGATATGTTGGGTAATAACCACGACCTTTTATGTGATCGAGAGGATATGAAGATATTGATATTTCTTTTCCCTCTAATAAAACATCAGATATAGTATCGTGTACATATGTACCAACCTCTGATGCCTCTCCATTAAATTTTATATGCCTTTCATAACTACCTCTGGATTGCTCTATATACCATTTTATTAAAAATTCATCAGTAGGCATCCCATAATTGCATATAGTGGAAACAGAGGGAAAGTAAACTCCCTCTGCAACCTCATATACTCTTCCATAGGTAGTATCTGGAACTATCCTAGGAAACAAGGATTGTTCATCTACACCACCCACTATGCTACACCATTTTCATAGCTTTTTGCTAATATTGTAGATTTATATGATCGTAGATTTGCTAAGTGCTCTTTTTGATTAGGGTTTATGTTTTTAAGACTCTGGTGATATTTTATATGTTTATCAATAACGGTTATATTATCGCTATAAACAACTTTATAGGTTTTTCCCTTACTACCACCACTTGGTATTATGTAATCATCTACTAACTTTTTAGGTAAATTGTCGTGCTCCTCAACAGTAAGGGATTCTGCAAGAGGAGCACTAGCCTTTGCATTGATTGGAGAATCATTAACTGAAGGCAAACCTTCCCCGGAATAAACACTATGACCTAACCCGAACATAGATAAACATTTTACTAAACATCTCATTTTAGAATCACTTATATCCCTAGATGTCGGATTTGGAATACTTTTATTTTTATAGTCCATTACGGGCAACCACATAGTTCTTCCACATTCACCTATTTGAACAGAACAAGAAACCGTAACAGTTCCATCAGCCTCATACTCATTTTCATAAATAGTATATTGAGCCTCTGGATAATAATTCATTAATAATCCCCAAGCATTCGCCCAAGAGATGTAATCTAAATTATATTTTTTAATTATATATTTACTGCAATTTACTTTAGATAGAGTTCCCCATATCTCTTTATAACTGGTCTTCATTGATTCTCCTTATCATATGTTTTAAAGTTAAAATAACTGCATATAAAGTAATATAAAGTAACAATAAACTCAAAACATATTTTACCTTATTGAAAATTTTAATAGCTTTTAAGTATTTAAAAGTATTAGTTTTTAGCTATGAATATGGAGAATCATTCAATAAATTTACCTATAGGCAGTGAAAATAACCTTAACGTCAAGGAAAAAACTATGGGTAGACTTATCATCGGAAATTCAATAAGAGAAACATTAATAAATTCCAATCTAAGTCTAGGGGAGATATCTGAAAATATAGAAATCTCTGAGAATACTATACGAAGATGGACTAATGGTGCATTTAAAACAATACGCAAGAATAATTTAAATGCCTTAGCTGAACTCTTTGATAAAGATATAGCATTTGAAAATAATATTGTAGAGTTTAGAGATAAAGGCTTATTACAAGAAACCATAGAACTTGATAAGGAAACAAATGTTATGGGAATAGCAACTGAGGATTTAATAAAACAGAAAGATAGACATATATCTTTATTAGAAGAAAATCTTAAAGATGCAAAGGAAAGAGTAAAGTCTCTCAAAGAAGAAAAGGCAGAGTTAGACTTATTAGTTAAAGCCCTAACAAATAAACCAGATATAAATTTAGACAATAATAGAATGCAGTTTGTGGTTGATATGCACAATCAAACATTTGTTAATTGTACTCAATTATATGCAGATTTATATGATGCTGATGCATTTGCTGTAATTAAAGAATATACTTGGGTGGATGTATGTCATAAGGATGATTTATGGAGACTACAAGTCATAATGTCAATTGAGGGTGAAAGCGAAAGAGGGAATGCTAGGACTTGGAAACTAAAACCAAAGAAAAATGGAAAAGCACATTATGTAGAAACGGTTAGTATAGTTTTAGACAGCGAGGGTAGATTTAAAAAAGTAGATGCAAAATTATCTACTAAAGAAAAATGGGAACAAGATAACGAATATTACAGATCATTGGATAGCAAAACAATTAAGGTGCATAATTAGTGGTCAACCACTACATATAGTGATAAAAAAGGGACGTAAAGGGAATTTAAAGGGATATTTTTAGAGGAGAATCATTTTTTCTGCTGGATTAACAGTCCACTGCTCTAACCAACTGAGCTATACCGGAATTAATTATTTGCTCCTCTTAAAATCTAAAATAAATATCTATTTTCTAGAGTGCTTTTATACCTCTGGTGATAGATAGGTGATAAAAGGAGAATCATATGTATAAAAAAAACGGTGTTTGGTATTCTAGCTTTGTTTGTAGAGTTTGCTGTAATGGTAAACAAATAAGAGTAGCATTACAAAAAGACAAACAACTGTCATCCAAACTTGAGGAAAAATTAAAGTTTCAGCATCGTTCCGGACAACATAAAAAAGAAATTTATTTGGAAGATGCACTGCTTACCTATAAAAACTGTAAAACCAATATAACTAAAAAACAAAATAAACTACGGGTTGATAATGTTATTTGGTTATTTGAATATTCAAATGTTGATAAAATAAAAGACATAACTCCAGCTATGTGTATCAATTATATATCTAGCCTTAGAGGTTTAGCTACATCTACGCTTAATAGAAAGAAACAATACATAAAAAGTTTTTTTGATTTCTGTATTGGTATGGATTGGCTAGATAAGAACCCAGCTTTACGATTAAAGCCAGAAAGAGATAAGAGAGAAATTGAGCGTAAATATTTCACCAAAGATGAGATTAATCATATCATAGAGTATGCTGGTGAATTTGAGGATTTTTGGGTATTTTTATTAGAGACTGGAATAAGGTGCACTGATGTTTGGAATTTAAGTAAAGCAAATTTTAATGGGAATTGGTGTAAATGGTTTGAGAATAAAAATAAACGGTGGGTATCTATACCTTTAAATAAAAAGGCTATGGAAATAGTTAATAGAAAACAAGGTGTATTGTTTCCAGAATTTAAATTTATAAGTACCAGAAGAAAGGCTTTAAAAGCACTGCAAACTCTAGTACCTAATGCTAAACATCATACATTTAGACATACCTATGCCCAGAATGCTGGGAATAATGGAGTATCAAAAGAAATATTACAGCGATTACTTGGACATAGGTCTATCACAACAACAGAGAAATACTTTAATGACATAAATGATCAGTCTCTGCAAGATTATGTAAATAATTGTTAATTATTTATAAAATTTACTAATAACTGCTTTTATAGTGGATACTAGTGCAGAAATGTATTTTTCTTCTGTCTTTTCATTGATTATTGGGATATCAATATTCTCATTAATTTTATCTACTAGTTTTTTTTCTAATTCATCATTCCAAATTTCACTCATTTTAATTCCTCTCTCATTTTAATTCCTCTTTTATTTTTATTAGTTTTACCTTTACTTGGTCAAGCTCGTCTCTCAAGACCTTTACTTGCTCATCCAAATTATTTTCCTTGAAAACATAGTCGCTTATTTCTGTTATTTTAATCTTATCTACAAAAATATGCATAACCTTTGTGACGATCATATTTATGATAAATGGTGGAATCATTTCACTGCCTCATATTTCTTTTTTTCGTTTAATGCTTTATAGAACATATACACTAATGATATCATCCCTACTGCAACCCTTATTGTCCACGGTATCCAATCCATCCAAGTCACTGTAATTCCACTTATTCCAACTGTTAATGTTTTTAATGTATCCACTAGTCTTCCTTTTTAGTTTTTATCTTTGCGAGAATGTCATTTAACCCTTCTATATATCCCTTTACCTCTTTTAGGTCTAATTGAGCTAACTTAACTTGTGAAATTAATTGAACTATTATAGCCTCCAACCTACCCATATCCTCATCTATCTGTTCTGTTAGGGTCTCTTCGAGGAATTTTGTTCTTTGGATAATGTACCACCCGAAACAAATTATCATTGCGATAGGAAGACCGTATTGATCTATGAGGTTTAGGTCCACTATACATTAGCCTCTATGTAGTGTTCTGGGGTTCCTTTTCCTCCCTCAGTATTATATACCTTTTTCCAATACTCTGCTCTACCTTTAAGGTTTTTAGGTATACTACCGGGCTGTCTATAGTAATAAATTCTACACATTGCTATGCCCACTGCTATGTTTGAGACTATACTAAACTCTGGGTCTTTCTCTATATAACCCAATTTATACAAACACTCTATTAAATGTTTACGGTATACAATGTAGTTCTCCCAATTATCCATCAAGGTGTTCATTTCTATCTGGAAAAAACTCTTAGCTGGTCCCGATCCCATTTGCTCTAGATGCCTATATCCAGTTTCTGCATTACCAGTTTCAAATACCAATTCTACAGCCTCTTCACTGTATGGTATTCCAGCATCTTCTAACTTTTTTAAGACTTTAACTATAAGATTTTTAATTGTTAGTTTCATTTATTCTCTCCCGTCTCATAACTTCTATTTGTTTTTTAAGAAATTCTTCCCAATATTTTTCTGCTATTTCGCTATTTTTTGGATCATTAGATACACCCTCTTTAAGATATTTTATCATTAAGTCTCCATCTAGTTTTTTTGAGTCTGCTTTTTTTAGCATTTCTTTTGCTTTTTGCATTGACCTATAGGAGCTTTTACCTTTAATGAATTGTCGAAGAACTGGGACTTTATTAACATCTGGAGCAGTACCTTTACCGGTTTCAATTAATGTATTTACTGTATTTGCTACAAACCTTCCAGTACCTCCAGAGTATGAGTCTATAAAGTGCTCTATGCTTGATGGACTTACATCAAATCCAGTTAAATCATAATATTGTTTTGTTAATTCCTTTAATGTTGGAGATACACTTTTAAATCCTCTCTCGTGATCTTTTAGAGTCTTACCATAACGGTCTTTATCTTTCATTATTGGACCACCAAAAAAGTTTTTATTTTCACTTATTTGGACTGGAAAGTCTAGAAATGTTGGTGAGGCAAATTGAGAAAAAGAGCCTCCAGATATTGGGGCAAATGCATCCACTGCATTTTTTGTAGTTCTACCTATTAAATCTCCAAAATTATCATCCCCAAACATTGTTTGCTCCATAGCACCACCAATAGAATAAAACCAGTTCCAACCATAAGGCAGTTTTAGTGCTAATGCCTTTTTGTTAGGTAACATTAACATAAAATAATTATCTTTATTATAATCAATAAATTGATCCCATTCTTCCTCATCCATATATCTATTTAATGCAGAGGTTAAAAAGCCTAAACTGGTTAATCCCATTGCAACTTTTCTACCATTTTTGCCTTTTAAAGCTCTATATATTCTGTTAGTGCCTTGCATTCCAGCATTAGAGAAAGTCCATAAAGTATTCACCCAGTGACTATGTTCCCCTTTACGATTAAAGTTTACAGTAAGGTCTTTTGCATAATGAGCTGATTTCTTCTTGCTTATTCCAGAGTCAACTAAATTTTTATATGTTGAAAGTCTAACAGCGTTTTCTACAACCTCATTATAATCCTCAATAAGTTTTACCACTCCTTTAGTTATGGATTTTCTTCCTTGGGATTTCTTAATACTTTTTTCTATATCTGACATTTTTTCTTCTATTGAATTAAAATCCATCCACCCAGCTTTACCACCATTTTCTTTAAATTCTTTATATATCTTTGACCATTCGTGGCTACCATCTTTTCTTAATAAACTTTTAATTCCAGCCATAGCAGATGGAATGTCTTTAACAACTTTTCTTTTTATTTTAGTCTTTCCTTCTGATGTCATATTAAGTAGTGCTGTTTGTAGGTCACGCTCAAAGTTTGTTATTATAAATTCTGGGTTGATTGTTGTGTTTACAGCACGATAGTAAGTGTTAAAGTTATTTAAGAACTTTAATCCAGCACCTAATGTTGCTCCATTTAAATTCTTTAAAGAGCGTAGCAAATCCTTATCTTTTATTTTCACCACATATCGCTGACCATCAACATATGTTTGAAATTCATCAGCTACTGTTTCTTTTGGAGTGAATCTAACCTCACCTTCCTCATCATATGTAGGTCTAAACTTTTTCTTTGTAGCTTTCCATATCGGAGATTTGTTGTTCTGAACCATCTTTAAGAATGCATTCCCAACTTTATTATTCTCAGCCAAGTAAACAGCAGTTTCATAATCAGCAATTGCTTGGATAAGAGGGTTCTTAGCCATAGACTCTCTTCCAAATGCACCCATTATACCAGTAGATGTAACGCTAAACCCTTTCCCAGATATATGTATATAGTCACTTTCCTCTGTTACACCTTTTAAGGGAATATAATTCTTATAGTTAGATTTTAATTTATTGTAAGTTTCTTTATCTATAAGACCACCGTCTAGTCTAACTTTTAATGCTTTTTTTGTTACCTCTTTATATATTTCATTAGCGAATTTAGCAATACCAGTGCCTCGGAACTTTTTAAGTATATCCTCATATCCTAATACTTTTGTTCCAGTTTTTTCTAATTCCTTTAATTCAGCAAGGTACTGTTTCTTCTTTTTAAGTGACTTCGTTTTATTTAGCTTTTCTTTAACTTTTCTTATTTCTGGACTATCATAATAAGAATCTTTTGTCATTCCAGAACCAGTTTTTAATTTTGGATTCTTAGCTTTCATCGCTTTGTTTCGCTCTTCAGCGTGTTTTGCATATAAGAATTCACCTAAATCATCAAGACTGTGCCCAGCTTTTGTTAATCTTTGTAAAATAGAAT
>CEUO01027911.1_pt1 | contig 13156 bp, 9 predicted proteins | sample 531391 | NCBI WGS metagenome assembly CEUO01 (sample SAMEA2622799, study PRJEB7988) | marine metagenome | isolation source: saline water (ENVO:00002010), including
GTTCTTCTTAATGCTGGTATAATAATATCTCCTGCCGATAAAGAAACCGATAGTCCAGTTTCTCCAATTTTATACAAAATATTTCCAGTAGCACTAACTGATTGGGTACTTCCAATAGCGCTTAAAGAATAGTTTCCAGCACTACCATAAGTTACGCCAGTTCCCTTCAGCATACATAGTTCATAAGTTTGCGAGCTTGTAAAATTGCCATAAAAATAATATTCAGTTAATGTTATATCGTCAGTGATAACAAGGCAAGGATTATATGAGTCTAACCATGTTGTTCTTTTGGTTGAACTGGAACTTGTACTGCTCCAATTAACAGAGTTCATTCCATAAACTGTCGATGGATAATACCAATTATCAAATCTAGTATAGAACCTAGCGTTTTGATGATACCTCCATCTATTATCTACAGTTGCACCATTATTTGTTAGCTGAACATTATTACCAACATCATCTCTAAAATAAAGATTAGTAGGCGTGTCATTCTTTACCCATAATTGCCCGTATTCTTGCTCAATACCTGGACTACTAGCAGCTTCTTTTAAATTTAAAGTAGCTTGATTAATAAAGCCAGTTTCAGTCCCGTTGTGTTTAAAAATAGTACCTTTACCACCTCCAGCAGTATCTCTTGAATCAAGAACAATAGTTTGATGAGAATCTATTGTAGTATGTCCACGAGAATCTAGCAATATATCCCCATCGATATCAAAGCTTAAATTAGCTGCTTCAGCTGCATTATCATGAGTTACAATAGTTGTTGCTCCATGCTCTTCGCATTTTATTTGAAGATAATCGTCAGAAGACTCTCCACCATTTTCATATAGTCTTAATTGTGAATAACTTCCATCTTCTGCTTGAAATGATGCAAATGTGTTACTTGCAAGATTAAATTGTATTGAGTCTGCAGCTCCGTCTAATGCTTTTAATTTAATTTGTCCATCAATATCTAAAGTTAAATGAGCAGCGGCAGCATCATCATCTACAGTAGACATGGTAGTTGCGCCATGAGTTGTTGTTTCTATTTTAAATATATCACCAGTATCCGCTGAATCGTTTATAGTAAATGTTTTACCATACAATCTTAAACCAGAATCTTCCAATATAGTGTGTCTAGCTTCATCTATTTTAAAAGTTATTTTTCCTAAATCAGCATCAGTACCAGCTGTCAAAGTATTTATTACAACATTAGATAAAGATTTTCCACCTGAAGTATATGTTGTTTCTATTTTAAAACATTCAGTATCAGAAGCTCCTAATTGAAATGTCGGATTGCCATCATTAACATTTCTAACAGATTTTAAATTAGTTCCATCATATACAAGCTTATCATCTTCTGAGCGTTTAAGTTCAAACTCTTGAGATTCATTGTTAAAGCCTATTTGTCCTGGTTCTGTAGCGGGTAACGAAAACTTTAATGCACCTATTTGCCCTATATATCCTGGTGTTACCGTACCTGCAAGTGGAGTATTCTGTATATCCTCTGCCTTAATTCCTTTGATGCTTTGTGCGCCCTTCATATTTACAGATCCACCAGGCTCTACAACTAAATTATTAGTTCTTACTTCTGATGAAAATGTAGAGTCAGCTTGATTTGCAGTATCAAGTTTTTTACTATACCATTGATTGTTGTAATAAGTAAACTCATACAACCCCTTTCCTTCTATAAATTTAGTAACCGAATGACCTTGGCGTGCCTCTTCTTTTTTAGGGTAGCCTTTGTCAATTTTACCTTTTTGGGTTTTTAAGTGGTCTAGTCTACGTTGTCTTCTATTTGACACTCTTATACCTATAGACTATACTTATATCATTTATTTGAAAATCTTCAGGTACTATGCCATCGCTAAATATTCTCAAAGCAAAACTATATATATTGTTAGTTTGACTAGAGGTGTTAGGTTTTAATTCTGCTGTTGCCCACGCTCCACTAGTACTTGCAAGTTCATTACTTGTAAAATTAGTTCCGTTAGCAAAAAGTTTATCAAATGCTGTTCCTTGATTAGTATCGAACTTAACAGACACGTTAGTAGTTGCAGATGATTTATAATTAATTCTTACTAAATGTATTTTCTTCCGAACACCAGGTCTATCAAAGTCGTGAAATTTAGTTTGCAAATCTACGCCACCCGATGCATGTCCTGCTGTAGTAGATGTGCTGTCATCAAAATTATCTATGGTAAATACGTATTCATTAGAGTTGTCATCGCTTATCCAAACAGGCTGACCATTTACTGTATCTAGCACTACATTAGTATGACCGTATTGTGCACTTAAATCTACACCATCTACAGTTTTTGATACTGTTTGCGAAGGTATGTCTACTATATAAGAATCTGCTTTAGTATCACTAGCATCTGTCTTAGCAACTACAACTTGATCCATCGAAGAAATGTATATACAGACTAAATTACTGCCATCACCAGCAAATGTATTCCAGTCTGTTTCGTTAACCTTACCAATTAGGTTTAAAGGCTCTCCCTCACCACCATATAAATATATACCACCTCTATTTGCAAACAACACACCAACATCAGATTTGACTACTGCTTGTCTACTTTGTACACCTAAATGCTGAAAAGAATCTTCTAAATACTCTAATTCACCTGCTATGTTTATTATATGTAATGTGTTTTGTTTAAACTGTAATAATCTATCATTAAAAGATTCTAATGCAACAATGCTTTCACCATCATCTACAGTTACATCTATAAAATTATCAGATGGAAATATGTCATAGTTGTTAGGTAATGACTTAAGTATTCTGTCTGGAAAAGCTCTTTTTTGTTGTTTAGAGGTTACTATAGAGCTATTAGTTGCTTGGTATGGAGTTGCAACATATGCTATGCCATTGTTAAATGTTATGTTTTTAAAGTTAGCCATTATAGTATCTGTTGTATGTGAATAACCAGCAGATGACTCAAACACATCAACAACTGGTGGAGAAGTAGACAATATGTCCTCCCTTACAGTAGTAGTGCTTGTATCTGTATCAACACAAATAAGATTAGAATTAAGAGGGTCAACACTCCATGCTTCATAAGTTTCAGTACCTGCAAGTTTAAACCCTAAATCAAAATCTAATTCCCCTAATAAAAAGAACCTACCGTCTAATGTAGAGTCTTCTTCAGAACTTACTTTTGAATAATATATTCTTGCTTTATCAATTCTATAACCAGAAAGACCTAACTCCGACGCAATTCCCCATCCACCACCTTGTGCTTCTGGAGACCAAAAGTTAAAATACATTGCTTGTTTATTAGCTTTTACAGTACCAGGAAATGTAAACAATTTACTTTCTTGTTTTCCATCATACACCCAGCTATAATGAAACTTATATTCTCCATTCCATTGCCCTTCTGCTAAATCGCCATATCTAATATTGCATATAGCTCCTGCGGGGTCAACAACCTTGGAAACTTTTTTCAAGCTAGAACTACTAGTTATAGACCCATAAAAAGCAGTTTCACGACCACCACTTTTTATAATACTGCTAGCCCATATATTTTGATGGTCATGTGGCCTAGTTACATAAAGTCTGTTGTTAGAATGGTCTGCTTCTACAACTGACACCCATTCATCATCTACATCTTCAGAAGTTATATTGCCATCTTTACTTACAAATAACATATCACCTACGACAAAGTCTCCATCCGAAAAAGCAGTATCTAAGTTTAACTGCCTATAATGATTTGTAACTGTTGCCCCACTACCAGAGGGAGCAGTTGTTTCGCTACCTATTTCATACTCAGTTCCATCTAATAATAAATTATAATCATGTCCCGTAGGAGGGTCATCACTAGAGCTAGTATGTGAAGGAATATCACCTTTTGTAGTTAAATGAAAAACTACTGCAAACTTTTTTATGTCAGTCATGTCAGGGTTGTAGCGCATTTCATTAAATGTTTTAGTATTTACTGTAATAGTTTGCCAGCCAGCAGACAAGCCTGTTGGAGGGACATTATAAACAAAAGATTGAATATGTTCTTTTTGGTCCCAAAAATTTTCAGGATGCATTGTGCTTCCTAAATGAATATCAATACCTTTTACTGTGTCGATACGTGTATACATGTAATCACTTATATACAACTCAAACATTATGGTTTGTTGCGAAGGCAGAGTTATGTTTAAAGGACTATTTGCTGTAGTAGATGCGGTTCCACCTGTGCCACCTTGATAATCGTAATCTGAATGATATTGTATTATAATATGTTTTTCATCGTTTTCATTTGTTACGTTATTTTTAACAAAAGAATAAGCACCAATACATGAATCAGGAGACGTTCCATTTTGGGTAGCAGCATCTAACAAAGCTTTTCTAAATGAAGCGCCCCTATTATACTTATAAGCATCTTGATCAGTTCCAGATTTACCTGCAAACCAGCCATCAGGGTCAGCACCATTTTCCCACATTGTTTGGTCTCTACCAGAGTCAGCTGTTCTAGCCATCATAGTTAGATAACCGTCAGTCAATGTTGGGGTTGTTGTATGTTGTGTGACTAAATTACCTTTATACGGTGGATGTATATCCATAAGTGTTAATCGCCAATCACCTAACACTTTAAAGCCTACGCCACCATTAGACTCAGCACCACCAAATATATTTTTTTCTATATATCCCCACCAATAATTACTTAACAAATTAGATAAATGATTGTTTTTAAAATTAGTATCTATTAAACGTATAGCAGTGTCAACATTGTATAACATCATCTCTGCGCCTGTTTTTGTTGCTAGGGTACCATCACCACTAGCGTCTATAGAAAGTTGCTGTATAATGCCATATGCGGTCCCATAGCTACTACCATGTGTATTAATAAGGGTCCACTCACCAGTTTCATAGCTATATCTGTTCAAAGTATTGTTTTCATTATTAAATACTACTAGATTAGCTTCACCTTCAGTAGTTGATGTGGCGGTTGCTTCTTCACCAGATATTGGCTCCCAAACAGATTGTTTTAATGAAACACTATCAATTACCACATCGTTTAATGAGTCGTCTCCAAATATAATAAAGTTTGACCAAGGCACATTGTCATCAGCAGTCATGCTTCCAGACTGTATTACTGCATTAATTACTTGGCTGCTTTGGTCGTTAACATCAAAAGAAGTAAAGTTCCCTAGTAAACCTACACGTAGATTTCCTGCAGATATATCAGTGCCTGACCCTGTAAATGTAATTTTTATTGAATAAAAAGAATCTGGCTCCCAAGTTACTGCATTTTGAGACTCTTTTTGATACATACCATTTTGCCATTCTGTTGCAGAATTTGCATCATTATCAAATTCTAAGTTACCTCCATTAACAGTCCAGTTAGCAGTTCCTCCACTTGTATTTAATGTTGTCCATGTAGATGAAAAGTCAGAGCCATTTGTTAATGTTTCAGGCTGCTGAGTGCCTGAAGTAAGCTCTCCTAAAACTAAACCAGTCGAAGTTGAATTGTCACCTGCCGCAGTGTCAGCTTTAAACAAAGTTCTTGCATAAGCACCTTGTCCACTAATTCCGTCTGCTAATGCACCCCACTTGACTACAACACAATAAATGTGGTCTGGATCAGAACCCTTATCTTCAACTTCTACAACTCTAAGTATAGTGTATGCCCCATTCATCCACACGCCATCATCTGCATTAATTCTTGGGCTTAAGTATTTTCCGTGATATGATGAGTCTGCAATACTATGCCTAACTTTTAATAATATTCTAGCTTGTTTATTATCTGAATTAATAAAACCTAATCCATAACCGTTTTTAAAAGATATGTTGCCACTATCTAACCAAGAAGGTGATATGTACTCTGGTATAGTTGTTGTGCCATCTGATGCTCTTTCTGAGCGTGTAGATAATCGTATTTTGCCAGGCTTATCAAACATTACGCCTTTAGCTTCTATAAACTCGTTATCTTGGATATCTTTAGAATCAAATTTAGTATTCAGTCCACCTGAAAAATCTTTTAGCTCTTTTATTTGTTTAGGCATTTATAATCCTTATTGAGCTTGTTCTTGCCCATATTGTGCTAATCCAGCAGCTTGTATAGCTCCTTTATACATACCCGATAAGTTTTGTATATTTTGTTGTAATGATTGTTTTTCTGTTAACAATGTTTGTACCCTTGCAAGTTCTGCTTGAGCAGCTGCAGATGTAGACTGTACCATTTCTGGGTCCTCATCATTTAGCCAATATAACATTGATTCAGCCGTACCACCACCGCCACTTACATCATCTAATTGTGTGTCAAATAGTAATTTAGCATTATCCATTGCATCTTTAATTTCTGTATCTATGTTAGATATTAAATGATTTCCACATCTTACGGCAGCACCATAAACTACTGCATACTCTAGTTCATCTGGAAATGTTGATATTGATGATTCGCCATGAAAGTCTCCTGATGGATAATTAGCATAAGTATATTTAAAAGCATTTGGGCTAGCACCAGGGGCTGGGTAAACATATATCTTAGCATCTCTACGTATAAACACTGGGTTTTGTTTAGTAGCAAAAAACGGACTACTCGCATTTTGAACTTTAGTTTCAAAGTTAAGACCCATTTCTTTACACTCTACAAAGTCACCATCAACGCCGCTTTCCCTTAATACTTGAAGTATTTTCATATTAGGATTAGCTTGACCATTAGATGTTATTTCTCCAGATGTTTGTGTGAAGTTGTGCATCATATGTGGAGGTGCCATATTAATTATTTCATATATAGCCTCTCTAAGGGCATCATTAATAGCTACTGTATCACTAGAACCACTTTTATAAACTGTTTCTACTGTACCTACTAAGTCTTCTATTCTTGTTTGAAATGTTGCCATCTAAATAAAATCCTGTAATGGAGCAGGCAGTATGTCTTGCATAGCCTCTTTGCTCCTGTTAATTTTCATAAACTCTTCTTCTATTGAGTTAGCAAGGTTTCTATGAGGGCCTCCTAAGTCTAATTTAGAAGTTAAAAAATAAATATCTGCAAATGTATAATGCATTGCAGCTGTTATAAGTTGGTCTGGTAGATCAATCTTAGTTTTATTACTACTCTTATGTTCAGGCAAAGCATAGTAATATACAGTAATTGTTTCTGTAGTAGGCTTATTAAAGTATATCTTTCTAGTATCTTCTAACCATTTACCAGATATTGTATCACTAGCAAAAGCCGCTGCAGCTGTAGCATCACTTGTTACTGTTACAGTAAATGTATTAGCATCAGCTGTTGTTAAAACTTTAAATCTTTTTTGATTTACAAACTCATCATAATAATTTTGATTAGCTGGGACTGAACCACTACCAGCTGCTAAAATTTCAGAAAGAATTACATAATCACCTACATCTAAGCCATGTGCAGTAGATGTTACTGTTAATGTATTATTGCTACCAGATGCACTTCCAAACACACTACTGTCAGCCATGTCGCCCCTAGATATATCAGTCTTTAAATAATAACCTATTTGTGGGGTATTGTCATCTGTTCCAGTTAGCACAGAGCTTTCTGGTACAAATGGTATAGCCGCCCTATCTCCATTATCATCTACTCTTTCTACTTTAAATACTTGGCTAGTAAATTTGTTAGATTGTATATCTGGATTAGTAAAAGCAATATTAGTACCACTAACTGCAAGAGCTTCTGAGTTTATTTTTTGACTACATCGCAATGACACATTAACTACATGGTCATCAAAAAACTGCGCAATTAAAGGTTCTGTTGTAGGAAATGGCAGGTTGTTAGACATTAAAGCCGTACTTATTAAGTCATATGCTTCTAAATATCTCACTAGTATTTTACCCTAGATACTTTAATTTTCTTTTTAACCTTTCTTTTCCTTTTTGTCTTTTTAGTTTTTTTAGGCCTACCTTTTTTACTTCCGTATGTTCCTTTTCCGTATGGCATATTTATCTCCTTTATTTACCAACTTTTTTCATTGCAGCCTTATGCGATGCTGTAAAAGTTTTACCTTTTTTCATCATAGCTACCATACTTTTTATATGTTTTGCAGTATGATGTTTACTATGTTTTTTCATTGCAGTTTGCTGTCTTTTGTTTAACATTGATACATTTACATTTTTTATTTTCATTTTATTACCATTTAACTTTGTTAGCCCAATATGCGGCTGACATTTTACCTTTAGCTATATTTTTACGGTGCCTAGCTTTAAAAGACTTTCTTCTAGCTTTTTGACGAGCTGATTCGCCCGCCTTTGGTTTACCTGCTGTCTTAACACCTTGTTGTCCAAATCTTATTGTTTTTATTTGACCGCCGCTTTTAGCAACAACTATATGGCTTTTTGTTTTATGACCTGGGGTTCTTTTAGGTTTATTATACCCTGACACACCAGCTCTTTTTAATCTTGAATCTTTTTTTGCAGCCATTATTTACCCTTTATTAGTATGGGGGACCCGAAAGCCCCCCATAAGTTAATCAACTTTTAAGTTAATTTCAAGATAGCATGTGTTTGTTCGTTACGAATTTCACAACCAACTTCCATTAACCATTCATCAACTCTAGCATCTCTACCATCGTTGACTACATCTGATCTAAGCTGCATGTCTCTTGATGCAAGAGGTCTTAAGTCTACGTTAGCCATATCAACAGCTAGCGCAAAATCCTCGTATGCACCTTTTAACATTGGATGCGGTACAAAGTTAAGAACCCCTACAGGACCTTGATACTTTGTTACTTGCAATCCAGCAGTAGCATTTGCTATTCCTGAATCAATGTTTAAAGTAGCTCCATTAGAAGCTACAGGAGTTCCTGTTGGACCAATACCTTGTCTACCAAGAGCTGTAATAAATCTTAGCCATTTGTTAGAACAAAGAACTGTTTTTTCCATAGAACCTTCCATCATATCAGAAAAGATATATTCTACAGCAGCATCCATTTCATCTAAGCCTGCAGCATTAAAGTCTAGCTGTAGGTTAGAATCACCACGACCATCTAAAGATTTGATAACACCAGCACCTGCTGAGCCACCAATACCAAATCCTGCAAATGTTCGTTTTGGATTTTCAGATGTTGGGTCTAAACTAATATCACCATTTGTTAATAATGCAAACTCGATATCTGATTTAATTTTAGCAAGTTTTCTAGCTTGTAGCCTTGCTAGTTCAGAGCCACCGTAATGCTGTGAAGCATCCGCTGTACCAGTAATAGAGTAAGGCTCTCTGAAGATTTGAGTACAATTCTTCAACCGTCTAACTCTTTTTCTAGTCTCTTCACCAATTGCTGCACCTTCAGCATATGTACCTAGTCCACCTTCTAGATTAAACTCTTTATCATCAACAAACGCAGTTTCTGCTTGGAATAATCCTTGGGCACCAAAATTAGCACCACCATCATAAGTTCCAGCAGTTCCTACGTATGTAAGAGTTAATACACCAGCAGCATCAACAGTAATCATGTCAGTGCCATCTGCAACTTGCTCGACTTGATAAACAGTAGCGTCACTTGATTTTACGTGACATCCAATAAACTGTACGTGTCTTGATGTTGCACTAGTTATGTTTACTTTTTCACCTATTGCTACGCAAATAAAGTGTGTTATATCAGTATGTATTGCAGCAGATCCGCCAGCAACTGAAGCAGCGTATAGTCCACCTACTTCAAACATTTCTAAAGCAGCTTGCTTGTCAAATTTTACAACTGAATTATGTCCATTAATACCGCCAGTAGCTGTGTCAGTTACATTAACAGTAGCAGAATCAGCACCTTCAGTTATAATGTCTTGTTTGATTGATTTTTTAATCATATACTCATCTTCCATCCACTCAAATATTGGCACAGGAGTCACAACAGTTGACATACGACCCATTAGTGTCAATAAAGGAGTAACAGAAGGATTGTAGTAATGAATCTTAGAACCGAGTTCGAGTACCTGACGTTGTTCGCCGCTAGCAAACTGTAAGGCTGAACCAGTTCCGTATGTTGTATTAGCCATGTTCGTTACCTATTTCCTTATTGTTATTTTATTATCTACTAAACTTCATAAGGCCTTTGAAAAAATCATCCTTTTCTTTATCTGTAGTCTTACCTTGAGGAGGCGTAGATCCAGATACAGCAACTGCACTTGTTTTCTTTTGTGCAACTGGGACAGGATTTCCAGAGTCCTTAGCCTTTAAGAAACGAAAGATTTCAACAAGATTTTCTTCAGTAACATTAGCGTCATCTGACATAAAAGAATCGTATTCTCTTATTTCATCGTCGCTCATGCCCATAGCTCTTAATTTAAGAACTCTGTCTTTAGCTGACCTTTCTTGTTGCATTTCTGTACGCAAAGCATTTACTTCTGCTCTTGCAGCCGTTCTACCTTGCTCGACTAAATACTGGTTATAGTTTTGTCGCCATTCATATGAAGATGTGCCTGGAGTATCTTCGTCAAACGAATCATAATCTTCAGGTTTTGCAGGAGGTCCAGTTAAAGTTTCTTGCATTTTGCTTACTTCACCTTTCATTGCTTGTACAACATTAGGGTTTTCCCTTAGAAAAGCATCAAGCTTTTTAAGCTTTTCATAATCTTCTCCAGGTTTTTCTTTATCATACTTGCTTTGAAGGTTTTTATAAGAGTCGACAAGTTTCTTCCTTCCCTCTTCTGTGTCTTCAAATTTATTGTCGATTAGCCAGTTTTTAGCATTTGACAGTTCTTCTTGAGTTTCTTTTTGGTTTTCAACAGTTTCTTGAACCTCTTCAGAGCTCGGAGTATTAAATTCATTAAGGTCTCCCAAAACGTCTACTACCTCAGAGTTATCTGTTTGTTCTTGATTTTGTTGTTGGTCATTTGTTTCCATGTTACGATGCTCCTTATTTTATAAGTTACCCTACGCCTGGTGGTATAGGGGCTTGTTGTTGTTGAGAGTTAACCGCTTCTTGAGCAGAAGCCAAGTCCTCAGCGACCCTCTGAGTCTTACCTTTCTGCTTTTGCTGTTCTATTTCAGCTTTTGCTTTGACCTTTTCTGTAGCAGTGTGAACTCTTTTTGTAGCTTCAGAGATTTCAGCTCTCATGTTGCTATGGAACAGTTCACGTTCTCTAGTTTGTAGGTCACCTTGCAATCCTTTTAATTGTTCTTGTAGTTGTGCAGTTTGTGATTGTAGCTGTGCTATTTCTCCAAACCTAGCTATTAATCCTTGTTTATCCATATCAGTGTTCATATTTAATATGACTTGTGTTCTATCAATAATACCTGCACCCAACAATTGTAAATCTTTTTGTAATTGAGCTGATGGTGACTTAGCTCTAGTAGAGCCTATAACAACTTTAATGTCTACTGTATGTGATACTAAGTCATACATTCTTTCTATGTTGCCAGTCTCTGGCTGTATAAATGCTTGATTTATTACAACTTCACTAAACTGACCATAGTCATCAACTAGTCTTAAAATTCTTTCTTGATTATATACCCATGGTAACCATTGTATTGCAATCTTACCTGCTTTAGTTAACATATCATATATAGGTAATACTTTCCAATTTTGTTTTCTAGATACTGCTTCTTCAACAATTTGTGCTTCACCGACTGTTCCAGGAGCTGCTGATGCCAGTCCTTGCATATATTTATAAGCACCAAAAACTTGCTCTATATCCATTTCATATCTTTGTTTTTCTGAAAACAACTGTGAAGATACTGCAGGTGGAGTAAACTCTTTTATCTTACCTTCTCTTAATGCCCCAGGGTTTGCCCTTATAACTGAGTTTGGTATGTTCCATTTTTGCAGTTCCCCTGGATCAACAGCACCATCTTCTACTACTAACTTAAAATTTGTTGTTGCATTTGTATGAGCTATTATTAATGCCTCAGTTCTATTTAACATTCTTTGTGGGCTTTTAGCGTGCCTTACATCTCCAGCAGGATAAGGCGTACCAGTATGCTCATTGCATGCAGGTATTATAGGATAGTTTGTTATAGGGTGCACTTCATCATAATAAATTTTATCCCCAATAACACATGTTTCCCTAATTAAAGTATCATATATTATGTCTTCAGTAACAGCACCTTCATTTAAAAGTTTTTGATATCTTGAGTCTTCTGCTAGTGCAGCATAACCATCTTTATCATATGCTTGGTATTTACCTGACATAGTTTCTGTAATCAAAGCTTTAGGCACAGATACCTTTGCAAATCTTATAAATTTTCTACATTTAGGTTGGCTATCGTCCGAAACGTCTCCACGTGTATATATTTCATCTCTGTTAAAATTATCACTACCTATTTCGTTTCTATAGTAATCTTCTCTGGCATCATCTATTTCATCTGCAAAATCTGGAAAAGATATTTTTAAAGATTCTTTAGTGTGTAAGTCAGATATGATAATACTAGTCGCATCTGAAAAGTCTGGCATAGCTGAGTTAGGGTCCACAAAAACAGACTCAGGTTTAATATTTTTAACACGAACAGCTCCAAGGCCATTGTCTCCTTGATAGTCTGGATAAACATACATATACGCAATTCCTTTAACAAGGTAGTCCTTACATGATTGCCTAAATTGTACATCGCCGTCTGAGTCTCTCCAAATTTTGTCTACTAATTGATTATATACTTTTGATAACCCGCCATCCATTTCACCAATTGGTTCAATGTCCCATTCTGGATTTGTTCCAGCAATGTTAGATAATACTTGTTCAACAGCAGGTCTTATTTTATTATTAGACTCAGCTGGTTGCCCAACACTATGCAGATAATCTTTTTGTGAATCTGTTAATTGATTTCCTAAATAAAATGCTTCGTCTTCTGCAATTTGAAAACGATATTCTGAAGAGTCAGACTCGTAATACGTGTACTCATCTCTTACGTCGCCTGCTTCTAATTCTGGTAGATCTAGGTCTTTTAATTTTAACATATCAGTCCTCGTATATTAATACAGTTTTATTAATAGTTGCAACGATAATGTGTAATTAGGCATAAAAAATTTCGCCCGTTTCCCAGTCTTGGCCTACAATAACTCGCTCTTGAGCCCATTCGCCAGCTTCATCTTGTTCGACATGTGGAGCGTATATATCATCCATTGACCATCTTAAAGCATCTAAGGTATCCTTTGTTGAAGTTCCATGTTCTTTAAATCCTAACAACTCTTGTTCTAGCTCTTCATGTTCTTTTTTCAAAAATACAGATTTAGATGCAAACATCGGTTGCATTTGTTTTATTCTATAAAATTTCTTTTGAATTGCTTTTTTAGT
>CEUO01053977.1_pt1 | contig 13122 bp, 8 predicted proteins | sample 531391 | NCBI WGS metagenome assembly CEUO01 (sample SAMEA2622799, study PRJEB7988) | marine metagenome | isolation source: saline water (ENVO:00002010), including
ATAGAACTTAATCCTGAATATGTAAAAATAATAAAAGAAAGAACAGCACAACAAAGTCTGTTTTAAAAGGAGAAAGAATGAAACAAATGATGCCTTGTGACACTAACCTTGAAAATAGTGTCTTAGGAGCATTGATACGATTTCCAGAGGTCTACCCTACAGTAAGAGATTATATCACAGATGATGAAATCTTTTATCAAAAGAAGGCTAGATGTTTATGGAGAAAGTTAAAGAAAATGCTCAATAAAAATGAGTTCGTAGACTTAACCACTGTATCCGCATCTCTTAAAGATGAAGATATGGCTGAAGGAGTTACACATGTATATGTTGTTGATTGCTCAATGTCAGTTGGTGCATCATCATCAACAGGAGCATATGTCAAGAAGTTATACGAAAAATATTTAATGAGAAGAGTTGTTGAAGAAACAACAAAAATACAAAACAATGCAATGAATAGTGGAGATGAAACTTATGATTGTATTGTTAATGCACATACCTTATTCTCAGAACTTATTGAATTAAATCCAACAAAAGAAAAGCAATCGATTGATTCTTTATTAATTGATGCAGTTCAAGATATACAAAACAAAGATGTTAATCTTGTTAAGACAGGATATAATTCTATTGATAAGTTTGCAGGGGGATTAACTAGGGGTGAGATTACAATTATTGGAGGAAGGCCTGGACATGGTAAAACTACAATGATGGTAAATATGCTAGCTAGCCTTGTAGGTAATGGCTATAAAGTAGCTCTATTTAATCGAGAATTGCCCAATATAGAGGTTATTAAGAAACTTATATGTCTTGAGTCTCAAAAGCTTTCATACTCCCTTATAAGGCAAGGTATTCATAGTCAAGATTCCCTAACTCAAATAGAGCAAGTAAGAAAAATAATCAAAGAAAAATATAATGAAGAGAAGTTTTTAATGTTTGATAATATTAGAGACTTTGCAAAGACATCTGCTGAAGTTAAACGATTTAAGCCTGATGTTATTATGGATGATTATATTCAACTTGTATCTCCAGATACACATATCCTTGAAAGAAGATTACAATTAGAGAGATTGGTTAACGATTATAAATGGCTTGCAAAACAAATGAGGTGTTCTGTAATTTTAGCATCACAACTTAACCGTGCAATTGAATCAAGAAATAAGAATGGAAGACCTCAATTATCAGACTTAGCAGAAAGTGGAGCTATTGAACAAGTAGCAGAGAATGTTTTCTTTGTTTATTATGATTATAAAATAAATGGTGAGGATGGTAAAGGAAAGAATATCATTACATTCGTTGCAAAGAAAGTTAGGTATGGAGAAACTGGAGAATCAGATATGGGATACAATGGAGATAAGTGTAAGATATTTGATAACTATGATGAGTTTATTAACTCAATCAAAAGAAAGGAGATGATGGATGAAAAAGAACTCCCATTTTAAATATATAGGAATTGACCCAGGAAAGTCTGGGGGAATTACAGTTATTCATGGGAAAGATGTTAAAGCTTATAAGTGTCCCCAAAGAACAGAGGATATGTCTATGTTATTCTCTTTGTTAGTTGGGGATACCTCCTCATATGATATTAAAGTATTAATGGAGAGAGTGTGGGCAAGACCAAATAATGCAGTAAGGTCTGCCTTTGCTTATGGGGTTAATTATGGACAATGGATGGGTATTGTTGCATGTCATGAGATACCTTTACAAACATGTCTTCCAAATGAATGGATAAAGTATTATAAGTGTAGTAAAGACCTTGAATATCAGGAAAGAAAAAGATGGTTAAAGGAAAAAGCAAAGTCTTTATATCCAAAATTAAATGTAACATTAATGACAGCAGATTCAATTCTGATTGCAGATTACGCAATGAAGGAACACTTTAAAAATAATGAATGAGTCTGATTTAAAAAAAAGAAGAAATAGACATAGGGAAGAGCCTAGAATAAGGCTTAGAGATAATGCAAGGAAGAGAGCTGTCATTAAAAATCTTCCTTTTGAGCTTTATACTTATAAAGATTTACCAAAAGTTCCTAAAAAATGTCCTTATTTAGGAATTGATTTAATTGTAGGTAAAATTGGGGGATTAGATAGCTCTCCCTCATTAGATAGAATAGATAATACTAAAGGATATATTAAAGGAAATGTTCAAATAATATCAAGGAAAGCTAATCAAATAAAAAACAACGCTTCATTTGAAGAATTTGAAATGATTTATTTTAATTGGAGAAAACAAATTTAAGATTGATAACATTAAAAAAGATGATTGAGGTCTTAGGGCCAGCAGAAATATACAAAGGAGGTAGGTGGATGCCTATTACAGAAGAAGTACAACAAAAGTTTGACCATGACTTAGAGTTTGGTAGATTAGGAGAAGATTTTGTGGAAGCTTTTCAAAGTGAAAACACAAAGGTTGAAGTTAAAACAGAAAGAGATATCTGGAAAACAACAGGCAATATAGCTATAGAAATAAGATGTAGAGGAAAGCTATCAGGTTTATCTGTAACAGAAGCTCAAACATGGATTCACTTATTGAGTTGGAAAAATAAGATTGAAGGTGGTTATATTATATCTACAGACTACTTAAAAAGAAGAATAAAAGAGTTAAAGGAAAGTGGTGAAGTTAAAATTGTTATGGGGGGAGATGATAATATGTCTCAAATGGTTTTAATACCTAGAGACAAGTTATTTATTTAAATTGGTCTGAAAAAACAGATTTTTCAAGCCATAAATTTTTATCTTTAGATACTTTATCAAACATTTTTTTTCTTAATCTAAATTGATATTCTTGAGCTTTAATTCTTTTTAATCCCTTTTTACCAAAATTCTTTTCAACCCATTCAAGATACTCTCTTCTTGGAGTCACTACATATTTACCTTTTTTAGTAAACATAACAGGGGCCATATATTTAATTGAAGAATTAATTTGTTTAATAGCTAATTTATGTGCTTGTTTTGCCGTTATAGTTCCAGGCCTATTATCCATTAAATCGGTAACTATATAATTATATGCAGATATGTATTGTTTTTTTATTTCGCTTTCTTTCCCTTCCCATAAAGCTTCTTTTAATTTTCTATAATAAACAGTTCTTACTGAATAATCTTCATTAGATGATGGTGTTATACCAAACTCACCTTTAAATTGCTTCTCCCAATTGTTCATAACAAGCATTTCGCTATAAGCCTTATTTCCCTTAACTTTCCTATAAGTGTCTGCTTGAGCATAAAGAACTAAAGATTTTTTTGCAAAATTATTTGTAGCATCTGCAAAGGTTTCTGTTCCGCCAACAAAACGCATAAACTCCTTTCCTCCATTCGTAAGATTTCTTATTATTACTGGGTCAGCTATACTTTGAAATGTTCCATCATCATAAGGGCTTATGGTACTTCCAAGTAACCCTAAAAATTCTGACCTATGTAAATACATGAACATTTTATCACCTGAAGTGCCAGCACTTTTAACTGGCTCTTTATCAAATAACCATTGATATAATGAAAACAATGCCATACCTGATACTGTATGTGCCATAAAAGCTTTCGCTAAAGGAGCTACATTTCCATGCTTTATAGCAGGTTTAAAATAGTTTCTATAACTATCAAATGTTGTAGAATATGCCATTCTTTGGAATAATGTTAAAGGCTTTCCAAGTGATGAAGATGCCCATAAAGGAATATGTCCAATAGATGTTGTTCCTTGAGCAGATGCATGAGAATAAAACTCTACATGCCTATGTATACTTTCAAGTCTTTTAGTTCCTTCAATTGTAGATAAATCTCCTTTTTCAAGAAACTTTATTTCAGATTCAGGAAGCTTATATTGGTCACGAAATAATCTTTTTATTGTTTTGGGATTAGCTTTTCCAAATACCCCTGTTTTTCCTCTAAGCATTTGAAGATTGTTTGTAAAGTAAAGTTTACCAGCCTCCATTGATACCATTCTATTTACATTTTCTGTAAATGTCATAAGGTTTACATATTTAAATAAATTCTCCATACTAAACATTTTAAGCATACCTTTATCTGTAAAACGAGCAGTTGGGAGTTCCATTGTTTTAGAGCCAAACTCAAGAGTTCCTTTTTCTCTAGCCTTATCCCATGTATTTGTATCAAATAATTTTATTATTCCTCTAGATGTATTCCATAAACCAAAAGATGCAATACTTCTAGGTATACCAATAAAAAAGTTCTTAATACCAGAAGTCGGTGATGATAGCCCAGCAGCAGCAGATAAATGAGCTGTTGCACCTAAGACGCTTGCGAGCCTTGCATGGCCCTCATTCTCCTTATGAACACCAATCATTCTTTCTATAGTCATTTTTGCATATTTGCCTAACTCTGAATTTTTAACAATAGTTTCTAATTGTAATAGTTTTGAAGACCCTATCGTATGCCTTCCCCCTAATCCTGTGTATTCAGGGAAAAATCTTAATGTTGCTAAATACTTTGACATTCCTGCTACATAAGGGTCAATAGATTTTGATATACTAGATTCATATGTTTGTATTATCTTTTTCTGACCGTTACGTTTTGTGACTTCGATATATTCAGGAAGTAAAGGCCCCCTGTCTAGTAAGAATGAATTTTTAACTTTTGAATGTTGTTGAGTTAACATAAACATAATATTATCTGCAATTTCAATTTTAAGTTTTTCGCTATTTAAATTTTCTTTATATCTATTTTGAAATGTTTTTTTATAACTTGGATTAATTACCATATTCTTACTATGATTAGTGGTAATGTTTGCAGATTTTTTATGAAGATTTTTAGTGTATTTTATAGCCTCCTGACTCGCAGCTCTTTTAATATTTTCATCTACAATTTTTTGTATGTGTTTTGAATCTGTTTTCTCAATTTCAAAATGTTCCTTTGCTTCTTTAGTAACCTTTCTTGTATGATAATCCACAACAAACTTTTCATTAAATTCTTTTAAAAAGTTTTCATACTCTGCTTTGTTTGTTATTTTTTTAACCTCTTTACCAAGTGCTTCCCAATAAAACTTAGTTATCTCTTTATGTTCCTTATAGGCTAGATTTGCATTAGTACCTTCAATTTGCATATCTTTAATAAATTGTCTTTCTTCTAAAGACATTTTCTTTCCGAATGTCTTCCCTTCTTTTTCTGCTTTAAGTAAGGCCTTACTTCTCTCTATATCAAAATGCCTAACAAATTCAGATTTTTTACCTCCTAGTAATTTTTTTAAATTATAAATATGAACATCTCCAGGCCCTTTAAATTCTGTATGAAGGGCAACATCAAATCCTAAAATTCTATCAGCTAATTTTTGACCAGCATTACCTCCATGTTTTTGAATAACATAATAAGCAGGTAAAAAAGCCTTACCAACACCTTCAATCCATGATAATTTTTCTCCAGAAAGTTGAGCTGTTTCACCTACAGATAATTCTTTAGGGACAGTTTTTTTACCATGATTGGTTATATATTGCCTTAAGTATGCTTGGGCTTTAGCCGACATGTTTGAAGCAATCCCTGATGGCTCACCTAAACTAATAACAAGATTAGATAACTCTTCTTTATTCACATTATATTTTTCTGCATGAATTTCAAGCATTGTCTCTTTCTTTTTTATATTTGGCATACTTTCAGATAATGTTTCAAGCTCTTTTAAATATCTTGAATAATCAGCAATTGATGTGTCTGTAGCTTTTCTTCCTGTGCCTGATGGTTCAATACCAAGAAGCACTCTAACCTCATCAAGTAATTTCCTTCCACCTTCAATACCTGCTTCTATTAATTCGTTTTCTTTTCTATGAATTTCTTTATTATAACTTTTAACTAAAGAAGGTTCTTCTACTACTGTTTGGAAATGGTCTTTAAGTCCATTAATAAAGTTTTCAACTTGCTTTCCTTTAGGGATATTCCCTTTAACAACTCTTCTTGATAATATAAAAGCTACATCATCTTTATTTGCAATACCAAAAAACTCTTTCATTCTTGCATTTACTGCTTTAACCCAATTCTTAAATTTAGAAACCATTGTTCTATTTGTTATTTGACCAGAGGCAAGCTCTCCAACTCTTTGAACAAGAAGCTCTTCCTTTCTTTCTCTGAACTCTTCTTTTGACTCTTTGAATTTTTTAATAGTCTCTTTCCCTTTTGAGTCTACTGTTTTTATTTCCCCTCTTTTTAAATCTTTAGCAAAAAGGTTAACCCCTCTTTTAATTAAAGACTTATCTTTCCCAGTACCAAATTGTTTTAATACATCAACAACATAGTGTGAGACTTCATGTGGTACTGTATCTAATTTAACTTTCCCTTCAGCTATTTTAATAACATGCCCTCTTATTTTTCCAAGAACTGTTTCGCCTTTAGCCTTTCCTAATTTTTGACCTAAATTAATTACTAATTTTTTATAAGCAGGAAGTGACTCAAAATATTCTTTTTGTTTTTGTTGCACTTCAATACCTGTATCAATTTTTTGTTGAAGCTCAGGAGTAACTTTTTGGAATTTTTCTTTAACCTCAGTTTTTCTTTGATTCCATATCTTATTCATAGCCTCAAAACCAGCTTCAATTATTTTTGAAGTAGGGGCATCCTTACCATATACTCTTTCAATAGCTGTCATATCGTGTCCAAGGATATAGTTTAATAAACGAACATCTTTTTCGTTAAAATCTTTTATAAAAAAATAACCTTCTTGATGAAGTACATCACGAACATCATCTATTTCAGCTTTTTTGTAAAGTTTTTTTAATTTTTCATTAACAATTTTTCTAATAGGTTTTTTATACTTATCATTAATTAAATCTTCACTTTTTTTGATTTTATATTTCTTTACAAAAGCATCGATTGCTTTAGCTGTCTCTAAAGATATAGGAACATTCCTTTCTTTCTTATTTTTAGTAGAGACTTCTCGCATAGCAATAAAATTCTTAGCACCTTTAGATAAGTCAATTCCCTCTACTACTTTTCCGTTTTTTATATGTTTTATATCACTAACTTTTATTGGAGAATCTTTAGCATCTCTTAGAAAAAACTCTTGATTTCTTATACCTGATTCATGAACAATCTTAACAAAAATATTAGCACTATCTCCAACCTCTTTACTTGGAGCATCCTTTAAAACATCCTCAGAAAGTTTACTAATATCTTTATTGAATTTTTTAGGTTCTGGTATATCTTTTTTTCTTCTCTCTCTCGATGCATTATATGCTGTAAAAGAAGCAGCAAGCCCTATACTTGGGTCTTCTGCAAGATTAAAACCTTCCTTGCTTGACATCCATTGAAAAATGTTTTTAATAGGAGATACAATAGCAGGGTTTAATTCTTTTAAATCCTTACCTTTAGTCTCTTTAAAGAATGTTACAATATCCCTTTCTGCGACATTATTGATATCTATTTTTTTATCTTTAAGCCATTTAATAAAATTAACTATTGTAGGTTTATATTGTTTTGCAGTAGATGATGATTTTATTTTACTAAATGTATGCTCAACTGCAATAGAAATTAAAGGGTCGTCAGTTATTTTTTTAATTTCTTGAATAGTTTTTTTAGTAATATCTCCAGCACTTCCCTTAACATAATCTACTTCTAAAGTTTTTCCAGTTTCTGATTCGAGTTTTTTATATTTAGCCTCTGTAATATTAAGTTCTCTACCTTTAGGGTCTGTGTGCTTTCCTAAAGTTTTTTTAATTGTAGGAGCTACTGCCGCACCAATTTCCTCAGCTCTAGCTTTCCCTATTTGACTTGCAACCTCAACCTCAGATAGTTTAGACTGATATATTCTATCAATAATAACATCTCTTGATTCTTTAGTTCCAAGCTTGCCTTCTGCATCAATTCCATATTTATTTGCCTCATTGATTATTTCTTTTTCACTTAAGGTCATGGAATTTTCTTTTGCTTCTTTTATAGTTTTAAATCCAAAAGGCTTAACTGCATTAGCTTGTTCACCTTTTGATTTAATATAAGCATCAAACTTTGAATCAATTTCTGCGTCAATTTTATTAAATTCTTCTTTAGCCTTTCTTGCTCTTTTTTCTAGATTACTTGCATAAACAACATCAGCCTCATTCCCACCTTTTTCTTTTAAATAATTATCTATAACTCCATCAGTCTCTACAAGATTTTTCTTTATTTTAGTTAAAATTTTACGAGCCGATTCTTTATCTTTTATTGCACCTGTGTTAAGGATTTCCAAAAAAGTCTTTAACTCAGCGTCAAGCCTATCAAGTTCTTTTGTTCTTTCTTTTAAATTTACATCAATAGCTATATTATCTTTATCAAGTAATGTATTTATTTCATCTTTATTTCTTGAAGATATATTAGGGTCTTCATTTATATTGTCTTTTACTTTATCCTTTGCATCTTTATTTTTATTTTCTATATCTTGCTTTTTAGCAATTTCCATTCTTGTAGCTTTTTTAATATCATTAATAACATCGCTACCATATTGCATTATTTTTTGCTTACCTTTAAGGAAGCCAAAAAGACCTACATTATGATAAAAATCTCTTAAAATTTCATTACCATCTACATCTTCACCGTTTTTAATTGCATGATGTAATCTTTCTGCAGCTCCAAACCCTGTAAATATACTTGATTCACTTAATATTTGACCAGGAACACCATAAGCCCCATATGCTCTAAATTGCTCAAAGCCAGTGAGTGCATCCTTTTTACCTTTCTGTAATAGCTTTGCTTGCAACCCTCCAAGACCTGTGCCTACAGCCCCAGTAATACCACCAAGAACACCTCCATGAATAACTCCATAAGTTATTCCTCCTAAAACATCATCTCCATGTATCCCTGCTTGAACACCTCCCATTGCCCCTTCATATAATGCTAATGCTGGGGCTTGACCTACTGCTCCAGTTAACATTTTCTGTCCAGCTGATAAAGTAGACATTACTGTAGATGTTTCTTCTGGGCCCCATTTACTTACTGACTTAGGGAGTTTTTTTAATACTTGAGAGTTTGCTTTATTTGCCATTCCTTTCGCAAGGCCCTTACTTAAAGCTTTCCCAGCAACTCCACCTGTCCACATACTAAAAATATCAAGAGGCATAAGAAAAGATAGGAAGCTTGCACTAATATCTTCAAGAAGATTGAAATCAGTTTCATCTACATTATATCGTTGATTACCTGTGATGAGTTGCTCAAGGTTTCCTGTAAGTGAGCGATTATATGCAGCTTTTACCCAATCATATGATTCGTCATCAATCCAATAACCTGCATATTGTTGAAGTATCCCCATATCATCTTCTCTTCCATAAATATCTTGAGGAGTTTCTTGAGGTTGTGCACTATATCCGAATTTTTTATCTATAGAGTCCCAGGCATTATCATCTGAAACTTTATTTGATTTCCTTAATTCATAATAAAGCCCTTCATCTGAAAGTGCTTTGTAATATGATGGGCCTTCAGCCCTTGCTTGCTCAAGAAGTTGTAAGGTATTTTGTGATATCGACATTTATTGTGAATGTTTTATAATTTTTTCCAATTTATTTGAATCTGAGTCTATAAATCCTTTTAATAAATCTTCATAAAATGATAATCTTTTTTCAAGCTCATATTTATTTGAACCAATTCCATACATTCCATAGTCTCCTGCTGGATTATTGCTATTTTTCCTAATTTTTCCTTTCTTATCTTTCCACCATCCTAGCCATTTTACACCATATTCTTCTTCTTTTTTCATTAAATTTTTATATTCTTGAGTATTTGTATCTCCTATTTCCTTTAATATATTCATATCTGAAACAATTTTATTATACTCCTTCGTATCATCTTCAAATTTTGATTGAATAGTTTTAAGATTCTCATAAGACAAGGGGCTTTCATTATCTAAACTTCCAAGAGTTTCATTTAAATTTTTATTACTTCTTCTTAATACTTCATCCCTGCTTCTGTATTTGGTTCTTTTGTAATTTTTATTATTCCACCTATTGATTTTATTAATCTGTTTATCATCAAAACCTTTATCTTTTAAATTATAATCTTTTCCAACCTCTATTTCGTTGATAGATTTTTCCATTTCAATTAATTTCTGAGTTCTATCTTTAATTCTTGGAATCATTTTATCTTTCTTGATATTTGTTATATTACTATCAATATCTAATAAGCTTTCATTTAAACCTAATCTCTTAGATGTGTTAAGTTTAGGTGTAAGGTCAGGTTTAGGGTCAGGTTTAGGTTTAGGTTTAGGGTCTTGCTCAATTCCAAGAAAATCATCTGAAAGATTAAATTCCCTTATATAGCTTTTACCTACGCTTTTACTATACACTTCATCTTTTTCTTTTAATGACTGCTGATTTTTACGAATATTATTTTCTATTTGCTGTTTACGTACATTAGCAATAGTACTTCCATCATTAAGATTTATAATATAATCATCCTTATCACTATACTCATTAGTTAAATCATCAATTGTTAATCCCTCTGGAGTTCTTGGAAGAAGATTTTTTATTTGCCCATATTTAACTGTATCTTGTCCACTTTGAAGAATATCTTTTCCTGCTTGTATATTTTTTTGGTAAGTACCAAGCTCTCTAAATAAGCTTGTAGCAACATTTGCTTCTTGACCTGCTTGCACTGTTAAAAGTTGTTGTATATCCTTACCATTACCAGAAGCAACCGAATTTCTTATTGTTTCTATTTCAAGAGGGCTCATAATACCATCTTCATATAAATCTAAAGCTCCATTAACAATTACCTCTAAATGTGCCATCTTTGAAGTATGAAGCCCTGTAAGTCTTCTTGAGTCATATTGCGATAAATTGCCTTTTGAGTTAGCCCATTCAGATGAAATCTTTAAAAATTCTTTTTTCTTTGCTTCTGCATAATTTTCACTATAAGGTATTCCTGTGGAATCTGTAGCCCCTGAATTAATTAAAGCTTTACGCTCATCATCAGTTTTTGTTTCCCAGTTATCATATATATCAACAGCCCAATTCTCTGCTTTTTTAGTCACTGTATCGAGCATAGACATATCTGTTGTAAATTTTAAGTTTTGGTTTTGCTGAGATTCCATTTGAGATAATATAGTTTCAACAAAATCTGTTGATTCAGCCCCCATAGAATCCATATTTTTATTTCGATAGCCTTTAACTGCCCTAATATTTTCATCAAGAATATTATTATTATATTCTGAATCGTAATTACCAGCAAGAATACCAATCATTTTAGTATTATAAGATTCCCTTCTATCTCTATTAGCTTGAACTTTGCCTGCAATATTTGAGCCAATGCCTAATAATCTTTCAAGTGTATCTAAGGAAGAGGATTGCTGAAACCCTTCTCTTCTTCTTCCTCTATTCCAATAGTCTCCGTTTGCCATTATGCGACATCACTCAGTTGTTCTTGCCAACCGTATATAGTATCAAGAACATCACCTGTTGCAGACCCTCTCATCTTCATAATGTCTGCAAGTAAATCCTCATAACCACCTCTATACATTCTTTCAGCTCCTGATAATCCTGCTTCTCTTCCACCACTTGCAGCAAAACCACCTGTTTGGGCTTGGCCTCTTGCCTTTCCAAGTTTTTCAATTAACGTTTCTCTTTCAGCTTCTTCATATGGGCTATAATAAGTTTGTGTTGTTTTTTCAACCTGCTCAGGTGTTAATGATTTAAACTCAGCTGGTCTAAATGCCTCCTCTTCTGGAAGTCCTAATAGAGAAGTGAATGTTGCTGCAAGACTTTCATTGTCAAATATATTTGTAAATTCAAGAGCACTTTCTATATCTCCATAATCCCAATCTCCAATATCTTCAATACTAGGATTAAACCAACTTGATTGAGGCGCTCCTGTAGGCCCTGTTTGAACAAGACCTTCTAACTGAGATTCATCACTTATCCACTCAGGCAAATCTTCTCCAGTCAAATCTCCTAATTGTGATTGAATTTGAGACATTATAAAATCTTCTCCAAAAATTCCAGGGTCAAACCCATCCTCTCCGACAGTAAATACATTTCCGAGTGCTTGCATTATTTCTGGAGACATTCCTTGATATCCATAAGTTGGAAGATTTACATTAAAACCTATCCATTGGTCTCCATACTCAGGGCTATATGCACCTTCTTCAGGGTTATAATCAACCCCTTGAAGATATTGTATTAATGCATCAATATCAAAAGACTCACCTTCTTCTGTTGTTATATATGGATTATTAAATCCGTTTGGCATATTAATACCCTCCTTTAAATGGGTTTCTGAATTGTGGTTGTGCATATTCATCAAAAATTGGTTTTGATTTAAATAATTCATTATATATTGATGGGCCAAAAGCTCTTCCTAAATTAACAACCCATGGGTTTTGTAATGCCTCTCCTACCCAAGGCATTTTACGTGTATCTAATCCTATTAAAGCTTCTAATATATCTTGACCTTGCCCTACTTTAAATTTATCTCCTACCTTAGATTCCATTCCAAATATTTTCAATACATCATCTGTAGCTGGGAGAGCTGTTCCAGGAGTAGCTATAGGGCCTAAATCTTGAGAAAACTTACCTAAAGTTGAGGCTGTTTGAGTTGCTTCTTTCCCTTTCTCAAATACTCCTGGCATAATTGCTGCTGATAAAGCACCTCTTATTGCATCTCCAAGAACCATATCATCAAGGCCTTGTTCAAATACTTCAGTTGTTTGAGCAACATCCTCAGCTATTTTTCTTCCTGATAATTTCCTTTTAAGTTTTTCTAATTTTTCAGTTGGTTTTTTAATATCTTGCCTAATTTTCTCTGCTCCACCAGCTCCTAAAAATGCTCCTACATATGGTGCTACAGGGCCTAATACAGGTGTTAAAACTGTCCCAAGCAAGCCTCCAAGAAGAGAGCCTCCAACTCCAAATCCAAATTTATTTTTTGTTGATTTTCCTTTAGCATCTTTGATTGCTTTATTGATTTCATCAATGATTTCTTTTTGATGTTCATATTGAGCAAATAAGGTTGAAGCTTCTCTTCCAGCTTCTGATGCGGCTCCTAAAGGGTCACCTGATGTAATTTTTGCTATGTCATATATTGATGCCATTTTACTCTCCTAATCTAACCAGTAATTTAATACTATTTTTTTAATTTTCATAATCAGCCAATCTCTTTAAAAATTTGTTCCAAAAAATACTGAATTATCAGTAACTGCTTCTTCACTCTCACCATAAGTAACTGTTAATAATGGTC
>CEUO01032741.1_pt1 | contig 13104 bp, 23 predicted proteins | sample 531391 | NCBI WGS metagenome assembly CEUO01 (sample SAMEA2622799, study PRJEB7988) | marine metagenome | isolation source: saline water (ENVO:00002010), including
ACTATATGATTTTCTAATTTATATATTTTATTTTTTTGATCCTTAAATGTCCAATTTGAAAGCCATATAGGAACAATATATCTTCCGTAAGACCCCTGCATTAAGAAATGCTATATGTTACGCTAGGCCCAACTAATGACGAAACAACATAAAAATATATATCTTTATTTACATTTTTAAATACTGTATTTAAAATGCTTCCTAAATCAATAGATGCTAAATAAGGTATTTGTCCCGAAAACAAACAAGTAGATGTAGCTCCTGTTGTTGCTGTTATTACGCCACTTGATACTGTAAAAGAAATATTTGTTTGATCTCCAGAGCTCCAATGAACTCCAATTGTAGATGCTGCGCCACCACTATTGTAATTGTGTATAATCATATTATTTAATGTGTTTCCTTCGTTTAAAGTAAATAATGACTTTACAGTATTAGTTTCTTTAAAGTTAAAACTATTTATATTACTTTCTTTTGTTTGCTCTTCAGTAGAAGATGCTTGACTGACAACGCCTGCTTGTGTAGTAGTAGCAACAGTAGCTTTAAGAGTTGTTTGATTTTTATTTTCTGGAGCAGATCTATAAGATTCTTTTAATAATTCTCTTTTTTGTTCTGTACTAATTCCTACTGGTACAGATTCAGATATAGCCTTGTCTTTTGATCTTGTTAAAAATTTAGATCTAGTTTGCGATCCTTTTCCTTTATATTTATCTTTAATTATCGGCATATTATTTTATTTTATTAAACCCCTATTACTTTTTCTATATCAGCTGTAGCTACTCCATATACCTTTGCGATATTTGAATCATCTACTCCTAAAACTTTATTTCCATATCCTGTTGCTAATGCGTATTCTATATATGGATCTTTAGAAGTTCCTCCCCATTCTGTGGAATAGGCCCCAATATATAAATTGTCAGTAGAAGCCTCATTTTTATAATCATTATTATAATCCATTAGACAGATTATAACATCATCATTAGCCCTCATATCATTTACTAAATCTGATGTTCCTGTAAGGTCGTTATAGGTGGTATTGTCCCACTCACCTGATTCTATAGGTGAAGAATATTCTGTTACAGATCCACTTAAATCGCTTGCAGTTTGATATCCAACTATAGCATCAAAATCTCCAACTACTAAATCACTATTTCCGTCACCTCCAAAAGCAGTACTTTTTACAGCTATACAGCTACCACTAGTAGAACTACCATAACCATATATTTTAATAGTAGCACTAGATATGCTAGTTATACCAGCTGTATTAAAATGATAAAATGCACGTGAAACTTGAAAAAGATTCCCTCCTCCTCTAGAGGGAAATCTTCTAGCGCCTACAAGATTACTAGTTGCAGAAGAATTATCAGATAGAGCGTTACCAGCATGATCTCTAGCTGCGGCCCAGGTTGACTGATTACCGCTGTTAATAAATCCATCTCTTAATGGTGCTGATACATATAAATTTGGCATTAAAACTCTTTTTTAGGTAAATAATATGTGTTAGAATTAAAATATATATTGCTAGGAGGGTTAACAGAAATAGATTCATATATTGTCCCTTCAGTAAAAAATACATCATCTGAATTAGTATAATTATTCCACCAACTAGTTTTAGCTCCAGGCTTTACTAATGTTGTTAATGTGTTTTTAAAACGATCTGCATTATCGTCTCCCCAAGTATCATAAAAAACCCCATTATAAGTAGATAAAGAATCTTTTATTTCATACCAATCTCCCTCTATTATAGTTACATTAGGCTTTCCAACAGCCCAAGCTTTTGCTTTTTCTATTATTTGCGGGTGATTCTCCACTATAGTATGTGATGTTATGGAGTTAGCCTGAATATAATCAGCTGATATTCCCATTCCAAATCCTATTTCTAATATATCCCCTCCGTTTTCACAAATATAATCTGCAGATGCTTTCATTATACTATCCTCCCAATCCATCATTACTTCAAGCCTTGTTTCAAATTCATCTGTATAATAAATTTTGTCAGATGCTAATGTTAATATTTCGTCTTTATATGCCATTACGATATTTCCACCCAAGTTTTATCTGGATTAAAATAAACTAAAACATCACCACCATGATCATCAATAGCATAACCGACAATTCTTACAAAATCTCCAGATCCAGACGGAGCTGTAAAATCAAAATGACCTGCTGTAGTTGAGACATAAAGAGGTAATCCATCAACAGCTCCAGAACCAGGAACGTTTAATATTTCTGTAGAAGCTATTCTGATATAACCTTCTGTTAATACGCCTGCACTTTGAGAATTGCCTCCTAATCCAACTCCTAATAATTGAGAAGCTCCAGTGGCAACAGCATCTGCATCAGCTTGATCCCAAGTGCCATCTGTATGTAAAAAATATATTTCCGAACCATTAAGTGTTTCACTCGCTCCTGGTGAATATTTTAAAATTTTTCCATACGCAGTTGCTAAAGCGCCATCAGCTGACATTCGGTTTTCAAATGTTGTTGTATGATAATTAGCCGTTGAAATAATATCTCTAGCATTTAAAATACCACTAATAGTAGTTGTAGACCCAACCCCATTTGCTATTACCACATCTACGTTATCATCAACATCTGTATCTCCATTAACATATAATCCAGTGGTCATAGTTCCGTCATATTGAGCTACATTAAGATATAGCCTGCCAGCTTCTTGGCCATCAGTTGTTGAGAATGCTATTGTACGAATTTGCGAATAGTTTATAGTTTCATTAGCGCTGTTGTCACCATAAAAACCTATTGTTCCTAAAAATTCACGATCTGCAACATCAGCCGCGTTTTTAACAAATTTTAATTCACCAGCAGCCTCAAGAGCAGTATTAGTTGATTCTATAGTTAGAGTAGGTTTCCCTTCTTCTGTAGATTCTAAATATACATCATTACGAAATCTAGATACAAAATCCCATATATGTTGCCCGATCCATTTCATAATTATTATTCAGGAACACTGTCAAAATCTATATATTCAATAGTCACTTCTTCTCCTTTAATTAATGCTTTAGAAATATCTGGATATATTCTTTTGTACGCATTAACTGATTTGCCAACGAAGCCATTTTTGCTGATATTGTTATTTTCTTGCGAGTCCCCCACAAGTAAACATCCAGCAGTATGCTCATCAGTATTACCAGTATGTATAAGAATCCATTTAAAATTAGGCACATTAGTGACATGTAGCATGCCTTTATGCATACTACCATACTTCTTTTTGTATCTTTCATGAAATCCCCCTTCGGTTCTTAATTTAATTTGATAAGTACCCGCAGGCACTCTAGTCTCTCCCATTATTTTATCTTCCCTATGCTCATCCTCTAATGTATAACATAAGAATTCTAGGCCTAGGTCTCCTTCTAAAAAAAGTAAGCCAGAAGTACTATCCTCCTGGCTACTAAATCTTAATACTTTAAGTTTCATTTACATTTTTTTAATTATTAGTCATCTGATGCTATTCCAGTATCAGGACCATCACAAATTAAGTATTGAACTTTTTGTGCTGCAGTCGTTGCTGCTAGATCTAAATTAGCAGAATCGTCTCCAGCCCCATCTATATGAATTGGAGAAAACATACACTCTCCTGGTTTTAAATTCGCTATAACATCACCGTCTGGCTTTACAGCTACTGGATAATCTGTATCTACATTTTTAATGAATGTAAATATCATGTCTTTATTGTGACTTGCTAAATTTATTGTAGTATCTGAAGTACCGTTAGTTAATATTTCTCCTGTAGATATCAACGCTGAGTCTACAGTTGTGCTATCTGTAGTAAAAGAAGGAGTAAATGAACATACTTGATTTCCTTCTGAATCTGTTAATGTTAAAGATCCTGAAACTGTTACCGATAATGATTGTGTTGCCATATTATTTTATTTTATTTTAAGCGTTTGAATCTATTTCTATTGCTGCATACTCTATAGTTACTGTAGCTGTGTCTGCTTTTGCAACTGTAGTTCCTGTGCCTCTTATTACCGTCATTAAAAAATGACCTGGCTCTAATATACCTATTAAGTCAGCAGCTGAAGATGCTCCATCGTATATTTTTACAAAATTTGTGTCATCTAAATTTCTTACATATATAAATCTTCCATGTCCTGGAGCAGCCATTACTGTTGAGTCTCCGTCATGCGCGACATCTATTCTTCCTGTTGCTATTTGATCAACACCTGTAATATTTAAAGTGGCAGAACCTGATTGTGATTGAGAATAGCCTGACGCTGAAGCCGCACTCATGTTTAAGCTATAGTTTAATGTATAATTTTTTGCCATTATTTTTTATTTTTTACAAATTTATGAAATTTTTCTTATATTTTTTTGATTCTTTTAACTTTTTAAGCTCTCCACACTTTTCATATTCTTCCAATGTACAAAAATAATCAATTATTTTGTCAATAACCTTGTTATTTATATTTTTTTTAGGATTAAAGGGTAAGGAGCACCCATTGTAATCCAACAGCTCATCAAAAGATAATTTATTTGTTATAATCATATAGGAGTTTACCATTGATTCATATAATAGTTTTTCAGCATTTTCTCCTATATCTTCCATTTATTTTTTAACTTTTTCTAAAGATCTTCCTCCAAAATAAGCCCCAATTACCGTTATTAATACTAATTGTAATAAGTCCACCCAAGAAGATTTAACTTCAAAATTTAATGCTCCTGCATCTATAAATATTAATAACATAGTGCATATTATTAAAAATATTAGCACTAATGGTCTTACATTTTTACTAAGCCAAGAGTCTGATTTTAAATCTGCCTCCCATCTGCTAGTAATGTTTTTCTCCATTTCTATTTGATAATTAGCAACCAATTCTTTTATCTTTCTTTCTGCCTCAAGTTTTTCTTCTTTAGAGGTGTGTAAATTATCTATTACTCCACCGACTCCTTTAATAAGATCAGAAGCTCCACTAGAAAATATTTGTCCTAACATAATTTTAAATTTTAATATGATGCTCCGCCAGAACCATTACCTCCACTTGAAGACCTTGGATTTGACGAATTATTATTACTTGTATTATTAGAAGCGCCATGCGTTAAGCCTCCCATATAACCTGTTTGTCCTTGATAGGAATGCGTATGATACCCAGACAATCCTCTTTGAGCACCCCAAGCTAAAGCTTCTGTTGAAGTTGAAAATAAAGGCACTCCGTCTATAGTCGTTAATATACTCATAATTTTTATTATTCTATTTTTATTTTTTTCTCTATTCTACCATCGTCATAAATATAAAGAAGTAATTTATTTTTTTCTTCTTTTGTTTTTCTTCCTAGTAAATCTGTAACCATTAATAGCTTACCGTTTTCTATAGTTCTAGCTAATAAAGGGCCCGTATAAGTACCCGCACAATAATCATATGTTAATTGACATATTGTGTCCCATTCATTATCACAACAATATTCATCTACAGATATAACCCAAGCATAACAATGATCATTTAAAAAGAAAGGCTCTCCAGGCTCTGTCGCAGTACAATTAGCAGCATATAGACACCCTAAAGAATCATGACCAAAATTCATATTTGCTTCTGGGTTGTAGTTCCACGCATTGACATCCATACATCCTTGAATAATAGTAATACACGAACCATTGTCAGTATTAGCCAGTGAATCATAGTTAAGAGCAGTACTATCCATACAACCATAGATATAAGCAATGCAACTGAAATCTTCAGTGTTTGCTTGTGGGTCGTAGTTAAGCATACTAGGATCAGTGCAGCCATAAATAAAAGGAATACAAGAATTATTGTCAACATTTGCTAAGGGATTATAATTAAACATTGTGCTATCAGTACAACCATAGATTGGTAATATACAACTAAAATCATCTGTATTACAAGAATCACAATAATTTAAGGCAATAGGATTTGTACATCCTAATATAATAGGAATACAAGTTCCGTTGTCTGTATTTGCTAATGGATCGTAATTAAACGCTATTGTATCCATACACCCATAAATAAATGCTATGCAATTACCATTGTCTGTATTTGCGCTAGAATTATAATTCCACATTGTAGGGTCTGTACATCCATATATGTAAGGAATACATGATCCGTCATCTACGTTCGCGTTAGGAGAATAATTCCACATTGTTGTATCGGTACATCCGTAAGTCACGCCTATGCAGCTACCATCATCTGTATTAGCTAAAGAATCATAATTTAAAGCTATGGGTGATGTGCACCCCTCAATTATAGGTATACAAGTATCTGGAGTATTTGCATTAGGGTTGTAATTAAAAGCTAAATCATTCATACACCCAAGTATAACGGGTATACACCCGCTATTATCTAAATTAGCCGCAGGATCATAATTAAAGGCATGTTGGTCTGTGCAGCCCCAAACAGCTTGTGTTATACAAGAGCCATCATTATAGTCAGCTGAAAAGCCCTGAGTATAATATTCTAAATACTGCGGGTCTGTACATCCTGGATTATAATAACAGCTACTATCGCTAGTATTTGCCGTATTATTATAATTATAAGCTAAAGCATCCATGCATCCATAAACATAAGGATCGCATATAGTAGGACAATTTGGTATTGCTATATAGTTGTCTGGAAATGTTCTTATCATATCGCCCCAAGGATTTGTACCTCCTGATAATATAATATTTCCTTCTGGATTTATTAATTTAAAACCAACTTGGTCTAATGTAGCATCAGAACTTGTTTGGCTGTATGCTCTAATAGTAACTGGATGGTTTGATTTTAAATTTAAAGATATTATTTCTACAGAAGAGCTTATATTGGTATAAGGACCAAAAATATTGCCCAACTGAACAACAACAACATACGCACCATTCCATCCATCACCACCGCCATCTGTTAAATGTAATTGATAATTACAACTGTCTTCCATAAGCGGTACGTTAGCTAAAGGATTGAAATCAAACATAGTTGTATCCATACAGCCTACAACCCTTGGTGTAACGCATAATGCTGGATTCATAGAATCAGCAGCTGGATTAAATTCTAAATAAGCTGGATTAGGACAACCAAAAACAGGTATCCAGCTACAATCTTTCATTACAAAAACACCTGAAGTGTCTGCATCACCAAAATTTAAATTATCTCCAGCTGTTAAACTATATATAGTATCTCCACACTCATCTGTAACTAAAACGCTACCATCAACTCCTCCGAAACAAGATCCACATATTCCGTCACCATATGAATCACGTATAACGAATCTAACAGTATCATCTATAGGAACACATATTGTATTTGTATATAAATTACCCGTACCAATACTGCTAAAAAAAGGCCTTTCAACATTAAATAAGACGCTATCATCTTGGTTTATTATATCTATAGATGTTTCGCTTGCATACTGATCTGGCGTTAATTCTATTGTTATAGATGTTTTTGTGGCATCAAAACAATCGTCTTGCGGTGGAGGTATTGCTAAACAAACATCTGGTATATTAGCTAAAGGATTGTAATTATCATAAGTAGGATCCATACACCCTTCAATACAAGTAAATTGATTTGCAAAAACTGTATCAGTAAAAGTGCTATCAGTCATTTCAAATACAACCCAAAAGCCTTCTGAGCTAGCAAATGGATCACCAGGACTGTAATTATTAATAAACATATAGTTAGTATCCGAACTGTTCCAGCCCCAAGAGTATGTATTGTAAGGCGTTCCTTTGTGTATGGTTTGTATTGCACAACCACTATCTAATGAGTTCCATTCTATCCATGTTCTAGCATAGCCATATGAACAGGTATCTTTAACTGTTAAAGTAGGAACACAGTTTTGCCCAAAACTAAATATAGGCAGCAACAACAATAATAATAATTTTTTCATCATTTAGTTTTTACTTTTTCAAAAGAACTAATACCAAAACACCCTAGTGTTACCCACACGAATGAATTATATATTACTTCGTTAATTACTAGTTTGCTTTCTTCACCTACAAATATAAAGCTAGTTGTAAGATCTGCTATAGCAAATAATACCATAACTACAAAAGACGCAAATCCAACTACGTTCTTTTCATTTATTTCATTTTTATCTTTAAATAAACTCCACATATTAAAAATCGCTCATTAATTGATTATCTATTTCTTCTTGTACTTCTTCTCTTGTTGCTACCATTTTAAAACTAAGATCAGCTTGAAATCTAGCCACTTCAATATTATCTTTAAATATTATAATTGTAGGAACAACTGCTATTTTATGTTTCTTTGCCATCTCTGCCTGCTTACTTACGTCAACATAAGAAATTGTATTACATTCAGTAAGTTTGTGTACCCAAGGAACTTCGTTTGCAGAATTCCAACCAGCATTAAATTGAGTTACTTGAATCTGAGCAAACGCCCCGCTACACAGTAAAATTAAAACTATAATTAAAAAATACATACTATACATCCTCCATGTAATTTCTTCTTTCATCTATTATATAGTTTATCTTCTATTTTTTCAAGAGACTCTTTCATCTCTTCTACATCTTTTTTGGTTTCCATAATGGTATTACGTATCATCTGATCTTTCATATCAAACTCCATTCTAGTAACATCTTGTGGTGGCGGCTCAGGAAGCTGCCTAGCCTCTTCTATGTCCGCTTGTAATGCAAACCACATTCCTACAATAGTAAATATAAGAACCGCTATTCCAGCTAAAGTTTTTAAACTTATTTTAAAACTAGTATCTTCGTTTAATTCTTTTGCCATTATTCCCAAAACATCTTAATAACCAAGCCTATCGTAACTATATATATAGCCCATAAAGCTTTGCTCATAATTTTACGATAAGACGTATTTCTGTTTACTCTTGCTGTTACTCCGTGATCTGGGTCAAGTAATTTTTCAGTTAACATATCTAACTTAGCATCCATTTTATCTAATTTATCTTCCATTGAATTCATTCTATGTTCCATTAGCGCTATGTCGTCTTTCATTGTCATTACGCCTCAAAACCAAAATTTAATATAATTAATCTAACTCTTTTTTTAGAACAGCCTGTTTCACAAAATAAACATGCTTTTAATTCAAATAAAGTTAGTTTTCCTAACCTTAAAGTAATTTCGTATTTTTCTTTTTTATTTCCTTGTTTCCAACTATTTATCCAATTCATATATTTTATCTTTTACCGCCATGATATTCTACCGCATGGCCTTCTTTAATTAATAATTCATTTACACTCACTAATGTTAAATTCTTTTTACCATCTACTACATCTATATTTAATTCTCCTAAACATCTTCCATATTTACCTACCCCATGTGATACAAGCTGAATTGTATCGCTTCCTTTTAGTAATTGCTTAACTCTATCTTTGGCAGCTAAGCCTCTAGCTTTTTCTTCTAAATCTCTAGTGCGAGATTCGGGGGTATTAACCCCCATAAATCTCACTCTTTTTTTTACACTAACATCAAACCCTAGATCTATTTTAGCGTCAATAGTATCTCCATCAACAACTCTTAGTAATTCAATATTATATGTATACATATTGTCTATTTTAAAGTTTATAAGCTATTCCTATAACGAACTTTCCTTCTCTTTCTCCGTTTTCATCTTCCTTCATCGGCATAGAATAGTTTGGCTCTATATATAATTTATCCCAAATATTATAAGAGTATCCAGCACCTATATTCATGTTTTCAGACATCTCTTCTGTTGGTGATTGTAAAGATACGTATATATTTTCAAAATAATATCTTCCAAAGACATCATAATTTTCACCATTTTTTACTACACCAGCCATTATTTTATCATTTATTTGATAGCCAGCACCCATATTATCTGTTATGCTATTTACAGAAAACTCCTCTCCCTCCTCTGGTATATTAATAGAAGATATTACTGAAAATTGTGCTGATGCAAATAAGCATAAACAAGTTGTTAATGTTGTTAAAAATATTTTTTTCATTTTTTTATTTATTTAAATTAATACTAAAATATGACGTAATTTACGCCAAGTTTAAAATCATACCACTCTCTGTTCCAATACTTATTATATTTTGCTTCTACAAAATACCCTAAGCTTCTGTTTACTTTTATTCCATAAATTAATCCTCCTGAATAATCGTACCATTGTTTTCCATTGTTAAAGTTGTGATATGAAAATTCGCTACCATCATTATAATGATAAGGAAGTATATTACCCCAAGCATGCAGCCATTTACTCTTTGTATATTTATAGTAGTCAAATCCTATTATAACAGAATGTTGTATTTGTTTGGATAATTGATCTCTTTTCTTAATAGTATAGTCAGATATGACTTGGGGAATTACTACTTCTTTCCAGACTTCTGGATTAGTTGCGACTATAGCTCCACTTGGATCTTTATACTCACTCTTTTCAACATCAATACTGTAACCCTCTTGTATTGCTAAGTAAGTGTAATGTATACTTCCATTATCCAAGATCCATTCTTCTAGTGGATTATAGCCATAAGGCTCTGCTAATCTATGAGCAAGGCCTATACTGAATGCTAAATTAGCATTCCTTTTCATTCTATATCTTTCTGATAATTCAAAATATTCTACATCGGCAAAACCATCTTTTACATATTCTACTTTAGCCGCAAAATGATCTACACATAAAGGACCATTACAGTCATCATCGGAACTGTATCTAATAAAGTGATGTTGATCTATAAAGTCCACGCCTTGTTGTCTTGCGTAATCTACTTCAAATAAATATTCAAATCCTTGTACCTTACCTACAGTTGCCGCGTCCGTATAATTAGATTCAGTTCCATCGTAAAAAGTTTGCGCCTTATTCTCATATCCAAATCTAGCTATTTTTCTTATTCCAACAGTAAAAGAATAATCATAAGGCGTTTTTATTATTTCTTCTTGTAACTGCCCAGAAGTAATAGAGAAATTTTTAACATCTGACACAGAGGTCCCTCCATTAATAGCCCCATAAACTGTAGAAAACTTTAAATGTTTTTTTAAATTTTCCTCTAAATCAACATCTTTTAAATAATTTAAATAATTAATTTGAGCACAACATTTTTTTGGAATTGTGCAAGATGCTAAAAAAAGAAATATTATATATAGTATATTTTTCATTTAATTAAATTTAATTTATTCATCATCTACATTTATCCCGTTATTTGACAATATATTTTTCCATTCATGATAATCTGTATAATAATCTATTTCTGTTTTTAATGAATGTAAAGACTGGTTTGTTTGAATTTCAGCATATCCTGTTATATTTTGCCTATTATCATCCCATATAATAGCATAAGTCTCTACTTCAGGTTTAGATAATTTTCTATATTTTCCCATTATATTTTATGTTTCAGTTCCATCACCATCAGTTATCGTCCAACCATCATCAGCTATTAAAGAGTTTTTAGCATCCTCACCATTGCTACTGTTACTTACCGCACCAACATCTCCATCTAAAGTATCTGCAGCGCCAAAACTGATAGATTCATTTTGTGATACCGTTTGGGCTGCCCAGCCTATTAAAGTTGCATTATAATTAGTCGCAGACCATGATTGCCCTCCGCTATTCATAAAGTTAACAAAATCAGTTACATTACTTATATCCCAACCCCCAAGATCTTGATCAAAAGCTGTGTTATCATTAAACATTTTATTTATAGTTGTCACGCTGCTAGTATCAAAATGACTCAATGATTGATTAAAAATTGTTGCAGCTTGAAACATTTGGTTTAGTCTAGTAACATTAGAAGTGTCCCATCCAGTTAAGGGCTGATTAAAACTAGTGCACCCAAAAAAGAAACTGTCAAGTCTATTTGCAGTTGATGTATATGTTGCCCAATTAGACATAGTGCCATTAAATGAATAGCAATTCCTAAAGTAAACTGACATGTTTGTAGGTTTACGATTTGTATATGTAAAGTCCCAGGGCTCATCAGTTGCCGAGCATGTCATATTTGAGCAGCCATTAAAAACAGAAGAGCTATTATTACCAAAACAACCCCAATTTAATATTTCTATTACTTTTCTACAATCAAATTCTCCTCCAAAAAGCCATCTATTTAAAGGAGGAAACTCCACATTACCCGCTGCTGTTCCTCTAACATACGAACTTCCAGGTGTAATTATTATAGTATATGTACCAGCCGTACCATAATCATGAGTAATCGTATCCACAACATCTGTATCAGTATTTCCGTCTCCCCAATCAATATCTATATGACCTTTGTTAGTACTTGTACCCACTCTTGGCATATAAAATTTCATTGAAGTTGAATCGCTATTGTTACTAACGCCATCGTAAGGATAGTCACCACCCATATTTGTTGTAATTTTCATTACAAATTGATCTGGACCAAATCCACTAGGGGTTTCGCCTTTATTTAAAGAAGATCCCAATCCTAACATTTTATTTCCAATTTTTTAAAGTTAAAACATATCTCCATGTAAGCTTTGGGATTTTTGCTGTTTTATATTTAAATTCACAATTGCAAGATACAGGCTTAACTTTTTTTGCTTTTGATTTAGTTTTAACTCTATCGCTTTTTTTAGCTAATTTCTGTATAAACCCCATTTGCTATTCTTGTATAGATTTCCATTCTTCTTTTTTAAGTTCAGAAAACATTTCAGTTTTATTTAAAATTGTTTTGTCGTTTAGAAAAGATGGAGTATCGCCTTTAAACTTTACAAATGTTTTTGTATTGTCATTGTTATATCTAAGTGTATTTGCAGAATCTTCTAATACTTTAGAAAAATCTATACTTGATACTTCTGATGCTGTTAGTATTACATAATTCATATTATCCTGCTGTATTTGTTGACCATGTTGGCGTATTAACTAGTGTTCCTGTGTTAGAATTTGATGATGAATCTGCCACTGATGTTCCAGTTCCCTCTTCTATTTTCCACCACCCTTGCAAGTCATCTTGATTATCGTAATCTCCAACAGCACTAGTTAAATTAGTTCCTGCAGCCCCATTATTATAAATTTCTGCTATTCCATCAGCATCTATAGCTGCATCCCATATAGCTACATCATCTATTAGTCCATCTATAAAATCAGCACCACCAGAAGGAACACCCCCAACGTCAGCACCAATCATTACTTCCAAATCGGAATTACCATGATAATTCATCTCATTAGGGGTCCCTTCACTACCAACTTCAGTGTCAGC
>CEUO01069662.1_pt1 | contig 13092 bp, 6 predicted proteins | sample 531391 | NCBI WGS metagenome assembly CEUO01 (sample SAMEA2622799, study PRJEB7988) | marine metagenome | isolation source: saline water (ENVO:00002010), including
TAATAAGGAATAGAAATAAAGTAAAGGTAAAAAGTGGTTCCTTATTAAAAAAACCAGTTAAACCAAAAGTAGATATTACTAAAGGTAAGATAACAGGATCAACTCCTACTAAAGCTCCATCTGTACCGAAATCTTTAGCATCTCAAACAACTAAGAAAGCAACTAAAACTGGTCTTCGAAGAATACTTGGTAGAAGTAATTTAGTAACAAATACTTTATTTGCTGCTTGGGAATTTAGTGATAGAAGAAGTGATAAAGATGGTGATGGTAAACCAGATCAAACAGTTCTTCAAGCTGCAGCTGGTACTGGTGGTGGTCTTGCAGGTGGTCTTGCAGGTGCCGCTATAGGTCAGGCAATCATTCCAATTCCTATTCTTGGTGCAGTAATTGGTGGTGTTGTTGGTAGTATGATTGGAGGTTCTGCTGCAGATAAAATAACTGGGGCAAATAAAAAGGATGATATTAAAGCTAAGAATGAACCCAATAGGAATGTCAAAGGTATAAAAAAGAATAATGAACTAAATCTGTTAAATAAAGATACGTCGAAAACAAATGTTGAGGTTTATATTTTGGATTCAGACCAAGATTTTGAACTTAACCCATAATGTCTAATTCACAAAACGCTATAATAAAGAAATTATCCATTGAGGGATTTGGTGAGGATGAATCCTTAATGGAGTTGGGTGGTAATATTACTACACTTTTGGGTCTTGATTATTTTGAAGGTATATTTGAACCTATTACTGAAATTAAATGTGTTTTTAGTACAATTGAGGGTGCTTTATCTAACGCTCAATTACGTGGTACAGAATTGGTTAGTTTATTGGTAGAACATCCTACAGGTGAATTGGAAATTGATGGATGGGTACTAACTTCCTTTAGACAATTAGAAACTGAGTCTACAGTTAATACTTTCATGATTACTTGTAATCCTCCAGATGTTATTGCTAATGAAAAGGAAAGAGTAACTAAGAGATATGATCCTAAAGGTAAATCTAGTAGTCATGTTGAAAATATTTTGAAAAATAATATAAGGACTGAATTAGATTTTGATATTGAAGATACTGTAAATTCTGATGGATTCTTTGGTAATTATTGGAGACCTTACAGGGCCATATATTGGCTAGCTAGACGTGCTTTATCTAAGTCTATGTCAAATGAAGGTGGTGGTACAGATCGTGCTGGATTTTTATTCTGGATGACTAAGAGTGGGTATAAGTTTAAGAGTATTGATACTATAATGTCTGAAGCTAAAGATGCAGAAGATGATATTCCTACGTTTACTCAAAATGAAGTAGTAGATTCTGAAATAGATGAGGAGTTTAATCTTTATAATGCTTTATTTGAACATGAGTCTAATGTGATAACCAATATGCAACAATCTGTATATGGTGAGAATACAAAGTATATTAATATTTTTAGTTTGTTTCCAGATAGTGAAGTAGTTACTAAAAGTAAGGTAAATACAAAACAAGAAAGTTTGGGAGATGTACCTGCAGAAGAATTAGAACATGGTTTTGAGATTAATGAAAAACCAACTGTTCATAATAGAATTCTTTATGTTCCAGGCACCATGCAGATGGAAGGTAAGATGGATAGTTTTGATGATTATAATCCACTCAAAGTTCGTACTCAGGCTAAGATGAGATATGAGAGTTTGTTATCACAATCTTTGAGATGTACTGTTCCTTATAATCTTGTACTTGAAGCTGGTGATGTAATAGAAGCTGATTTAATTCAAACTGCTGAAGGAACAGATTCTTGGCTTTCTGGATATTATATTATCAAGGATTTAAGACATAGTATACAAATTACAAATCAGGGTGTAAAATGTTATACGCATCTTAGACTTGTCAGAGATGCACCTGGCAAAAAAGATTAAATAGCTTAGCTAAAGGAGGAATATGGAATCCATCGAAGCACACATCCAGAAAGATAGAGAGATCTTAAAGGATCCTACAATATCTGAACCAAAACGTCATCATATTGAAGATGAACTCCATGATCTTATAGATTATGAGGCTCATCATCATGAAGAGATAGAAGCTGGTGATCATCACGATCCCAATGCTATCGAACTTTTCTGTGATACACATCCAGATGAACCCGAATGTTTAATTTATGACGACTAATGGTTAGTATTCTCGAAGGCACAAATAGTTTTGGCACCAATGGTATTCAGTGGTGGATAGGTCAAGTCGCTGAACGTAAGTCTTGGGCTCCCTATGCCTTGGAGATCTATGATAAGGATGCTGGTAAATCTGGTGAAGATAAAGATATCTATAATCACCGTGTAAAAGTAAATATTGTTGGTAAGACAGATCAAATCGTGGAGCCTATGGAATTACCTTGGGCCCACGTATTGTCTAATCCAATGGCTCAGAGTGGATATGGTGGAGGATATTCTAGTCACAAATTAGAAGGTGGTGAAAGTGTATTAGGGTTTTATTTGGATGGAGATGATCAACAAAAACCAGTTGTTGCTCATGTTTTTTATAGAGATCCAAGAGCTGCAGATCCTACTCCAAATGTTGTTGCTGGTGGAAGTAGGAAACCTGCTGCAAAACAAATATTAGATGTAAAAGATAAACAAGAGGTTGTAGGAAAAAGTCCTAGTAATAATTCAACTATAACTGATAAGGAATTTAGTAAGAAAAGAGAATTTAGCAAGACTGATGGTACTCCTATAGGGGATACTAAAGTACCTATTGCTTCTAATGAGTATTCTAAAGAACAGTCAATGAGTACTGCTGCTTATAGAACTCATGAAGGTTTGAAAAGAGTAAAGGTTGAAAGTCCTGCAACTTGTAAAAATGATAACACTACTAGTGCCATAACTACTGCACTTAGTGATTTTTCTGAAACCTTAATGAAAGTTGAGAATTATGGTGATTTCTATGTTAATAAATTAACTGGAGCTGTAGTAAATCTTGAAGATGAAATTGATTTAGTTGCTAAGAAGGTTGGTGGTTATATGACAGCTACCACTAATAGTATAAGAGATTCACTTTTTTCTAATGTTGAAGAAAGAATAAGTGAATTTACAAATAATCTCGTTCCCGAAGATTTAAAAGCTCCATTTGGAGATGCGTTGAAAGATGTAACTGATGAGATACATTGTTTATTTGGTAATATTATTGCAGCTCTTAAAGATACTATAACTGGGTTTTTAAAGGATTTGATGGGCAATCTTATCAATGCTCCTTTATGTGCTGCCGAACAGTTTGCTGGTACATTGTTGAATAATATAATGAATGGTATTACTGAAACTATAGGGCCAATACTTAATAGTTTAACTTCAGTACTTGGTGGTGCTTTAGGTACTGTTGGTGAAATGGTTGATAAGGCATTAGCTGGTGTTGGTATACTTTATAATTTTCTTGGATGTGATGATCATAAATGTCCTTTACCAAGTAGATATGATGTTGGACTTGGCCCAACACAAAAAGAAAGAGATAATATGAATAAACTTATGGAGTCTGCTTCGTTATTGAATCTTGCAGGTAGTGTGACTGGTCTTGGTGGGTTGGTTGGTAGTGTTAAAGAGGCTGCGGAAAATGTTAAGGGTGCTTCAAGTATTTTTTCTGCGAAAGGTATTGCAGGAGATCCAGCATCATTATTGGGTGTTGGTGGATGTGAAAGTAATGTATTGAGATGTGGTCCTCCTACAGTTGAATTATTTGGTGGTGCAGGTGTTGGTGGATTAGGAAATGCTGTAATAAACAATCTTGGTCAAATTATAGGTGTTGATCTAATAGAGAGAGGTCTTGGTTATACCGTAAAGAGACCTCCATATGTAAGATTTAAAGATAGTTGTGGAGATGGTTCGGGTGCAAAAGCAACAGCTATAATTGCTAGTAATGGGGAGATTGAAAGAATTGTTATGGATAGTTCTGGTCATGGTTATAAAAATACATATGATAAGATTAAAACTGTTTATGGTGATTTAGAATCAGATGCTATATCACAATCTGCAAACTCTGATGCTACACCTGTAATTGCAGAGGTTGATGATGTAGTTGTTATTAATAGTGGGTATGGTTATAATTCTACGGATACTATATCTGTTGGTAATGCTGTTGTTACTCCTAAAGTACTTAATGGTAGATTATTAAGTGTAGATGTTGTTAATGGTGGGTCTGGATTTACAAGTATTCCAGAAGCTACTATAAATAGCGCTACTGGCCAAGGCGCAATTGTAAAAGTGGTTCTTAAATTTGTTCCCCTAACTGGAGTAACTAAATCACTTGATTCTGATCAAATTATATTTGTAGTCAATTGTGTCGGTAAACCAATTACACGTACTAGGATAGGTTCATAATGACATCTGTACCACAACCGCCTGGTGATCTAGATTTCGATATATATCGACATTTTAGACATGAAGCTGGAATGACAGCTGGTGATCTAGGTGAAGTAACTTATAGGTTACTTACTAATAATGGTTCCAGTTTTGGTTTTTATACAAAAGGTGGAAATAGAGAAGATTATATGACTTTTGTGTCTGGTCAATCTGTTGAAGCTTTAGGTGAAGAAATCAAAAGACCAAGGGATGCCGCTCAAGATCCTGTTTTTCCTGCTAAGTTGATTAATTGTAAACATGGTGATGCAGTTATTCAATGTGAAGATGGGGATATTATTTTAAGAGCTGATAATATAGTTTTTGAGGCAAAGGGTGTTACTGCCACTAATGATGGTAACATCACTATGAAGGCTAATAAGAGTATTACTATTGATAGTCCAGACACTAGGGTTATTGGTACTAATCTTCGACTTCAAGCTAGAAAAGACTTTACTATGTCGGCCAAAGGAATTGGTGGTATAATAGCTGGTGTGTTAAATATGGCATCATCTGCTGATTTTGGTGCATCAGTTGAGTTAAGTAAATTAACTTCACTATTAAAAGCAATGAAACTTGATGAATTTGAGGGTAACTAATGGCTAACAATTTTGTTCACTACGGAAATAGAATTACACTTGGAAGTGAGGGTGGTTCTGGTATTTCGGATATAGCTCAGAAAAAACCTTATGAAGACTCTGATTATGGTGGTCTTGCAGTAATTAATGGGCCTGTTCAGTTAGGATATGCACCATTATCAAATCCTCCACTAGGAGTACTTGATGTTGGCCCAACAGTTTCTACTTCAGGCCCAACAGCTTTAAGTGCTGTACATATTATACATGATAAGATTGGTATTAATATTACAGCTCCTAATAATTACATTGCAGGTGATCTTCAAGTAAAACCTGATAGTGGTGATATTCATGATAGTAATTTGAAAGATTGTACAGGACAAAGTTGTGCTTTTACGGGTAGTACAATTAATGTTCAAGGGTGGAAAGGATTTGATATTAAACATCCCAATAAGGAAGGTCATAGATTAAGACATGTATGTATAGAAGGCCCTGAAGCTGGTGTATATATTAGGGGAAGGTTAAACAAAGGAAATAAAATAGAATTACCTGATTATTGGAAGGGATTGGTTGATACTGAGAGTATTACTATTAGTTTGACTCCCGTTGGAGTAGGAAATCAAGATTTATTTGTGGAAAAGATAGAATGGGGTAAAACTGTTATCGTTAAATCTGGCACAGGTAGTCATATTGATTGTTATTATATGATTAATGCTTCAAGAATTGATGGAGAACCTTTAATTGTAGAGTATGAAGGAGATACTCCTGCACAATATCCTGGCAATTCAGAACAATTCTCAATATCTGGTTATGATTACGGTAGAGGAGTTGACAAATAATCATAACTCTGTTATGATATCAAAGTCATCAAAAGATACATGGAAGAAATTTTCGAAACTGACGAATATGTAACTGCTGCGATTGTTGATATTTGCCGACGCTCTTTTTATCTTGTAAGTAATGAGGGTATTGTTCAAGAAATTACATGTGAAAGTATTGAACAATTTATGGATGTTTTGGAAATAGTTGAGTGTGTAACTGAGATTGATGACCAAATTCAGATCATTTATTCCGATATAATTGTGTCTGAAAATGCGGGAGTGGTGTAGGGGTAACATACGAGTTTTCCAAACTTCTGTCCTGAGTTCGAATCTCAGCTCCCGCTTGAGTTAATTAGGTTTTTTGTTGTCTAAATACTAGGAGATGAATCTTGCTAGCGGGATAAGCGACAATGCCTTTAAGTAGACTAGAAAATTTCCTAAAGAATGTTGAAGGTAACATACTATATGTAAATCCAACAGATTTGGATGCTACAGATAGTATTGAAAACCAAGGTAATTCATTAACCAGACCATTTAAGACAATCCAGAGGGCTCTACTTGAAGCTGCTAGATTTTCATACCAGATAGGTCAGGATAATGATAAATTTGATCGTACAACCGTATTGTTGTACCCAGGCGAACATGAGATTGATAATAGGCCTGGATATAACGTAGTAGTAGATCCTGGCAATGCTTCAGCTGCACAGTATAAAGATAGACAAGGTAATGTTATTTCAAGTGCTAATTTTCCCGAATTATCTGATTCTACTAACTTTAATCTTGATGATCCAACGAATGAATTATATAAGTATAACTCTGTAGAGGGTGGTGTAATTGTACCTCGTGGTGTATCTATAGCTGGCTATGATGTACGTAAGACGAAAATAAGACCTAAATTTGTACCAGATCCTGAAAACGCACAAATTGATAAGTCTGCAGTATTCCGTTTAACTGGTGGATGTCATTTTTGGGCAGTAAGTTTCTTTGATGCTAATCCTAAAGAGTCTTGCTATAAGGATTATACAACAAATAAATATCTCCCACAATTTTCTCACCATAAATTAACAGTATTTGAGTATGCTGATGGGGTAAATGGTGTAGGTATTGGTGTGTCAACTACCACTACTGACCTTGAAATGTATTTCCATAAGGTTCAGAGAGCTTTTGGGGATAGTTCTGGTAGAGGAATAGCTGACTTCCCAGTTAATACTGACATGCAACCTAAGTTGCCTGAGTTTGAGATTACTGGACCTGTTATTGTTAATGATATTGCGGTTAGTGAGATTAAAGCTGGTGATGGTTCAACTCCAACTTCAACAATAACAGTAACTACTTCTGCAGCTCATGGGCTTGTTGTAGATAGTGCTATTAGGATAGCTGGTGTTACTGCAGATACAGAAATTTATAATGGTAATTTCACTGTAACTGCTGTAAATAGTGCCACTCAATTTACTTATGAGGCTTCAAGTACTCCAACAACTGCAACTCCTACTATTGGTGGTGTTGAAACGATAGTACCTGATACTGACAACGTAACTGGATCTTCTCCATATATTTTCCACTGTTCCTTAAGATCTGCTTATGGTATGTGTGGTCTTCATGCTGATGGATCTAAGGCATCTGGATTTAAATCCATGCTTGTTGCTCAGTTTACTGGTATTGGATTGCAGAAAGATAATAATGCATTCTTAGTTTATAATAAGACTACTGGACGATATGATAATAATGGTACTGCACCTTCTAGTGAAAAACCACTTTATTTGAATGGATCTGCACGGTATAGACCAACATATAAAAACTCCCATATTAAGTGTTCTAATAATGCATTTGTTCAGGCAGTTTCTGTGTTTGCCGTTGGTTTCTCGGAGCATTTCACTAGTGAAAGTGGTGGTGATATGTCTATCACCAACTCAAACTCCAATTTTGGTTCTGTATCTCTAAATGCAAAGGGATTTAAAGATTCTGCATTTGCTAAAGATAATAGAGGATATATTACTCATATTATTCCACCTGAAAGTCAATTCCAGAAAGATATTTCAGTTGAGTGGGAAGCTATTGATGTCACTAAGACTTTAGCTTCAACTGTTGATCAAGAACATATCTTCTTAGATGGATTTACTGATCCAGCTATTCCTCCCGTACATGTAATTAATGGATATAGAATTGGTGCAAAAGCTGGAGTAGATGGTACTATACGTACAAATCCTGATTTATTAAATGTAAGTATTGCTGGTGTTGGTACATATAGTGCTGAGATCATAATGCAAAATAAGACTGGTGGATCTGATTATTCCACCATGAAGGTTTATGATGTAGAAAGAACTGGTGTAATTAATAGCATAACTGACAGTAAGATAACGTTAACTTCAGTTCACCAATTATCTGCAGGTGAAAGTATTCGTGTAATCTCTGACGATGGATTCCTTCCAGATGGAATTGATACTAATGTTATTTACTATGCAGTAACTAGTGCTTCTACAAATGAGAGTTCTTTAACAAATACACAAATAAAACTTGCAAGAAATAAGAATGATGCATTACTTGGTGGATCTGGAAATATTATTGCAATTAATAATAATAAAGGTGGTATTCTTACTGTTGAATCGAGAGTAACTGACAAGAAACCTGGCGATTTAGGACATCCAATACAGTATGATACTGCTAAGGGTAACTGGTATATTCAAGTTAAGGGTGCGTCTAATGAAGTATATACTGCTGTTAATGCTAATCAAGAACAACTAGGGCCCAGAACTGGTAAGACATTTATTAAGAGGAAGGAAGATACTAGATCTCTTAATGATAAGATCTATAGACTTAGATATGTAATACCTAAAGAATCTTCTGATGCAAGACCACCAATTCCTGGCTATACTTTACAGGAATCAAGTACTGTTGGTGTATCTACATCTGGTGAATTTACTAATGATATTCCTGATGTAACAGTTCAGAGAAATCTTCGTATTATAAAGAGTGTTGACAGAGATCCAAACACTGGTATTACAACTGTTGTTACTGAGAAACCTCATAATCTAATTATGGGTGATGATGTACAGTTTAAGAAGATTAGAAGTGGTGGTAATTCTGCTGGTACTATAAATGAAGGATATAATATTGTAAGAGATATTGTTGGTATTACTAGTGCTAAAGGATTTGAAGTATTATTCTATGATACAGATCCTGGCACATTTACTGATACGAGTACAAATAGAAGTGATAACCTTCCTACAGTAAGTAGACGTAATCATAAAGATACATTTACTGTATATCGTGCAGAAACTATTAAGTCTCATGATTATCAAAGACAGGATGGTGTATATCATTTAATTTGTCTTGATAGTAGTATATCTCCTACTGTAAATGAGTATACTAACTTTAAGTTTAATCAAAACATAACTGATCTTTATCCACAGTATGATGCTGATAACTTCAACATGGATCCTTCCCATGCTGCAAGTTTTGCACTTAATACTCCAATTGGTAAAGTTGTTACTAATGATCTTAGAGGTAGTTTAAGTAAGGAATTTACAAACAACTTCATCGTTGGTAATCAAATTGGTTATGCAGTAACTGGTGCTGCAAGTCATACTAATGGTATTACTACAGTATGGACTAACGTTGAACATAATTTCAATACTATTATTAAACTTACATTAGCTGCTGGTGGAAGTGGATACGGTGGTGCAGGTACTCTTTATAACGTTGAGTTATCAGGTGGATCTGGACATGGTGCAACTGCTAATGTAACTGTTAATGGCGCTGGAGTAGTAACTGCTGTTGAGATTGTTGATGGTGGTGCTGGATATACTAAGGGTAATACTCTTAATGTAAAAGCAGGTGCTGGTAATGCAACAGTAACGGTTTCTACAATTCATAGTAATATTGGTGATGCAATTCAGATAGTTGGTGTTGGTACTGTTGGTAATAGATATAATTCTGGATATAATGGTATTCATACTGCTATTTCAGTAACTCCTAAGAGTGTTACTTATCAATTACCAAGTGGAAAACCTGCAGGTATTCATAGTACAACTACTGCTGGTATTCATACTGGATTCTTCATGCTGGCAGGTAATGCACCTAGAATTAATTCTATAGCTTACTCTAATCCTGATACAGGAATCGCAGTAGTAACTACAGATGAACCTCATGGATTGAGTGTTAATAACTCATTTAGTATTGTTGGTGCTGCACAAACCATATACAATGGAGATCATCTTGTATTTGAGAAGAATAGTACTACACAATTCTCATTCAAATTTACTGAGAAGTTTACTCCTGCAACTTATACAACATCAGGTGGAAAGGCACAAGTACTTCCTGTTCTTTATGGTGCAAAAGGTGGTAAAATTGTTGTAGGTGATGAAAAACTTGCTGAAAGACAAGTTCCATTATCTGTTGGTATTAGTACAACTTTAAGTAATGCTGCTTGGACTGCTGTTAATACTACATTAACATTAACAGATTCTTCAGGATTTGCTAAAGGTGATTATATACAAATTGATGATGAAATTATACGTGTTTCAGCTGATTTCTCAAATAATGCTGCTGTTGTTCTTAGAGGACAGTTAGGTTCTAGAGCAGAATCTCATCTTGCAAGTTCTCTTGCTAAGAAAATTCGTGTGTTACCTGTTGAAAAGAGAAGGGCATCTGTTCTTCGTGCATCTGGTCATACATTTGAGTACCTTGGATTTGGGCCTGGTAACTATTCAACTAGTTTCCCAGAAAAACAAGATAGAATTCTTACTAGAGAAGAGAATTTCCTTGCACAATCAACTACAGATAATGGTGGTTCAGTTGTTTATACTGGTGTTAATGATGCAGGTGATTTCCATATAGGTAATAAGGTTGTTAACTCACAAGATGGTACAGAAGCCACATTCAATATTCCTATTCCAACTACTACTGGATCTGGAGCAGAAGGTGATTCTGCAAGTGGAAGACTTGATGTTATCTTTGATAGTGTTAATATTAGAGAAGGTTTAATTGTTGATGGTAATAATAATACAACTGTTAGGATTAATGCTCCTACTACAGTAACTAAGAAATTAACTTCTTCATCAGATGATGGTGCTGAGTTTGTTTCTATTGATCTTACTGGTGGTTTATCTCCATCCAGAACTATCACATATACTGCAACTCCACCAACAGGATCCTCAACTCTTGGAGATATTCTATTCAAGGCTAATCCTGATTTTGGTGATCATCTTGGATGGGTTTATACATCACAAGGATGGAAACAGTTTGGTCTTATTTCAACTGAGAAAGACAGAGATCAACTTAGTCTTGGTATAGTTGGTCTTGGATCTACATCTGCAAGTCGTGCTGGTGAAGTAGATTCTAATGGTGTACTACAAGGTTACGGTGGTGCTCTTGATGTTCGTGGTGCTATAGTTGCTGATTACCTCTTAATGACTGGTATTAGTACATTCCTTGGTACTACACTATTCACTGACGTGACAATTGGTAGATTGTTAGTTACTGGTAGTTTGAATGTTACTGGTATTACTACATTTACAAAAGGAGTTATATTTGATTGTAATGATGAGAGTATAGGTATTACAACCTTTAATAATGATGTTCATTTTGATGGAGCAACAGCCAATAGAGATCTCTTCTGGGATAAGTCGGCAGATGCATTGCAGTTTGCTGATAATACTAAGGCAACATTTGGAAACCATGCTGGGGCTGGAGATCTTCATATTTATCATGATGGAGCCAATTCATACATAAGTGATGCTGGTACTGGCCAATTAAATATTAGTAGCAATGTTCTTAATGTATACAATAATGCAAAAAATGAATATCAGGCACGATTTATTCAAGATGGTCGTGTAGAGCTTTATCATGGAATGGCTGGAGAGGCTGCAGAGAAGAAGTTAGAGACTAAGGTTGATGGTGTTAATATTATTGGAACATTAGAAACTGATAATCTTACTAATACTGGAGTATCTACATTTAGTGGAACGGTAAATTTAAACGGTGAGATAAATCTTGGTGATGCTGCAGGTGATACTATTAGTGCAATTGGTAGATATGATACTAATTTAGTTCCTGCTACTGATGGTGCTAAAGACTTAGGTGCTTCTGGATTAGAATGGAGAGACCTTTATCTTGATGGAACTGCAAATATTGATTCATTAGTTGCTGATACAGCAGATATTAACGGTGGTACTGTTGATGGTGTTACTATCGGTGCTAACTCAGCATCTTCTGGTGCTTTTACAACATTATCTGCAAGTGGACAAACAGATCTTAATGGTAACATAAACCTTGGTAATGCTGCTACAGATAGTATCACACCTACTGGTAGATTTGATGGACACCTCGTACCTCTTACTGATAATGCAGTAGATTTAGGTGCATCTGGTGTAGAATTCAAAGATTTATATCTTGATGGTACTGCAAATATTGATTCATTGGTTGCTGATACTGCTAAGATTGGTGATCTATCATTGAATAAACTTGTTTATTCTAGTTCTGCTGATGGTGAATTAACCAGTTTTGATGGATTCACTGTCGATAATACTAGTAAGAAACTTACCTTAGCAGTGGATGCCGATATCAAATGGGAAGGTGCTGGTGCTGCAACTGATGGAACATTTACAGGTAATATAGATACGGTTGATTCTACTAATAAGTTCCGAATAACCAACTTAAGTAGTGGTAATGGATTGGTAGCTGGTGATGTTGTTGCTATTAGTCATAATAATGGAAATATTGAAAAATATAATGGAGTTTACTTGGTTGGTGCGATAGTTTCTGGTACTGCACCAAATGCCACAGTAGTAAGGATGATAGATGCATCCGTTGATCAAAATCCTAAGGCTTGGGTTGTACATGATCCAACAGATGGCCAACCAACTTCTGCAACTAATGTATCTTTCCATAGAAATCAACATGGTAATTTTGTTCACATTCGTGGTAATCAATTTGATGTTGTTAATAAACAACCAAATGATTTTATAGTAGATAATATTCAAGTTAGGAGCTCAATGAGTATTCCTGGCGAAGTATCAATCTCAAATGCAACGGTTACAGATTCTCTTATAATTCGTAAACAGGCTAAGGCCGATTCAGTAATACTTGCTCGTCCTACTGGTGAATCTTATGACGGTGAAGTACAAACTGGTAACTTAGAAGTTCAGGGTATTAGTACATTTAGTTCATGGAATAAGACAAATATACCTCACTTACATGCAACAGAACAAATCACAACAGGTATATCTACCTTCGGTGGTAATATAGATGCTAATGGTAACTTAGATGTTGATGGTACTACTGATTTAGATACAACTAACATTGTTGGAAATCTTACTCTTACTTCTGGCCACGGACAATTTGATAATATTAGAATTGA
>CEUO01017266.1_pt1 | contig 13082 bp, 6 predicted proteins | sample 531391 | NCBI WGS metagenome assembly CEUO01 (sample SAMEA2622799, study PRJEB7988) | marine metagenome | isolation source: saline water (ENVO:00002010), including
TCTGCCCATCTCTGTTCCTCTTATGTAAAGCTCCTCTGGTTATTATAGTGCCCTGACACTGCACTGTTACTATGTCTACAACATTGTCGTGATTAAAACTTATATTATAATTAAAGTAAGAGTCTGCATTTTTTATTTTTGCAGTATCAAATAGATTATTATTATCATAAGATACAGAAAAACCAATTCTCTTTTCATCTTCATTTGGATTAATACCAAAATTATAAGGTGTTTTATTTAACTCTTGATTGAAAGCTGTTCCAGACCTAGTACCATCTGTACCTTTTATATATCTTTTGTAAGCTTTATTAGCTAGTTGATAAAAGTCTCTAGTCCTTAAATCTGTCTTGACTTGATCCCAAGTAACAGAGTCATCTTTGCTTCCTATTATCTCACCTGAAAGAGTAACGGCTATGTTACCAGACTCTTGAGATTCATCAAAAGAAACAGAATAATTTATAGCGCAGTTTGCCGTCTGTAGAGAAGGTAAGTTAGACTCCTCTCCTTCTGCCAAGGAAGATTCGTTATTGTGGAAAACGTAACTCTCTGTTACGCCGTAAGAGCCCCCAAGCCTATCTATAGTTTCACTAGTAGAAGTGAGTATCATTGAGGAGTTTGGGTGAACATTTTTTATTAATATAGAATTTACTTTATTAGATACGCCTTTTCTTGAGTCTACAAAACTTTTAGCGTTATTAAATCCGTTGCTAATATTGTCGGCCCCGTTGGTATTTATGCCTTTTGCGGATATATTATGAGTAACCGTAACCATGCCCGCCCCTTCAGAATACTGCCAAGAGTCTACAGGTTCTGTAACTCCATAGTTAGCCGTGTAGAAATCTTGATCATTTTTATAACCCGATATAGAAACACTATAATCTACCAAGCCAACGTAGTTAGACTCAGAAAAAGATATACTATCTACTGTACAGTTTTTTAGTAAAAAGTCGGCTCCGCCCCCCGTAACAGAAAAGTCTAAAAAGTTTTTGCCTAAAGCCCCAGCGAAAGCCTGAGCGATAGCCTCTCTTTTATCTTTAAGTTTTTCGTAATTATTAGCTGGACTTATCAAACCTGTGCCATGATCATCTTTTGGCAGCAAAGCTATTTTACCATTTAAAGTTATACTTACTCTTGTAGCCCACAGATTACCGCCCACAAACTCATTAGAAAAAGTTTTTGAAACAAATGGAGTAGGTACTGGAAATATAAAATCTCCATACTTTACTTGCACGGGTTGATTATAGCTACTCATTAGTATTTTAACGCCTCAGGCATTACTCCTTTCTTGTCTATGAACTGCATTTCTGAGTCAAAGTTTAATGTATAGTCGTGAGAAACATTGTAACTCATATTTGCCATATACCAACTTAAATCATTTTTAGCTATTTGCGGATTACTGACAAAAGCCATTGTTTGAGTCTCCTGCTTGACTGAGCTTACTATGCTATCAGTAGCAGTTTTTATATAATCAGTATGATCTTGATTTATTATGTTAGAGCTTGGGTTTCTTTTAAAGATACACTCAAAACTTACGTTCTTCGAGCCTTCTGACGTTTGATTCGCGTCATAATGAGTTTCTTTTATATTTGGAGCGATAACAGAAGAACTTAAAGCTACCGGCATAGTATAATTTTCGTTTTTACTTAGTTTTCTTATGTAAGTTTCATTCTTTAGCGATGGGTCGTCCGAGTAGGATAAAGAATAAGAGATTTGAGTCCCATAAGCAGGAAAAGAAATGGAAGATGACACAAGATTAACATCTTTATCTAGTTTTGTTATAGAAGAGTCTAGTTTAAGAGAGTCAAACAAGTCAGAAAGCCTATCTATAACATCTTCTTGAGAGACTATTTCATCATATATAGTCTTAGGGTTAAATTCTGAGTTTATATCTGAGTCGTAAGGTGTAATTGTTCCTGACTCTTGAACCGTAACTATATTTTCGGAGTCAGTGCTGCCCTCTATATTATACTCAAAAATCGCATTGTTGTGCATTCTTGGGTTGTTTGTAAAAACGATATTATAGGTTATAGATCCTGATTGCCTGTTTATTTGGCGGCCTATAGAAACATGTTTATTTTTTAAGCTTGGACAACTATTCCATTCGGAGCTTCCCGGCACCCAGTTTGGTTTATCTTTTATCAAATCGTTTAAAAATTTTTGACATCTATTATAAGCTCCATCTTTAACAACTAGATAACCCTGAAAGGCGTTCTCATAAACGTCTTCTTTTCTATTGTCAGTTGCGCCTTCTCCCACTTCTATAGCTTGAGAAGTCCTACCCTCCACTACTCCATTTTCGGTTATAGTTATAGATCCAGAATCATCTACGGTTATAGCGTGATTAAAACCAGAAGACCAAGACTCATCAACTTGATCTGTCCTGTAGGAACCAGACTGTAAATTCACAGTCCTAGATAAAGTGTAGGTATTCGTTAGCGCATTATGAGACTCATTAAATATGCCATGACCGTTAACTTTTCTTACAAAGTCGGAATACCTGCCGTCAAGAAAGCCTATTTTTGCGTGACTAGCGGCAGTAAAATCAAAAGCTTTTATAGCTATCTCTTTTACTTTGTCTTTAAAGTCTATTGAAGTTGGGCTATCTTTTCTTAAAGAGAAATTTATGCTATGAGAAAAAGTGAAGGTATTACTGTCCGTAGTGCTAACATCAAAAGTCTCGCCAAAAGAAGAAAAATATTTAGCATACTGTTCTTCTAGAAATGTTACGTTTTTATATATGTCTGAATCTGCGCTTGTAAGAGTTTGTATATTATCAAAAGTTTCATAAAACTCTAAATCCATATTAACTCTTAATAATTGTATATGATCTGTGATTGTAGCCTCTGATGTAGGAAAAGCAAAAGATAGTATTTTAACATTATTAACTATATGTCCATTTATAGATATATTGTCAACAAAACCAGACTCTTTAATTTCTAAAAGTCTTTGTTTTTCTTTATTTGTTATGTTTTGAAATCTAGCAGCATCTATTCCATTTGGTGGTTTTATAAAAGCTGTTATTGACAAGCTAACCGTTCTACCAAATTGATAAATGCCTCCGTTTACATAATTAGCCGCCTGACTAAATGCTAAAGTTTCTGCATCTGTTAAATCAATAGTAGCCATATTAATAATTTTATTTTACAGAATCATTTTCTCTTTGATGTGCGTTTTTAATATGTCTGTTTACCAACCTAGCAACTTGCGTCTTCATCCCTTGTGGCATATCTATTCTTATATCTCCTACTTTCATTGCCTCTCCGGCACCTTGTCTGGCAGATCTTTCTCTAGCCATTTTATTGCCTTTGGAGGTCCCTGCGTCCATACTTTCAGCAAGGTCTCTAGTTCTTTTTCTTTGTTGCTCTGCTCGATCTCTGTTACCTGTTAGGCCTTTGTACCCTAGATACGAGTTATAAAACTGCCCGGGTCCAGTTATAGCACCTCCGCCGCGTAAGTTATTTAAATCATCTTGTAGTTCGTCATTATCTCTAGCTTGATTCTGAAGATTGTTGAATTGTCTATCTGCATCTCGAGTGATTCTCTTGCTATCCCTACGGTGTTGATCCCTCATTGCATCTTTAGCTGAGTTAACTAAGTTTTGTTGATCAATCAAGTCAGCCTGACCTGTTCTCTCTTTATCCACATACTCCTTGTAAGCTTTAGTATTTTCTTTTACAGCTTCTGTATTAGCATCTAGAGGAGTACCTTTAAAAAGCTCTGCGGCTTGTTCTGCTGCGGCTTTTCTCATATCCGCCTCGCTCATTCTTTCGTCGGGAGCTAACATAGAGTTTACATTTCTCATGCGTCTGAGATTATCTCTAGTGGCCGCTCCAACAGCTTTCTCTCTTATCCCTGCAGGTAGTTCGCCTCCTAGTATTTCTTGCACAGCCTTAGCTCTATTAACGGTAGCAGAGTCAGCTCCAGCGGCACTACCTGTCCTTCTAGCTATGCCACCAGCGATAGACGATCCTCTAAGTCTTGAAATCACATCATCCATTGCGGCAGGGTTACCTGTCGCCGCTGAACCACCAAAACTTTTTAGTCTCCTTGCTTGCTCTGCGGCTCTCTTTTGAAGTTCTGCTATATCTCTAGTAGCTTTAATTTCGTCTTTCATAGACTGCTCTATATTAACACTAGACTGAACGAGCGTAGTTAATTGTGCCGCTAAAGCTTCTATGCCTTTTTGCCTTGAGCCGCCAGCAGCTCTACCTTCCGCTCCTAAGTCAGCTAAGAGTTGATTTAAGCTGCCCTCTTGTAAGGACCCTACTCCTCCTTGCCTAGCCTGAGCTATAACTGACTGCACTTGCGCTTCTAAATTTTGAGCTGTTTCTAGCTCTTTACCAGATAAACCGGTCGTAAGTCTTGAGTCTCCAAGAGCTGTACCAACATTACCTATAGCTCTACCAAAGTCTTTCTCTCCGCCTGCCTGTAAAGTTGCTATTTTATTATTTACGTCTTGATCTATTTTACCAGCCGCAGTCAAAAAAGACGCAGAGGCTTGAGCCGTTATTTTCATTGCCTCAGTTCTAACTTTTTGTTCTACTTCAAGTGTCCTCCTGTTTCTCTCTACTTCTTGTTGCATAGCTCTCTCAATGCGAAGTAGTTTATCTCTTTCTTTTGCTAAAGCCGCGTTAGCATCAGCGTCTCTTTTTCTTTGGTTTATCTCATTTCTTAGCTGCTCTGCTGCCAACTCTCTTTGGTAAGCATCACCTTGCATAGCCGTGGTCATGGATTTTATTATTTCTTCACTATAACCAAGCTCTCTCAACATAGGTTCAAGATCTTTTAAGTTAGTTTCAACATCGAAACCAGTAGCGATTGCATTAAGCTCATCATTTATATCTGCTATAGCGACGTTGCTAGTTTTTAAAAACTGTTGGTCAGAAACACCAGCAGTGGCTTGACCCATCACATTTCTAACTTTCTTTTCGTCTGCTTCTCTCTCTTTAGCAATATCTTCTCCGCTTTTAAATATAGCGTCAAACATCTTACCCGGTTCAAGAACACTGAAAAATCCTTCCTTCTCCACTCCCTTTATAGTCTCAGCTACATCTTTTCTAGTGGCAGCATCTTGTTTTTTCTGTTGCTCACTTGCAACAGCACTAGCCACTGCATCATTAAGTTCTGCTGGGTCTAGTATCCCCCTAACTTGAGATCTTAATTCTTCTGGAAGCTTGTTCATTGCTTTACGAACATTTTGCTCTGCTTTTATAACGTCATTTACGCTAGCGTTTCTGTCGTAGAAAATATCTGCCGCTTGTTGAGTTGCTTGTTGAAAAGTATTTAAAGCATTTATGTTTTTTTCTGCTGCTTCGCTTATCTTCTTAAAAGCTATTGTAGCAGAGTCCAATTCTTTTGATGCATTATCAAAGACATCATCAACTAGATAGTTTATACCTTCTGAAAGAGCAACTGTTGCGGCGACTACACCAGCAGGCCCGGCAGCACCGGCAAGCTTACCAACGCCGCCAAGAGCGGCCCTGCCAAGGCCTTGTTTCTTGACAGCTCCTAAAGCCTGATTTTTCAAGATTCCTGCCTTACCTCTGTTTCTTTGAAAAAAACTACCTTCCCCAGTAAGACCGCCCACTCTTACTCTACGCGCCGCTGGTGGGCCAAATTTTGGACCTAAAAGTCCGGGACCTTGGAGGGGTTTATTATCCATCTTACCGAAAATCTTCTCTCCAATGTTTATTTTCCCAGCTTTTTTGCTAAAAGCACTACCTATCTTATCGCCTATTGCAGTCCCGCCAAATAATTCTTTTACTGTCAGAACAGTAATAAGGCTATTTATAGTGGTATTAAGTGCGCCAAGAGCCTTTCTCTCTGCTCTGTTTTCTTCGGTAGCTTCTCCTAATGAATTTTCAAGGCCCGTAATAGCTGTCTGAGCAGAAAATAAAGCGATTCCAAGTTTTACTGCACCACCAACGCCACCAGCACCGTCTCCCGGCGCAAAGTTAGGTACTCCAGCTTTCCTAGGGTCTAATCCAGAAGCTAAACTTCTTCTGACTCCTTGACCAAGACCGCTAGGTTCATCTCTAGTATTATAAACACCTAGTCCAGCAGGATTTAAACCAGAGGCTAAAGATTTATGAGTACCAACTCTAATCTTGTTCATTGGAACACCTGCCGATCTTTCTCTTTGAACAGCACTATGAAGAGCGCTAAAACTAGGAATGAATCCTCCTGCAGCAGTACCGGCAAATTCAGCAAGTTGTTGAGCTAACGGGTTATTACTTCTTTTGACTTTTCCAGTGTCTTTATTTAAAAGCGAGCTAACTATCTTATTACCTATGCTGTCAAAAGCTCCTTGATCTAAAGTTCTCTTTGCGTCTGCTTTTTTTAGATAACTTGAATAACCAAATTTTTTCTTAAAGTTTTTATCTACTTGCCCAGACTCTTCAAAATCCCAAAGCGCACTAGTATCTCCTGATAAACCAGACTCAAAAGACGCAGCGTTTTTTGTCATTGCATTTATAGCAGTTTCAAATATAGACCCTTCTGCGCCCGGAGGAAAAAGTGGGCCACCTTTGGTACTTATTTTAGCGGATGTGACTTTAGGAGCATCATCACGTAAGCCCATAGCCTGAGCAAATTCATTAGTGATAGTCTCCATAGGCTTAGCCATGTGTTTTTTAACTAAAGCAGAAAACTCATTTTGATTATTTTTAGTTTCCCCTAAGAATGATCTTTGCTGGAAATTTTTAAAATATACGCTACCCTCTAAAGGTCTTTTAGCATGTTTAAAAGGAGTTATATCTTTTATAGGGGTTCTTATTGTAGTCTTTTTGTCAGTAACTCCAAATAAGGCTAGTCCTCCGTATTGCTGGCCAACATCAAATACATTTCCTACTTTTTTAGTGGTTTTTTTTCTACCTTTTTTAGCTTTCGCCTGCGCGGAATCTGGATTCTCTTTTAGATATTTATTAGCTCTGTTTACGTCGTCCTTAGTTATAGTTGCTCCGCCATACTTTTGTCCCACTCCTGCTCTAAGGACAGCCCTAGCCTGAGCAAACGGTGTACCGCCAGATTCACCCATTTGAAAGAAGTTAGGTATAAATCCCCCAGCAAGAGCTTTAGTAAAATCGTCAAAAGCGCTAGTACCCCTAGGAGGAATGACAGCAGTGGCCTTTTTGCCTTGGGAATTTTTAAAATCTACTATATCTTCATGCCCGTTAGTTTTAGCTGTAAAAGCACCGCCTTTACCGTTGTGTATTAAACTTTTTCTAATTTTAGGATTAGAAAGCTGGCTGTTAGAATAACCACCCATCATCATGCCTACGAGTTCTTCATCAGCAAAATTTGGTATGTAACCACCGCTTTTGCCTTTTGGGGTAGGCCCAAATTTTCTAGTTCCTCCCGCGGTTGCACCAAAGTCAGCAGAAAACCCAACGCCACCGCTAGACAAAGCAGCCGCTATCTGTTGAGAGATTAACAACTGTCTATCCAAAGCCTCGGTTTCTTCATTTATTCTTTGTAAAACAAGTTGATGAGCATCCTCAACTGACAAAGTGCCAGCTCTAATTTGGTTCATTAGATCAGGATTTTCACTCAAAACCCCAAAGATTTGTTTTTGTAAATTTAACTGATTTTGAAAATTCTTATTTAGACCAGTTAGTGTTTTAAAAGCATCAGCAGCAAAAGTAGCTAGATTAGCGAAAGTCTTAAACAGTACACCACCTATAATCAAAAGACCCGGACCTCCTATGAATTTACCTATAGATTCAAATACGGTTTTACCAATAAATTGACCTGCCTGAGCTAAACCACTATCACCAGCGGCGGCTGAAAAAGTTTTATTAACTGCTCCAAATATGTTTTCAAGAGCTGGGCCAAGTGTTAATGTTCCAAGCTCTGCAGCAGCCTCTTTAAAAGTATTAAGAGTTTTTTGAAATTGAGCAGCTAGAGTCTCGTTTAACTCTTCGTTTCTTCTTATGGCCTGATCTGAAGACCCAGCAGATATAGCCAGAGCTCTGTTGTATATGCCCTGCTCTTTGTTTAAGTCACTTAACGCAGCTTTAAGTACGTTAACTTGGAAAACACCACCAACCAACTCTGTTATCTGAGCTCTTTGGGAAGAACTTAAGTTATCAAACTGCTTAGCAAGATTAGAGAGAACTTTGATAGCAGGCAACGTATCCCCTTCTAAACTTTTAACTTGAACACCTAAATTTTCTAGTTCTTTTATAACCCTAGGTCTTTGTATTCTGGTGAATATAGTCTTGAAACTGTTACCGATGACCGCGCCACCTCTAGCTGTTTTTTGCTGAGCGGTAGTAACTATGGCAAGTAGTTGGTCTAAGTCAACTCCAGCACTTTGAGCCGCTGAACCCACACGTCCTAAAGCTTTAGCTAGATCTTCAGAGCTAACGGCAAACGCAGCGTCCACATTTGCTAATTTATTAATAATAACTGTGCTGGTTAAACCTACTTTTTCAAAAGTATTTAAAGCTGCTGTTAGAGCGTTAACCGCTTCCGCGGCTTCTAAACCAGACAACCTAGCTAAAACAAGGGCATCTCTTGTTCTTTTTAATGTTTCTTCTACACCTAAACCTTGCCTTGCTAGTTCTGTAGCTGCGGTCGCTGCAACGCTAAAAGCCTGACCAGTCTCTGAAGCTATTCTAAACAACTCAGATCCAAATTTTTGTAAGTTTGTTTGTGAGGTTTGAAGGATGACATTTATGTCTTTTAACGACTTTTCTACTTCTATAGCGGCCTTGACTGTCGCTGTAAAAGCCTTTCTGACGGCTAGTATTGCACCAGCAGAAGCACCGAAAGCTAAAACACGAGCGTTTGATGCGTCTAAAGACTTCTCAAATTCACCTAATTGACCGTTTATTCGACCTAGGGGTCTAAATCCTCTAGTATTTAGAGCTAGATCGACATTTATTCTTGTAGTTCCTGCAGTAGCCATACCTTTAACCTCACAGCTTTTTAATAATTACACTTTAAAAGTACACTACAATCCATGCATCTTTAATATTTCATCAAAATTCATCTCTCCGCCCTGTTTTTTTACCTCATCTGTGAGACTTACTAAAGAATCATCTTCTTTTTTAATAGCTTTTAGCTCTTCTTTGTCTGCTCCAAAATAAGATTTACCACTCGCCTCGCCTTTATCTTCATAATCTTGAGCCATGGCTGTCTTACTTTGCATCTCGTACCACTCTATAATTTTATCTGGATGCGCAGCGTAATCTTCTGTAGGAGGCTTATGATTAGACATTAAATACTTAAAATTTTTAGCAAAAGACATTAAAGCTGTTTGAAAATTAGTTAAATATAGTATAGGTTTTCCAAAAAAATGATAAGGGTTATCGTCACATAGATAATAAGTATTCATAAAAAAAGGAGAAACAGCTACTCTTTTTATTTCGTCTCCTCCAAATCTTTTTGCTATCATATTAGTATATATTTCTATACCATCGTTTACTTCTTCTTGATCAATATAATCATATTCCTCTTCTGTGTAAAAAGGCTCCTTTAATTCAGGATCTTTGAAAAAAGACTTTTTTATTGTAGACTCGCTAACCTTTTTATTAGCGAATACTTCTGCGGTAACACCTACGTTTTCTGTTCTTTCGTATTTTAAAACATAAAGCTCGTCTTCGTAAGGCTTTATTTCTTTTTCTAGCTCAGCGACTTGAGATTTTATTATTAACTTTTCTTTTGAGCTTTTTAAGTGGCGTATTTTTTCTTTAAGGTCTTTTATTCTTTCTTCTTGTTTTTTAGACCAAAGATCTTCTTCTATTAAAAAATCTATAGCTTGCTCTTCTGTTTTAAGACCTCTTTCTTGAGCAGTTTCGAGATGGAACTGGAAAAACCTTTCTGTCCTACCGCTTTCTAAATCATTAAAATGCTTGACATAAACTCTTTCTCCAGTACATTTTATTTTATCAGAAGTATAACCAAATATTATATCTCTGTATAAATCTCTATACTTTGCAAATGGATCTTCCTCATTACTCACTTACTACTTCGGTTTTTGCTTCAGGGCTTTCTATAGGTACGTCAATACCTGCTAAAGTTTTTATTTTGTCCTCATATACGGACTGAAGAGTTTCGTCGTTTTTTACTTCTTCTCTTATATAATCAAGAGATTTTTCTACCCTTTCAAAGTCTTCATAAGTCTTACAATTACCTCCATTCCAAGCAGCCAAAAGATAACCAGCTCTCTCTACCACCTCTGCCTCAAAGTTTATAAACCTATCTTCGCTATCTTCTATACGCTCTTCCACTAGTTCGTAAGCCTCCGATTTCTTCTCGAAGTTTTTACCTTCAAACATGGGCATGTAATCATCTATACCTCCTCGTTCTTCATTCTTAAACTTCATATAAGTAAGAAATAACAACCACCACATATTAGTAAGTCTAGCCGCCCTAGACTCAGCAGTGTGTTCGTAAAGGTCTTCAGCTTTAACAGAATATTTTTCTAGGTCTACTTTTAGCTCTTCCATTTCTTTGACTAGATCTGAAAGCTTATCTTGCCTCTCTTGATCAGTCAGCTCTAAGTTCTCTTGTAAGTTTAATTGTACGACTTGAAACTCTTTTTCTTTTATTAGTAATTCAGAGTACACACTATTAAAATCTTCTTGTTCCTTTTTTGACAGCCCGCCTCCATCATTTTTATATCTTTTATTAATCATGGCGCGAGTAAGAAGGCCCGCTTTAACACCTTCTGATATCTTGACTGAATAGAACAAGTTACATTCATCAAAAAGCTTGCGACTAGGTCTCTTAAGAAAAATCTCTACGTCTTCCGTTACTTCCTCTTCTTTTGAAATGGTCATTTTCTTACCATCCTCATCCGTCTTCTCTTCCTTAACGGTCTTTATGTATTTACGAGGGACCTTAAAACTATAAAGCCATTTCTTTGTATTTAAATCGTGCTTACTCATTTTCTTTTACATTTATGTCTACAAGTTCTAGTACTTTTTCTATTTCTCTGATACAATCATTACCAGAGTCTAATATTCTTTTTCTAATATGGTCGTATTTTTCAGAAGTAAAATAATTCAAGTCGTCAAGAGGCAAGTCATCTAGACTATTTTTCTTAAGCTTTGAAATAAAAGACTCGTGTTCGATTTGAAGATCCTCTATAATTTCGAAGTGTTTTTTATAAAGGTTTACAATATTCCTATGTACTTGAAAGGATATAATATCTTTCACTGTTGAGCCTTTCTCCAACTTCATGCCAAGAAGTTATATTAAATTACACTAAAAACAACAAAAAAAATCCCGGCTTTTACACCGGGATAATTTAAAAGAAAAAGAATGTTACAGTGAATTTTTATTAAGTCACAGCTTTTAAGAACATACCTGAATTTGCGGAAGACTCGGCTGTTCCACCACCGTCAATAACAACAGAGTAATCTATTGTTACAGATTTGTTAGCTCCGATACTAGAACTAATAGAGTGACTTTCAATCTTAGCATCTTTCATGATCAACTGTAAACCGTTTGTTCCAGTAGTACCTTCTCTGCCGAGCTTGACATCAAGGTCGTAACCCGGATCTTCAGAAGCCGCACTGTTTGTTCCTACGATTTCGTTTAGATTATCTGCAGCCTGTTGGGAAACAACTGCCTCAATAGACAATGTTCCTGTAAGCGGGAAGGTGATCAGACGAGCGTACTCAAATTTATCCCCAAGTCTCTGAATAGACTCACGAGGCATATCTAAGCTACATGTAAAACTCTGCACGTGCAGTACATCGAAACCAAGAGCAGGTAAAATACTCGCTCCGTTAGTTGTAATGTTGTCATTAGAATTAGTGTTAAAAGTAATATTGCCGGGCCTACAAACTTTAGGGGTAGTTGTGCCTGATTCATCTGTTGCTGCAGGACTACCTTCAGCACCACCCATTCTCATCTCAGTGGACTCTACATTCATAGTAGCAGTAGGAATATCTCCAACAGCACCAGTCCAAGAAGCAGACGTCATAAATCCGTTAGGAATGATAACAGCAATATTCGAACCGGCTCCATTACCAATATAGTCGTCACCTTCGTCAGACAAGGCTATTTGATAGAACTGTTTTTCTGTAGCAGTGGTGGTGTTGATACCATTCATGATACCCTTCAAACCACTAGCTGAATCAGACCCAAAAAGTTGACTTTCATTTTCATTCCCAGCAATAGCGTAACTAAAATCCAAAGAAACCGTAGGTACTTCAGTAATGATACGTTCTAGCTGACCTAGCTGACCGTATTGGTTAACGTCTACTCTAGGGACAGTAAATGAATAATTTGCGCTCTGGACTCTCTTTAAATACTTAGGAGTTGTTGAGCTGCCCGCAAACAGAGCTTCGCTCTGATATATGATACGACGACGTGTTGAGCCGTCTAGTTCTTTTAGCGTATTTGCGCCTTGTAATGTTGCCATGTCTTAAATTCTCCTTCTTTAGTTTAAATTACATTTATTCTTCACACAAGAGAAATAATTTTTAGGCTCTAGGCATACGATAATTGTGCAATTCAAAGTCCACAAAAGCCGAAAACACATTCGGATTCAGGTTCTGAAAATCGCCTCTATTTGCCACATTTTTAGATACTCTAACGTCATCTATGTAGCAGTAATCGCCTGTTGCCACTCCCGTATAGTTATAAGTTACACCTGTGTAGCCCCCAAGTGCGTTTAAATTTAAATCTGTTTGCTCAATTATACTCAAATTTTTTCTAGTAGAATCCTTCAAAATACCGCAAACTGCGTCTAAATTAAACAAAGAATCAGCTAAAACTATAGCTCTAGCGTTTATGATAGTGTTATCAACACCACCCAAAGCAAACTCTTCGTTTGTACCACCGTTATCTTTTAGGAATATAGCTGGATAAGTTTGAGCGCTAGAGTCTATGCCCGTAGTAACTTTAATGTCACTAGTTTTAGGATTTAAGACGAGTTTAGTCTCAAATAGTAGCTGCTCCTCTGGTAAACTTGTTAAAAACACGTTAAAATCTTTTACAGAATATCTGCCGCTAACAGTTTTTCCGTCCATTGGGTCAGTAGTTCCAGTAAAATAAGCTTGACCTTGCATACTATTTATAGAATGTAAACCGCTAGTACCCGGCCCAATCGGGCCATCTCCATC
>CEUO01031236.1_pt1 | contig 13064 bp, 14 predicted proteins | sample 531391 | NCBI WGS metagenome assembly CEUO01 (sample SAMEA2622799, study PRJEB7988) | marine metagenome | isolation source: saline water (ENVO:00002010), including
TTTAAGACCTGTGTAAGTATTAAGTCCTGCGCCAACTGCATTAATTGCAGTGCCAAGGAATGCAGCGCCAGCACTAGGAGCGCTGCCCACCATTGAGGGCGGAGCAGGATTAATAAGTGTTGGCAATGGTGGAAACGGTGCAATTGGATCCACTACTTCCTGCATCTGATAAAAATCTTGTGAATTGTATTTATTCAAATAATTAGCGACTACTCCTGCCTGTTCTCTTGATAATTGTCTTTCTCTAAACCCCTCGTTAAGGCTTTGAATCGTTGCCATGTCTCCTACTTGTCTTGCGTAATCGTTGATATAACGATCAACCATTCCAACCCCAGCGGCAGAAGTAGCAGCAGCAGCTCTTAAAGCTTGTGTTTTGTACTGCATCAATGACATCGCATCTGACATCGACTGCTGTGCAAATGCTTCATTTAAAGCCGCACTATTTTGAATGTATTCAGCACCAGCGGAAGCTCTTGTCCTACCAACAACCTCTGCTTGATTAATTGCTTTACTTAATTCCCAATTCCGCATCCCGTTAGCGAAATTGAGTTGTTGACCGTAATTAACTTGTTCTTGCCAATACCTAAATGAATTGTTCAGATTCGTCTGCTTGGCCTGCATTCCTGCAGCCCATTGAGCATATTCGTCATTGGCTTCTTTATAAGCCAACTGATTCATGTATTGCTGTTTCTTAGCTTTATGTCCAAGAATCCCCTGGAAGACTTGCAATCCCCCTGAGAGGACGGCACCACCAAACGGAGTAAGTGATCCTTTTGCTATTAACGCTGGCAAAGGCATTACGCTTCCCTCCAAAAAGGACAGAACAATGCATCCCAAGGTCCAAACGGTTCTGGATCATGCACTGTGAATCCCAAATGTTTTAACCAACGAATAGACATTTTGTTCTTTGAGTAAACATGATTTCCGATTGGTTTGCCAACAAAATCAAGACAATGATCTACCCATTCTCGTCCATGAAGGGATAATTGCCACCTATGACTTTTAGTTGCTGTCAACTCTTCAGTTCCAAGTAACCAGATCTTATTGTCTACGACCCCGGTTAGGCCAACTGGATTTCCATTGTCACCTTCTATTGCTTGGCATATTTGACTCTGAATGTAACTCTCATAGGTTGCTTCCTTTGGTTTCATTCCATGACTCAAAAGAACCTCATTGCGATCTTCTTGTCGGAGTTTCTCTCCAACCTCGTAAGCGATACAAGATGTTGCATGAATCCACTTCATCTCAGAGCACTTGCCTTCCCTGTTACTAAAGCAACCCATTCACAAGTTGAGAACTTACACGGGTGAGGACTGTCATTATGAATCTCTACCATGCAACGTTCTCCTCTGCTCATTATTGGAATATTAAATACACCTTCATAAAATCTTTCTCTATCTGTATCCCATCCACTTGGCAAAGCACTGCCTAATGTTGAATTCCTAGAACCAACAATTGCACCGTCAAATTTATATATTCCTGTATCTCTTCCTTCAGGAAATACATGAACTTCAAAAAAGAATGATTCGTGATAACGAAGCTTGGCACTGCGAACTTGAGTTCTTTCAACGTTCGCTGCTGCCTTGCCTCCACCTATTTCTTTATAAAGTTTAAAACGAGTAAAGCGATATCTGAAGTTATAAGACTCGCCAAAATAAATCGGAGAACCACTCCAATCACCATCAGCAATAATCTGATTACCAGACGTTGCCGAACCAAGCAATACACCACCGTTTGCCGATGTGTCGAAACCACTCCACGCTTCCGTCTTAGACGCAATCGTGTAGGGAAGTGTCCATGTTGTTTTCTTTGTTGTCGCGTCATATGTACCCGCTGAAACTCTCATTGCTGCTGGGGTTTCAGTCGTGGTACTTATACGCCGATCTAAAAGAAAAGGATATGGAGAACCTGTAACAGGCTCGGCCATCCTGTCCATGACGGAGATGGATTCAAGATGAACTTTCGTGCCATAACGCACTAAGCAAAACAATGTTTCTCTAATGCAGAGAACCTGAAGAATTTCATCGGCTCCACTTAACTCCCAATAACTCCAACTGGATTGAGCCCTCTCTGCTCCTTCACCTGTATTGCGGAAGAAATATTTATAGACATAAATTCTTTTCTGATGCCCCGTATGGGAACTGATCGCAAACATCATGTTGCTGGTGTCATTGACAGTCAGCTTGAAAACATCGCTTGGGATATAAGCAGAAACATAACCAGTTAAATCAGCAGCATCAGCAGCTAAAGCAGTGCCAGCTCCTCTGACGCTGAATTCCCTGAATTGAGCCCAATCACCATTGGCCTGACAGAAAATAATTCCTCCACCTGCAAGTTGAGGCCTAACTGTTGTATCAACTTCAAATTGGGTCAACACAGTGATCTGCGCTGTAGCAGGAGTCAGTATTGTTTCGGCGGCGTTAAATCTAAATTGATACTGCGAACTAAAGAGAATTAACTCATCCTGATAAGGAACGGCATACCTAAGAACCGAAACTCTGTTATTTGAAGCAACAACATCGATCGGATCTGTATCAAGAATTGTCGTAACTGTTTCAGGGAAAAACTTAAAAAATTCCCTAACACGACTAAGAATGACTTTCTCATCAGCTAAGAATCCAAGTCGATTCTTATAAATAAAAATATCGTTAATAGCAAAACCAATAAAGCTTGGATCAGGAGCAGTTGTGTAATCCCCGCAAGTTCGCTCCCCCCAAGTAGGGATCTTTACGGTATTAGGAGAAGATCCTTGCGTACTCCCATCAGCAGGCCCAAACCAAAAATCACCATTTGGCAGCCTCACTAAAAGATGAGGCATGGTGTCTTTGTCTATCTGATATTCAACGCCTGGACTAACTGTTTCCTGCCAGGTTCCCTCTCCAAAATCAGAGGTAGAAGATGTATCGCTTTTAGGTACAAATTGAACATAATAACCATCAAAATTGTTACCAGGATCTCCCGTTATCTCTATCTGAAATCCTTCAGGAGCAATTGTTGGAAGTTCTGTAAATGCTTGTACTTTTGAAAAGATCGCTGTTATATCTGCATTCGCTCTAGCGTCAGTTGCTTCTATCGTCATCGCGCTATCAGAACGCAACCAGATAACAGAACCAACCCTGCTTTTAGTTACACCACTTGGACTGATGCTTGTCATTAAACTCTCAGCTATATCTTCGGAACTTATTCTGTTTTCTGTAACAGTACTACCACTAGCAACTACTGGTGCAACTGCAGTTTGGACTGTAGCTTGACTACCATTTACATTTAATTTATAGGTCTGACCATAACTTGCTCCTTTGATCCATATCAAAGCTTCGTGAGCATTTGGTCTAGCGATTGCCGGAGCAGTCGCTGCATTCATTGCTGGTACTTTTTTGGTATTAGTTACAAATGTATAATCTGCAATTGTGACAGCTCTTATATGCTGTTTAGCATCGGTTGCTGTACTTAAATAGTTATACGCATTAGTTGCTGTTGTAACTGTTTTTTCGTTTCCTTCTAAATCAAATACTTTAATAACTGAATTAGTTATTACTGCTAAATATTCCTCAACATTATCTCGAAGAATACTGTGTATAAAACAATCTCCAAAAGAAGTAGTCGAGACTTCTGCCAAAGTGACAGTCGAATCCCTTTTCCTTAATCCCTCAACTATTGAGGACATCCCATTAATTTGAATCTCTCCCTGAGTTGGATCCCTTTGTGCGTCAGGTTGCTGACTGACACCTTGGGAAAGATTAGGGATTGCGTAAGAACGAAGAGCCATTAGAGACGAATTCCGGCGCTAATGCGACGAGTACTAAGACCAGCCGCTGGTGCATAAGTTGGGAACGGCAAGTAATTGCGATCTCCCGTTAAGAGGTTGGCTTGTATTTGTTCTTGTTCCATGCGCTCTAAAACAACTTGAGCGTCTTGTTCATCTTTTGCGGTGTACTTAAAGCTTGAATCTGAACCCAATACACGGGCGGAGAATACACGAGCTGATCGAATAGTCGTCCAACGATTAAAAGCTTCAGGAGTCTCGTCCCATGACATCAGCCAAATCACATCAGCATCTACAGCATCAATGGTGCTTTCTAATGTGTAGGAGCGCTTTTCTGTGTCATACAACCTTTGACCACGCAATACATAACGATTTGCGTAGGCGTATGGATCTAAAGAAAGTTTTACAACATTTGTAGGGATCGTAACCTCCCCTGAGGTCGAGTCTTTTGTGAACGGATAGCAGTGCTCCGTATTCCAACTCCAACCTTTGTTTTGCCCTTCTTTATGAAACTCAAGAAGGGTTCTTTCCGCTATACGAGCATCTTGTATTTGCTCGTTATCCAAGGTGTTGACTGGTTGTTCACCAATGTTTTCCAACAGAATATTTACAGCGTCTAGAAGGGTCGTCCTCCCAGGGGTCACTGTTTGATTGGCTGTACCCATGTGACTTCTACGGGGGTGTGGTTCTTATTGTATTAGACATAAAAAATGGGGCCAGTTTTACCTGACCCCAAATTCGCTTTGCAGACCTATTAAGCCTATGGGATAACAACCTTACATGCAGATTCTGCACGAAGAATTCCCATGCCCAGGGATTGTCTCGCCACTAGCAAGTCAGACTGGTGAACCACTCTGAATTCTTCCCCTGTCATTTGAAGACTTGGAGATAGAAGAGTAACAACACCAACGGCTTCCTTATTGAAGATAAGACCTTTGCACTTGCTCAGATCCTGCGCGTAATCAGCATTGTGATCACCTGCTACTGCGGTGTAAGAAGCTTGAGTTACATGATTCGATGCGAAGCAAGGAATACCAGCAACACGAAGAGTACGACCATCAGCAATCGTGCCTGCACCACCGAAGTCAGCATTGATTGCGCGACTTGATTGTGTAAGCAAGTAGTAATCAGATGGAGTAAAGACGGCGTACATGTCGTCGATACTTACGTCCTTCTCTTCAAATCCAACGCGAGCGTCAAAGATTGCATTAACTAGAGCATCACCTTTTGCCTGACGAGTAGCATCAGAAGCGGTGTAGTCAGTACCAAGTGTGATTCCTTGACCAGTTCTTCCGCTGTTGGAAGACTTGTCCAAAGGCTCAGTTGAATTACTTGCAGCCGCAAAAATCATCCTTGCAACACGCTTGTCATATTCCACCGCAAGGGCTCTACCGAGCTCTTTTGTATAGATTTGACGAACATCGAAGTAGCTCATTAATTCGTCAACCTGCAAGATTGCAGCATCTGCAACCATGAGGGCGTCCAAACTAATTACTCTTTCGTTGAGGTCGGAAGGATCATTAATTGTGCCTGTCAGCTCAGTGCCTGGCTGATGATAGGCCGCAACCATTTTACCTGTAATTGGGAACGCAACGGATTTTCCTCCGCGTATATTGCGCTCTCTAGTTTTACCCTTGAAGACCGTAGCGGTCATAAAAGCATCAAGAACTTCGGCGGAGCCGAGCTTGAGCATCAGGGCGCGATCGGTGTCTAGACCAGAAGCACCAGCCTGCCAGGTAGCGGCGGCACCTTTAATCTGGCCTAAACGACTTAGTGTTACAGCCATTTAAGTTGTGAATAAAAATTTGTAGATCGCCTATTCCTTCACCTCTTCAGGTTGTCCACCTCGATGGGCCTGATGTTCAGGTTGCGTTCTGCTTATATATTAACTACCCGGTGCAAATACATCACTAGCTCCAATCAAACTTTCTACCTTTTGCCTATAAGCAGAATCAACGTCATAAAGCCTTTGACCTCGATCGTTCTTCTTGTTCATTGCATCAAGCACTTGTTGTTTACTCTCGAAACGTGTCTCTGCTGGTGCATCACCGCCCCCGTAGAGCTTTGGTTCCACAACATCTGCAGGAATGTTCTTCTCCGCATTAAGAGCCCTTATAGCCCACTTAACAGCCTCTTTGTTTCCACTATCAACAGTGCTATCAAATTCTTGAACTATTTCAGGAGCAAGATTTTTCTTTGCCCATTCGCCTAATTCACCAAAACTTTCTTCTCCTCCAACCATATTCTTTAATTCAGTCTCATCTTGTTCTGTCAATCCATCACCGGAAGGTTGAGCATTCGATTGAACTGCTCTAGCTCCGTTTACATAATTCTCGACAACTTGACGAGATACATTAAACGCTTCAGCAAAAGTGTCGTAATGTTCGCTGACATCTTCCCCAGAGTCAGCTTTATACATAACTTCAGATAAATTGACACCTTTGGCCGCTAAAGTTTCTACCGCCTCTTTCCCGTAAACATTAATTGCGTCTTCGGGGGTGTAGCCTTCTTTACTGGTGGGCTCTGGGTCAGCTTCTTTTTGTTGTAGCTCCGGCTGACCCACTTTCTTCTCTAGTTCTTGATAACTTTTGAGAAGTTCATCAACATTATTGAACTTGCCAAGAATCTTTTCGTTGTTACTTAGCTCTTCTTTTTCTCTTTGATATTCCTCAACAATCGTTGATTGATCAGGAGAAGCAATTCCTTCTTGTCCCTCAGGAATAGTTATTTGAGGTGAAGTGTCAGGAGCTTGAGATTGTGGGGTCGCGGTCATTCGGTTGCCTCAGTTGGTTGTGAAAGTTCTTGAGTTGTTTGTGCGGCATTAGCCAGCTTTTGCGGATCAGCCAAATTCGACTGCAGTAAAGCCTGCTGTTGAGCTTGTTGTTGAGCCGCTGCAGCCTCAGCCTGCAATTCGTCTTCGGACTTAATAAGTCCAACAGTGTCAATACCCATTGAATAAGCCAAGCGAGTAATTAACTCATTTGGCTTCAGGTATCTAGATAGGCCTTCTGGCCCAATAGTTTGGCCAAGGGTCGTGGTAAACCTGACCAACTGCTCTAAGTCGTTACCACGACCTACAGCAGCCAAACCAACCGTCATGATTGGCTTGACTAATTCTTTTGGTAATTTCGGTACTTTCTTTTCACGAGTAAGAATATCTAATTTTCTAGCGACATAAGGAACTTGAAATTCCGTAGTAAGTATGGAATAGATGGAACCCAATGAGTTCTCGATTTGCAATGCCTGCAATCTCACTTCTTCCGCAGTAACTCTTTCTGCATCTCTTATGTCTGTCAACATAAAAGCCTGAGACAACCTGCTTTCTATTTGCTGTTTGCCTTGCATCGCTACCGACAGATCCTGAGCTTTCTGGACCTGCATTGCGAGCACATCGTTCGGATCGCCTGTCACGAAACTGCCATTTGCCGCCCGTGCAAGATCCGCTGCTTTAGTTACTCCACTCGGCTTACAAAGAAATAGCACTTTCGAGGATGCCAAAGCACCTTCTGCTATTGCCTGACACAAAGCCTCAACTGTTTGAAGATCAGCAATGGCAGCCGCCTCTACATAACCAATTCCATAACTTTGACCATCAGCTCTTGTCATGCGAAGAGGCAGCCAAGGGGAGACATCTTTAGGCGCTCTACCTTCAGTGCCAGGAACAATCTTTCCTTTAACTTCTTGATGCCAATAAACGGTGTCATCTTTCCATTCAATATGGGTATATAACTTGCAAGTTTTCTCTTCTTCTTTTCTGTCTATAGGCTCCTGCGGATCAAGAACTCCTTTTAACTCTTCATCTTCTTCTTGAAGCATTTCCTGAATTTTGTCAGGCAATGAGTAATAAGGCAGCTCTTCACATACAACAACTTCCAATGGATTGCCCATTGGATCTCTAAAGGTTACATAACGATTTAAATGAAAAACTCTTAACCCTTCTGGAGCGATATAAAGCAAAGCGTTGCCTGTAACGATGAGATGTAACAACGCCTCATGAAACACCACCCTGTCATTACTTGCTTCAATCTCTCGAAGTACCATTCTTTCTATTTTACTAAGAGCTTCTTCGTATCCAGTTTTTTCTTCAGCAGAAACACCTTGCTTATTTAACTCTGCCTCATCCAAAGAAAACCTAAAAAACTGTTGAGTAGGCGGTAAAAGTGCAAGAAGCATCCTACTTGCTAGGTTAAGAACGCCGCGAGCGCCGATTCCATTCCAGGGAACGGGATAAGTATCCTTATTGTTTAATTTAGTATCATTAGATGCTGGTACTAAATAAGGAATAGTGAGACGAGAAGAAGTCCTGGCCCTATCAAGACAATAGTTCCTATCACTCTCTCCAGCTCTATAGCGTTGTTCAGCAGTGGCCATGATTAAGTGGAGTAATTAGTGCCTGAACCAGAGCCAGATTGACCCTGTCCCAAACGCAAGGATGCAGTAGTTGTTCGAGCACCAGTTCGTTTTCTCGATCTTGTTGACTGAGTAGCAGTTGGTGCCGATTTCTTAGCCAATCTTTCTTGACCAAGGATTCTTAAAGAAGAAGAAACAGCTCTTCCTCTTGCTTTCGTTTCGCCTAATCGAATCTCATGTTGAGCTTTTAATTGTTCAGCTTTTGCTGCTTGAGCTGCAGCCCATTCATCATGTTGAGCTTGAGCTGTATTCATCGCCTCCTGATTAGCGGCGATAGCAGCAGCTCGATCTGCTGCTTGCTGATCTAAAATCGCCTGAGCTGCCGCTGCTTTTTTAGCGTTTTCAGCTTCTTGCCTTTTGCGTTCGTTTTCCGCACGAACTTTGGCTCGTTTCTTAGCTCCAGAACACATTAGGCTGACCCCCCTGAAATATTGAGTCCAGCACCAGCCGCTGATGGAAGTGAAGCGCGAGCAATTTTGAGTGTTGATTCAGGCTTCTTCTTTTTCTTAATTGCTTCAGTTGTTTGAGCGCCTTCACCCGGAGGTGTCTCAGTAGCTGTTGCAGCAATTGCCGCAGTTTGTTGTGCAGCCGCCGCTGCAGAAGCAGCCGCCATTTCAGCATCTAATTGTTCTTGCAATGCAGCAGCCTGCTCATTTGCTGCGTCAATTTGTGATTGCAAACTGGCAGTCAAACTATCTTGCTGTGTTTGCAAATCATCTTTAAAAGTATCTAATGCCGCTGTTTGAGCATCAAGATCTTCCTGAGAAGGGCCAGTGTATTCAACAGTTGGCATTGAGATTGAGGGTCCACCGAAACACATAATGTTCTCCTATGAGGAATAAGTAAGGTTTAGGCCAGAGCCTGTTCCTGACGTAGCCTTTCGACCAATACGAAGAGATGATTTACCTCTTCGTCTTTTCCTAAGACCACGATCTTGATCTCCAATTGTTGGAGCATCTGCATGTTCTTCTCTTGGAGGCGGACCAATAACTTGAGCTAAACGCATCGCTTGAGCCTGAGTATTTTCAGCGTTTAATTTTTTCTGCGCTAATAGTTCTTTCTGAATATCTCCTTTACCTGTTAACGCTTCCGTCAAAGTATTTTGAATTGCTGTCGTCTGATTATTCATCGACGAAACAATTGCGTCTTTTTGAAGATCAAATTGCTGATTGTAAAGCGTATAGTCAGGCTTCGTAATTTTTGCCGGACTGCCGCCACCTCCAAAACACATCAGACCACCTCCAAGTGGTAAACGTCATCTTGTTGTTCCTCGCTTTTTGCAAGGAGCCAACGCACAACAGAAGCTTGCCCTGACTTGTACCAGACTTCCTTATCAGACAATGTCAATTCAGGACATTGATCAGGAAACTGTTCAGCCAAAGCTTCAACTAGGCGTTGATCGATAGTAGGAAAATAAACCACCATAGAGGTCGTAGACCAACTAAGCCTACCGATTTCTGACATTAAAGCCCATACTGGGTTTGTTGTTCTACAACCATGTAGAAATTATGGATCTTCCAACCAAATTAGCGGAGATGCACGAAGAAGTTATTGATCAGGTTTTATATGACCTGAGAAATGGCGATCGTAAAGCTCGCGCAGAGGCAATTGTCCTCTTAAAACAAAACAACGTCACTGCTGTTGCTTCAGAAGGAAGCACATTAAAAAAACTTGCAGGGAAACTCGATTTTTCCGGTATGGAAGAGAAAGTTATTCCTTTTAAGAACCCACGCGCAGTCGTTGAACTCCCCCATGAGCCTTCCCAGAAGTCTTAACTTTGCCCCAACCCATAGCGATTGCATCAATAGAACCAACCATTTCATCTCGCCAAGCTTCTAATTCATCTTCAAATAACTGATCGGCACGAGATTGTTGTGCTTTTGCCTGATCTTGCGCTGCAGATTCAACAAAAAACGCACATGCCATAGCTAATGCGTCTAAACGGTCATCATGAGAGAGGCATCCTCTTTCATCAGTAAGACGGCTGGCCTGAAAAAATAAAGACCTGCTATATCCATGTTCTGGATCTTCATCTGTTAAACGATAATCCTGTCTGACAACGCGAGTATTAATAATTAACCGATGTTGCTGAATTAAAGGACCAAGTGTGTCACATAACCGTTGCTCTTTTCTGATGTTATGTCTAACTTCTTCAATAGTGACGGGGTGTTCCCGTAACAGATGAGGCTTAAGCAAAGCACTAAACATCCCGTCACCCATATTTGATTCAGCAACGACGTAGTTCACATCCCATTTCTTTGCAATTTTTGCCAAATATTGAAGAACTTCATCCGCATAACCAAGGGTTGACCCCCCTGATTCAAGTAAAAACATATTTCCATTGAGTTCTGCTAAGACAGCCCAAGCTAATTCGTCTGACTTAACGCCTCCTCTACCAGCAGGGTCAATTGCTAAGACACATCTCCATGTCTCTGATTTAGAAACCCAACCATTTTGAAAAATAGGACGATGGTAATAACGATCTGCACCCATTCCTACACAAACCAAATCTTGCAATCTCATATCAGGTTGATTAGACCAGACACATGTTTCAGGGAGAGCTGTTCCATCTAAATCCATCACCATCAAGTCACCGAGACGAATTGGGAACTTATCTAATGTTGCCAATCTCGTATTGAGCATGAACTGAAGTTCAAAGCTCGCCTTGGTCATTGATGCCTGTCTTTGGAGAATATCCTCATGACTAAAACGCTCTGGATCCGTCGGCTCTTTAACGAGAGTGCTATCCGCGATGACCTCTTGTTCGATCGCAGGATCGAGGCTTCCCTCGTAGCAATCGAACTCCTCCGGATACAACGCAGGCCAATATCTTGCGGAATAATTCCTTTCCCGAACAAGACGAAGGTAAATACTTGTCTCCGTATGGGGAGTGCCAAGGTAAAGAATTTTCCTCGGAAGTGTTTGTCCTTCCTCAGGTTTAATAATTGATTGAATTTCTTCTACTGCATGTGCAACACGATCTTGTTTAAGCTGAGTAATAACATTTGCCAAAGTTTCTACATCGTCCAATATTGCACACGTGCAGCGTTGGCCCGTTGTTTGACCCATAATACCCATTGATCTAACACTAGGACTTTGCTCTACCTGTGCAGGACCAACATCAAAAGCTACATTAGAAAATCTATTCTCAGTCCCTGGCATTAGACACTGCAATATATCTATTTCTCCTATACATCTCAACATAAAAGAAGAGAAATCAGTTGATTTCACTGCTGTAGCAGAGACAATCAGAATCTTTTCATTTGGATCTACTCTAAGTCTCCATAAAGCATAAAAAGACGCAAGAATTGACTTCCCTAGTCCCCTAAAAGCAACAGTGAGACTTCGGTCTGGTCCTTCTTGCATCCATTTACACACTGCAACCTGCTGCTTAGTTGGACTATCAGCTAATCCAAGTTCTCGCAGCAGATAACAAGTGAAATTTGGGAAGCTATCTCTTAAAACAGGAGGTAATGGTTCCCAAAGTTGCTTCATCCTTCAGTTTCTACCTCTGTTTTTGGTTCAGAAATACCAATATCTATTGGCTCAGGAGTAGGAACAGGAGTAACTACTGTTTTACCTAACAGCTTTTCCTGTTCTTCCTCATCTACATAAACCTTACTGGTATCAGCTTTATGAAGAGTCTCAGGTTTAACGCAACATGCGCCTTCTAAACCGAGATCCATTCTTTGATTGTTTGTTAGGTAAGGCATTAGTCCCCATTTAACTCAACATAGTCTGCCTTATTTCTTGATTGGCGACAAAACCTCCCGAAGGAGGTTCCATCTAACCCCGCCGACCACGACCAAGCAGCAAGCATCAGGGCTTCTTTGATTTTACCTATACCCCCTACTCTTTTCATCCGCTTCTCTTCTCTTTCTCAAATACTCACTAAACCCTTCCTTATCTGTTCTTAACCCATCTACTAATCCAAACTTCTCCCTGTACTTCCTCATATACAAACCATACTCCTTCTTTTCTTCACTATTGAAATCCCTAGCTAAATATCCTCCCGTTGGATCTTTCTTTACTCCAACTCTCTCTTTCAACACTTTCATTCCCCATGTCGGGTTCTTTCGATAATCTTTAGTCATTACCTACCTCCTTAGGTGATCTTAGTCAGGAGCTCCAACTCGCTGACCTCTCCTCACACAATACGACCCCGATGAGCTTTAACACCTCATTGGGGTTTTTGTTTCAATAAATAAACATGGAACATTGACACTTTATCCGTTTAGACAAATAATCAGACGAGAGGACATTTATCAACATTCCCCGCATATACCCAAATCCATTCCACCTTACCTCGATATAACTCGGCTATATCCCAAAATTGATCGCGCAATTAAGTAGGGTTCGTCGTCTCGACTTTCATAAAAACCCCCCTTAGCCCCCTTCGATCCGCCTAAATACAGAAGAAAACAGCCACAATCTGCAAATTTGCAAGGTTGAGGGGGCAGGGGGGCAGTGTATGACTGGTTTCCGACCACATAATTTATGTGATCCTATTCTCTTCCCTGTCTTAAACGGAGAGAAAGGACCAGGGTGAGGCAAGGACGAACAAGGACGAGCCCGCCGAAAGTTGGGAAAGGATCAAGAAGGTTAAGAAATGGTTAAGATATTCCATCCATTATCTCCAGGGGTGGAGAGCTCCAGTAATGTGTAGGCAAGAGGCATCCAGCCTCTAACCACGACCTAGACAACTAATCCAATGACTGTTCCTGCGAATGCAACACGCGCAGTAATGCGTAAGGCGCTCAATGAACGTGATCAATCGATCATGGAGCGTGATCAAGCGATTGCAGAACTAGAGGCAAAGCTTGAGAGGTTAGAGACCTTGTATCAAAGCTCTTTAACCAAGGCTGCAAGGTTTGAAGAACTCAAGCCAATG
>CEUO01013876.1_pt1 | contig 13040 bp, 7 predicted proteins | sample 531391 | NCBI WGS metagenome assembly CEUO01 (sample SAMEA2622799, study PRJEB7988) | marine metagenome | isolation source: saline water (ENVO:00002010), including
TGTATGGTCTGCATCAGTAAACACGTTACTGTCAGTTGCTGCCTCAACAGCTGTTCTAACTTCTGCGTTAGATAATTGAGTGTTGGTATCTGTAGTTTGAGCGACCCAAGATAGATTTCCACTACCGTCAGTTTTTAAAACTTGGTTAGCAGATCCATCATCATCAGGAAGAGTTAATGTATAACTAGCACCTGCACTATGAGGTGGTCCTTTAATAACTATACCGTGACTATTGTTCTCACAATTTAATACAAACTGACCAGCACCTTTAGTTGCATTACCTTTAAAGACAACCTTACCTGAACCATTAGGATCTAAGTCAATATTTCCATTAGATGTAGATACAATATCTTGTGAGTTAACATCAAGGTTACCTCCTAGTTGTGGAGTTGTATCTCCTACAACAGCTGATAATCCACTTGATCCTCCAGCCGCATTTATTGTGACTGAATCAGCAGAGGCATCAGTTGTAATCGTGACATTAGTTCCTCCAACAAGAGTTAAAGTATCAGTTACAGAGTCTGCAGCTACAGTGGTTTGACCGCTTACCGCTACGTTAGAGAATGCGTTTTGGTTAGAGTCACCACCAGCTTGACTGTCTACATATGCTTTAACTGATTGTTGACTCGGTACTTTAGTAGCCGAGTTAGTTGCCATGTTATCTTCATCTAATAAATCAGAAGATATTGAATAATTATTAGCTGAAGCTGCTACTCCTGATAACTTAGTTTTCTCAGCATCGGTAAATGCATTTGTATCACTATTGGCTTCGTATGCTGTTTTAATTTCTGAGTTACTTTGATCTGCTGTAGCTGATGCTTCTATCCCTGCAAGTTTTGTTTTCTCTGCATCAGTAAAAGCATTAGTATTTGATTCGCCTTCATAGGCTGTTTTTATCTCAGCTCCTGTTTGATCTGCAGTTGCTGAAGCTTCTATTCCATCAAGTTTAGCTTTATCCGCTGCTGACATATCGCCTTGAATAGCAGTTGTAGCGGTAAAAGCTGGTTGGTTTTGTTCTTCTTGTACAGCATACAAAAGTTGATCTTCGTTGTTATTTAGATCAGTAGCTCTAATAGATGAACCAGCTGCATATACAGCTTTAGCAGTATCAACATCGGTATCCCTAAAAACCCTAACGGTTACTCCTGATTTAGGAGCACCGCTGGATTCTTGGTATGTACTATCGACACTTGTGTTATTGAAAGTAATTTTAGTTGGCGAGGTGGAGACTGTATATTTAGTTGTTGCTTGCACTACTCCATTGAGTGCTACTTTGACGTCTTCAGTTTTTAAATATGGAAAGGAAAATGTGTACTCTAAATTAGAGCCATTTACCGCCCCTCCATTCTCTACATAAGTTGTAGCCATTACCCTCTATTGGTTATCGGTTTTTTTCGTTTATAAGTTTTAGTAAATCTGTATCTCCTTTTTCGGTGGCATATTTAATTAACTTATTTACAGCTGTTTTTTGTTGTATAGAATCTTTACTAGTTGCTTTTGCTTCAGCTATTTTTTTAGCTCGTCGTAAAGCTAAATTTATACGGTGATGCAAGTTAGCTAATTTATTTCTATCAATTGGTACACCTGACTTCTGTGCTTCTCTATATAATCTTCTAAACTCTTGACCATCAGTACTTTGCATTATTTGCTGTAACTGTTTTTTAAAATAACCTTGTTGACCAATTAAACTTGTTATTTCAGATCTTTCTATTGGAGTATATTCAACGCCTTTTCCATTGGATTTTAAAGAAGGTCTACCATTATATTCAATATCAATTAAAAACTGTTTCTCAGGTGTTATAGACGCAGATTGTTTCCACCAAGGAGAATATACATTATGAACACGTTGGAAGAAATTATCAGGTTCTCCAATTACACTTCCATCAATCCAATCATAAACAACTGGTAATTTATCTCTCATCCCAATATTTCTATTAGCAATAAGTTGTCCTAAATCTTGTTCAACTTCTCTAAGAGCTGGACTCATTAATCTTCCTAGTTCATTTCTCATACCACTCATAGGTAAGAAACTACTTCCAAAACTTGCACCCCATCTATTTAATGCAGCTGGGTTTCCAGCTAAAACATCGTTTAATGGCTCTAAACCAGCTGTAAATGATTTATTAGTTAAGTTTGCACTTAGAATATGTCCCGCCTTATTAAATAAAAGACCAAAATCATTTTCATCAAGAGTGCCAGGATTACTACCTAATCCAACATCGAAGTTATCTAAGATATCAGCAGTTAATGCTAACCAATCAGTTAGAGCACCCATGTTGTCGTAGCTATACCATTTACCGTCTAAACCTTTATATGTTCTAGGTTTCCATCCAAGTTCTCTTCTAGTACGTTGTCTTGTCTTATCATAAATACCGTTTCCTCTTAATCGATCAGTTGAAAATAAACCAAAGGCTGCAAATGTAGTTAGACGACCAATAGCTTGCCTACCTCTTAATTCAGCTTGAATTGTTTTATAAGTATTTTCTAATGTAGTTACGTCACTTACGTTATGACCTCTTTCAGATAACAAAGCTTTCGCATCATCTAAACTTATGTCATCCCATGCTTGACTAAACTTTCTTAATTCTCCATTAAACTTTTGTATTGGTGAATGTGTTTGAGCAAAACGTAAGATATTTGCTGATGTTTTAGGGAACATTAAGAAGGGTTTAAATATTGGAAATCTTCTTATTACATCGTTTAAACCTTGCACAGCTTGGCTATCAAGGTTCATAGCTATTTCTCTACTTGCATATTCAACAGCCTCATCAGTAATGAAACCATTAGCATCAAACATTTGATCGTAAAGACCTTGACCTAGTTTTTTAACTTCAGCTTTAGTTACTGGTTGACCTGCTTTTATTAATTGGTCATATGCTCTACCTCTAGCTTCAACACTACCTACAAATGCTTTAGTAAATCCGTCAAATGCTGTCATAGCATTAGCACTAAATCTCATCCAAGGATGTTGTGCTAAAGCATTCATTTCTTCAATTTGATTAACAATTAATCTTGGTCCTAAATTTCCATCAATTTCAGCAGCATCAGCAAAACTATTTAAGATTTGCATTTGGTTTTCATTAGCTCTAGCAATGTCTTCACGCATTATGTATTGCACTGAACCAGGATCATTAGATGCTCTTCTAAATACCTGATTCATATGAGCAAAAGATTTTTGTAAAGTATCTACCATCCCAACTGTGTACATATACATACCACGTTGAACAGTATCTTTTTCTCCACTTAATAAAGCACCACCTAATGTAGCTATTGGACGTTCAATCATTAATGCAATGTTTGAAGCTGCAGCTTTTAAAGGTGTACCTATAGAAGACAAAACAGAGTTATAAATGTTAGCCCACATACCGTTAACCCATGCCGATGGCATATCTGGGTTGTTATCAAATATTGCTTTATTTAGTACACCTGTTGTATTTTCTAAATATTTATTTAGCCGTGTAATGCTATCTATATTTCCATCAGTATGTTCATACGCAAGTATTAATGGATCTAATAAATGAGGTCTTTCTCTTTGTACATTTCGTAAGGTTTCAATAGTATCAAAACTATCTGTTCTTATTTTTTGTAATGCTTCTAAGGTTGTTGAGCCTTCATTTTCAACAGCTAATCTAGCTTCCGATGGACTTAGTTTTGTTGCACCTTTTGTAATTCTTTTCCATAAATTCATCATATTTAATGCTCTACCTCTTGTATAAGAAGTGGTAGCTTTTATCTGCATTAAATATTGCAACCTATCTAGAATTTGTTCACGAGCATGAGCAACTTGTGCAGGGTTATCATTTACTAGACGACTAGCTTGTGACATGTCAGATATTTGACCAGCAAAAGACGTAGCTGTATATGCTTGGGCTTTTGCAATATCCATCGTTGCGTAATCTTTCATGTATTTATTAATTGATTTAAATACACCTGCATATCCAACATCAGTTAATGTTGTTGCTCCAGTAGAAAGATCTTTTTGTGTTAAAGGTTTAAGTGTTCTTTTTATTGCATCTAAATCCATTTTGTAAAGATCAGCTGCTAATTGTTCACCAGCTGCATTTACTTCGTCAAAACTTAGATATTTAGTATCACTTAAACGATATCCATATTTACTATCTGATAACAAATCAGCTTGTTCTTTTATAAATTGATGACCAGCATCATCAGCTTCTAAACCTAATTTAATTGCATTATCAGTAAAGAAAGACCCAATCCTTCCGTGAATTGTATCGATGTTATTGTTAATTCTTACAAGGTCAACAGAAGCACCAAAAATACCTCCCTCATCTACTGATCTATATCCTGTTTCAGTGTAATCGTATAAATCGTGGAAACCTTTTACTGGTGAATCTAAATCAACTGATCTTCCTAAATTAAAAAGACCTGTTTCATCTAAATCATCAGAACGTTGTTTTGCACTATTTAGTATGGCGTTTTCTATCGGATCTTTAGATAGTTGTTCTTTCTTTTTTAAATTTTTAAGAAGGTTTTTAGCTTTCTCGTTCTCAGGTACCCAACCTAAAGCTTTTTTATTACCTCTTAATGCTTTAGATAATTTACCAGCACCTACTAAAACATCAGCAAATATACCAAAGCCAACACCTTCTTTTATGTTTTTTTGACGTTTTTGGTCAGGTCCATCACTATCTAAAGTAGCCCAGTCATCAGAAACCCAACCCCATGATTTTGGCCAAGCTTTTTTAAGTTGACCTAAAGCGTTGTGATCTCTTTCTTGTACAGGTGCAGTTCCATCAACTAATGCACCTGATCCAGCAGCAATTCCTGATTTACCTATAAATTTAACTAAAGGATCATTACCGATTTTCCAACCAACTTTTGCATGTGCTGCTTTTCCAAACTTATTTAATTTACCTGTTAAACCCATAGTAGGGATAAGAATTGAGCTGATATCTCTAACAGCTTGTAATCCCTCTTGTTCGTATTTCGGTAAAGTTGGGATGTTTACATAAGGTATTAAATTTGTAACACCAATCGCGGTATCTACTACTCCAGCTCCCATTGCAGAGGGGAGTTGATCCCAAGTAAGCGGGTTTTTTAAATTGAATTTTGCTTGACTAAATTCTCGGCTAAAACCATTTGCAAATTCTTGCAAGCCTTCCTTAGTAGTAAGAAGCTTTAAAATCTCAGCATCAGTTCTTATTCTTCGTGTAGGTGTAGGTGTTACCTCTTCCGTAGAAGAGTCTTGATTTATTGGAGGAGTAGAAGTTGTATTTTCTTTCGGTTCTAGATCAGCCAAATATGCATCAGTAGCATTTGCCTCTTCTATAAAAGCATCCAAATTATTGACAGGCTCACTGTCTAACAACTTCTCCTCCTCAAATGGAGGTTTTTCCATAATTATTCAAACAAACTTGATCTTATTGTTCCTGGTAAAAAATAATTACTACCAGTATGTGAATAAAGTATTTTATTTATTGATTGACTAACTTCGGGTGTTAATTCCCAATCATCTCCGAATTTAAATATTTCGGGGTGTTTTGCTAAACAAGTAAAAAATATATCTCTTTCTCTATTATCTGTATATGTTTTAGAAAACTCTGGGTTCTTATTAGCTTCGCCAAAAAATCTTTGAGTATCACTTTCATTATAAAGATTGTTTAGTTGTTTTACTAAGTTTTTATCTTTTTCAATTTCATCCTCAAACTTTGTGTTTTTTAAATTACCTAATTCATAATGACCTAGTAAATCATTAAGTATTTGTTTCTTAGATTTATTAGGATATATTCCATGTAATTTATAAACTATACCTGGAAATCTATTACCAACTCCTTTACCTTCTACTAATTTACCTTCATCCATTAAATACTTTACTTGATCTACTAAATCTTTTTTACTAATAATAGCTTCAACTTTACCTTCTACAAAATCATCGTACGATACATTTTGCAATTCAGTTCGTAATATAGAAGTATCAGTTGAGCTTTCAAATCTTGTAATTCTGTTGACTTTGTTTATAGCTTCTTGAGTGTTACTTGCTGCTATAGGGAAACCAGTAAGAGGATTATAATCATTTACAACTTGATCCTTATATTTATTTAAAATAGTATCTCTTGCTTGTTGCTCTGGATTTTTAACATCATTCTCAAGATTATAATTTATTAGTGCTGTATATTCATTAAGAATTTGTTTTTTATAAATTGGCCAAGTTGGATTATCTAAGGCATCTATACCTTTTGCTTGAGCATCTAAAAATTTTCCTATATCTTCTTTACTTGCTGCATAATTAGGTTGCATTTTATCAATAATAAGTGCAGTATTTTGATATTCTGTTTGCAATCTTGGGTGATATTTTTTTAACTCGTCAGTAGTTAATGTTAAATTTGCAGCCTTTTGTTTAATCTCAATTTGTTGATTTTTATAATCAAGTACATCTACAGTCATATTCGTTAAAATATAATCTATAGCTTTGTGACTTTGACCCATTAATCTTCCACCGTTAGCTATCCTAATTTCGTCATAAAGATTTTTAAGCGTTTGCGAAGTTTGTTTTTCCGGTGGTAGATCTAAAAATTCTTTAAGTACTTTATCCCCAGCATCATCCATTTCATTCTTTAGTACACGATCGTCATGTTGATCTTCTTTTTCTTCAGCTGATGCTATAGCTCTTATAAGTTCTTCATAATCATTTTCGAACTTCTTTTTAAATTTAACACCATCAATTTCTGTATCACCTAAATCTTCTAAATCTTCTGAGTCAAATTTACCTACATCAATTTCAGCTTTGATAATTTCTAATGCTTTATTTTTTGCAGTCCTCATCGTAGTATCAACGATACCATTCTCGTCAGCAAGTCCAATAAGATTAGATACTAGTTTATTGTAATCTTTATCTTTTTTAAATTCGATTTTTGCATTCTCTATTTTTTCTTGACTCTTTTCTATACGGTCTTGTCTTGAAAAATTTTTAAAAACTTCTTTATTTGCGTCGGTAGCTTGTTCATAAAAACCACCTTTCTCTGCTAGTAGGTTTCTATTTAAATCTGTTAAACCATTTTCTTCCATATACTTAATTCGCAACTGTCTTAAAGCAAATTTCTTTTGCTCTAAAGTCCTTGCTTCATGAGGAAAGAATTTATCTTCACCCATTTGTATTTCTATATCTGATTCAACAAACACACCTTCTAACCAATTTTTATATTCTCCACCAAGTAAAGCTGCACGTTGAGATGAATAGCTATATAAAGCCCACCCACTAAGATTATCTATTTTTTCAGCGTCATGAAAAGAACCACCATTTTTTATAATGTCGTGTTTAGCTTCCTGTTCTTTTTGCTTAGCTTCCTTTAATTGAGTTTTGTTATCTTCAAATGCTTGTTTCTCCTCTGGAGGAATATCGTCAGTACCTTCTGTTTCTAGTTTATGCATATGCTCTTCATGAGCTAATGCCGCACCTCTTGATATATCTTTTCTTTTCTGTTCTTCTGTTTGTATCTTAGCTGTTTTTGCTAATGTTTTTGAAAATGCAGAAAGACTATTTAAGAATGAATCATCTCTTTGTCTAAGAGCATCTATTTTAGTACGCTCTCTAGTAATAGCACGATTAGCGTTTTGTAGTTCATTTTGTTTAAAGCTATCAAGAGCTTGGTCAAATCTACTCATAGTTATCACCTTTCTTAGGAGCTTTTATTTCATCTTTATCAGGGGCTTTTAAACTTCGATATGCGTTGTATCCAGACAAGAATGATTGACCTGCATCTAAAGCGAATTCCAAGCCGGATGTCATCGGGATTAAATTATCTGGATCAAATGTTGGATCTAAACCGGGTATTGGTTCTCCTGTCATTTGATCGAGTGTGGATTGTTCTAAAGTATTTTTTGCAGCGTCTCTTCTCATCTCATTAGCTAAAATAGTTGTATTACCGATTTCCTATAAGTTCAGTAGCAATCCTGGCTTGAGTCTGTCCATATTCAAGAATTGCTTTTCTTTTAGATGTAGTTTGCTTAGATCTTCGTCCTGTTTGTTCTCCTCCTCCACTGCCCATCATTTTTGCATAGGCTGCTGCTACTTCATTACCAGCTTGAGTTGTTTTATTCCATAAATTTAAATCATTAGAAGCAATGTTATACATAGCTGTTCTAAAATTATTTTGTGCTTTTCTCTTACTATCTTGTACAAAATTCTGATATTTAATTTCGTTCACCATATCCGTTAAGTGTTTTGCTGCAACATCTCTATGGTGTTCTTTAATTGCTAGACGGTTACGACGTTTAATATCTGCATCTTTAAGATTACGTTTAGTAATACTTTGTAGCAAGCCTAGTCCGCCTGTTATTGCTCCAAACATTTTAGGATTCATAACATTTCTCCTTTAATTTGCTGTACATAATCTGCAAAATTCAATAAATAATAAATTATTGGGACCGTAATGAAGTTCTCTTAAAAACTTAAATCCCAAAAATTTTAAGAGTTTTAAATGTGTTGTATTTCTTTTGTCAACAATATTCCAAAGTAATGGCTCTGGTCTGTTGTTAACAACTTGGTTTATACCTCGTGCAAAAGCTAAAGGATATTTCTTAATAAGAGGTGTGCATAACAACCAAACTTGTCCGTTTTTTAATACACCACCCATTGCGGCAGTTCTACCGTTGAGTATGTATTCAGCTGAATATGATGATTCTTCTTTTATAGCTAAAGATGGAAGATCTTCGGGTGACATACCGTGACCTTCTGTTAGTTCTTTAAAATCAGCCTTTAATAAATTAGAGGCAACTTCGGTAGCCGCCTCTAACGTAAGTGGTTTTTCTTTAAACAATCTTATAAAATTTAGTGTTGTAATCACCTTCCCAATTCAATGAATGTAGTGAAGCTGGGGAGGGGTGTTTTGATTTGAGTTGTATAGTTAGGTTTTTATTTCTTTCATATGCAGCAACAGTATGAAGTGCATCTTCAGCAATATTTACACTATTAATATTATATACATCCCATACTATTGATTCATAAGACTTAGTGTAATCTGGTCTTCCTTTCCGTTTTAAAACAACATCTATTAGACCAGTTGAACCAAATATAAAACCTAATCTATGGATAATTAATGATGATCTAGTATCAGACCTTTGACCACCGCCAACAGCTTGTTTTACAAATAATGTTGGTAATTCAACTAACCATTCAAATTCATAACCAAGTATTAAATTAGCTCCAGTCCAATCACCTGTAAGTTCTAAATTACTACCATTAACTGTTACTAATCCAAAACGTCCTACATCATTACCTGCATTGTTATTATATACAGCTAATTGATTAGAACTATTGTAACCTGTTGGTTTTGGAAATGTAGTCTTATTAGTGGATGCGTTATATGTATTACTTGCTAATGAGCTTACAATTGAATGACAATCAAGGTGTATTCTATAATCGTCAGGAGAGGTGCCTACAAGCGTCGTGGCTGATTGTTTCTTTACATCTATGGCTTCTAGTGTATAATTACTTCCATTCTTTAGTACAACGTAATATACGTCATCTAAGATAACATGGTGTGTAATAGTACCACTAAATGTCCATCTAAACCACGCTGACTGTACTCTCTTATCACCTTGTTGATAATACCTATATCCCCAAACTTCACTTGATCCAGGTTCTGCTATAAGTAAAAGATTATTTTCTTTTGATACTGTAGGTTCTGTTAATCCTATTGGTAATAATTTACTTACAATTTTACTTTGTTCAACAACAGTAGGTTCCCCCTCACGACGTATATTTGTCATCTCAAATACCCTGGCATTTTTACCAGTACTATTTAAGAAACCAACTGTAGTTCCTAAAGAAAAAGGTTTAGTTGCAGAGTTAAAGTTATAACTACATAAGCTGTTAATTTTTGCAGTTGTTGGGCTAAACGAATCACTGTCAGTTGTACACATAAACTGTTGATTATTAGCAAATACTAAAAGCCCTGTATTAACTTCTATTCCATCAAATAATTTTGTAGGAAATGTTGAACTAGATTGTATATCTATTGGATCATCATCAGCTACTGCTACAGCAGAATTAGACCAAAAATTAAAGAAATCATTTGTTTGTGAAAATATTATATTCTCTCTAGAAAACATACAAAGTCTATTTCTAAAGAATAAAACCTTGTTTATTTTTTCTCCAACAAAAGAAGGTTGTGGGTTTGTACTTTCATCACCAACACTACGATCAATCCAAGCTGGAGATTGTACTAGAAATCTACCGTTAGAATAAGATCCGCTAGGTAATTCTCTAACTAAAGATACAGGTAATGTTGTTTCATCAAACTTAATTGTCAGGTTAGGAGCTGGGCATTCTTCCCATACACCGCTTCCAAATCTATCTGCAGTAACACTGGCATCAACATTATCAGCTCTAAACGATACATAGTAATCGTCTTCATCTTCACCACTGTTTAATATTTTACATTTAAAATTATGTCTGCAGTGTGTTGGTAGTTCACCAAAGCTATTCACTTCACTTGTAACTACGTTCAATAAAGCTGGTTCAGGTGTAGTAACACTGAATGCACTTGATCTAGTTAAATGAAGACATTTACCAACAATAGTTGCAGTTATACCAGTACCAGATATTGCATCCAGAGAAGCTTTCATTTGACCTAATATTTCTTCTGCTGTTACTGCCTCTTCAGAATTAGAGGAGGTTGCTGGTGGTCTTACCTTTGCAATATTTGCTCTTGATGTAAGTGTTGCATGAGTTTTAATTTCGATAGTTCCACTTGTACCTTTTTCAGTGGTAAATGTAAAAGTATCTCCAGTAGACCAACCTTCTCCACCAAATTGTAACTTAGCAAATGTCTGGTATGAATCATCATAATTAGGATGATTACTTGCATCACCACCACCCTCAGCAATAGGTGCACATCTAATATCTACTTCGACTCTTAAATTTGTTTTACCACTTATGGTTCCTTGTGTAATTGTCTCTCTAGTCATTTGAGAGCATTTACCATCGTTTGTATATCCAGACCCAGGTAATGTTAAACCTTCTCGTACAGCTATAGATGTTGCTCTATTAGTTGTTGTAGTAGCTGTACTAGTTGGGTCAAATATATCTAATGCGTATTGTTTTCCATAAGCAATGGAACTTAATTCAATGATTGCTTCATGTACTTCAGCGGGTGATTTATCAGAAGTACCCGTTTTCATTGCTACTGTTGTGTTTCTATTTAATAGATAAGTTCTTCTATTAATAGTTAAAGGTTGTATCTCATCCGAATTAGTCCAACCAGATAAATATGTACAAGCACTACTGCCAGGAACTGCTGAATAATCAATAGGAATTGATGCACCATCTCTTGTTCTCCAAACTTGGATTACTCCAGAGGTGTTGACATTTCCTATGTATTGATCTGTTGAATCTTCATAAATATGAAACCAAGTTAATGTTCCACTAGAAGGTGTTATTGCACTAACTAATTTACTTCCAGGTCTTTTAATACACCCTAACGTTACGTCAGGTAATGCATTTTTTAAATCGTTTACTTGCCCTGTACCTTTTAATTCATCCGGTTGTTTTGAGATACCCTGTATAAAGTTTTCAACTTGTTGGGTAATTGCTGTCATTATCTCCTAAGCCCGCGATATGGTTTGTAAGTTGTGAAATGTGTTTCGTGAGGGAAACCCATATAGTTGTAGTCCCCTTGATTACATTCATATTCAATACAATTTGCTTTTGCTTCACCTTCTTTAGCAGCCATTATTTGAACAAGTCCAGTATTAGCTACTAACTGTGCTGCAGCTCTAGTGGCAGCTTTATAAGTTACCCATCTTTGAAACACTGGTGGTAGATCTGTGAATTCAATAAGAGTTACTTGATTAACAAATACATCATTTTCAAATACATCGGAGTGATTAACTTTGTTATATAAACGTCCATTTCTTTTTATTGGGTCAAAATTCTTATCAGTACTTTCTGTAATATCCATACGTAATACATTGTCTGGTACTTGGATGAAACCATCAGCATCAGGTGTGTATTTAATATGATCTTCAGTATTGAACACCCAGCCTTCGTTCTGAACATCCATATTTGCTTCTCTAAGCAAGTTGTATATCAGACCTATTTCAGGATTTTCAAAAGCTCCTGTATCAGTAGCAGCATCGTAATCAAGACTGGAAACTGGTGCTTGACCTATGGCACCCAGAATTGTATTCACGGCGGATAGTTCGGTATCGGGAGATATTAATGATGGGTTAGCCATATAATTTATTGCATAAAAAAAGGGGGTACAAAGACCCCCCGTATAAAACTGTATTTAGAAAGCAGCAGGCTTAGTTGTAGTACCAGCGAATAGTTCTACAGAAGCTGCAGGGTTTAGGTAATCTGCACCCATTGCAAGTCTTCCAAGAATCACATCACCCTGATAGATGACTGAAACATCACCAGAGGTTACTTGTACTTGTGGACCTATTGCTTCGACAACACCAGCGGCTTCACGTTGGAAGATAAGTCCGCATGAGTTGGCGAATGAAGTTGCATTACCGTAATCGTTGTTGATACCAGTTACGGAACTGCGAGCATCTTCAGTGGCTTCTCCAACAAAGGATCCTGTGTTACCTGGATCTATTGTTGCTGGGTCAGTACCAGCTGTAGGACTAGATGCTGGAGCATACTTAGTACCATACTTACTGAAGAAAGGCACATTCATAGACTTGAATATCTTGATACCAGCTATCTCAACGATGCCGTTACCAGACTGCAAGGCTGTACCTTGTACGTCTCTATTAATGAGACCGTTTGAACCAACTTCTTGGATAAGAGCGTAATATTGTCTTGGATTCAAAATCCCCACTCTTCCGTCAGTACTGACTCCTTTTTCATCAAGAGCTGCAGCTGCATCATAGAATGCAGTTACAAGCTTATCTGCGTTAAGAGCGTCGTCAGCATCAGAACCAGCTCCAACTTGGATCTGAGTTCCACCGGGTTCTACAAAGTTAGTCTTAGTAATTGGACTAGCTTTTCTTGCACCGCGAGTTACGGCACGTAAGATTAGTCGGTCATATTTTTGAGCAAGTGCATATCCAATCTTCTTAGATATTTCTCC